>Ga0209131_1002336_pt1 | contig 12914 bp, 10 predicted proteins | sample GraSoi_2013_40cm_FD_185826 | JGI IMG/M metagenome (GOLD analysis project Ga0209131, IMG submission 185826) | Grasslands soil microbial communities from the Angelo Coastal Reserve, California, USA - Sample 9_17_2013_40cm (SPAdes) (version 2) | ecosystem: Environmental > Terrestrial > Soil >...
ACGTTCTTGCGATGACCGACACCGACTACCAGCACGACTTGCCGCGCCTCCTGCAATTCGCAAATGATACGAAAATCCCGCACCCTGTAGCGCCACAAGCCAAACTTGTCGAACCGCAGCGGTTTGCCGAAATTGCGCGGAGAGTCCGCCTGTCCAATCCCTTCCTGCATGTAGCGGAAGATTTCCAGCCGGATGGAGCGATTCAGCTTGTTGAGGTCCTTGATCGCCTCGGGATCATATTCAATCGTCCAGCCCAAGGGCTTTCCGCGCCTGTTCGGCAGTTAATGCGGGTTGCCGGTTTTCCAAACGGCCGGCCGCCATCTGGATGTCATCGAGATCTTCGATACAGGCCTCGATAAGCTCCCGCGCAAAGTCACCCTCAGACAGCCCCCGGCGCCTAGCCAGCTCGGCCAGTCTTTGCTCGATGTCAGGATTTAGTGCTACGGAAATCATCACTTGCCTCGCGTTAGATATGCCACGACAACCCGTATCACGCAAATCCGATGCGTTGACCACGCAATATCCGGGAGGTCCGTAGCGCGCCGACGCGGAGCTTTCCGTCAGTCCATCGGGTTTCCGCAGTCTCTCGCGCATCGCGAGATGGAACTAAGCCGCCCGCAGGCTGGGTTCGGCCAGAACGTCGCGCCCGATCGCCATCAAAATCTGCTCGGCCGTCGAAACGAGCGCGTTGACGCTATCCGGGGCAGGTGGCCCGGCGCTTGGCTGGCTGGCATCCAGAATGGCGAGCGCCTCTGCCGGAAATTCGGCGCGTTCCACAAGACGCCTGATGTCCGTGTCGGATGCGGTCGACGCTCCGGCCGGAAGTTCCGATCGTTCCGCCATCCTGGCCGCGCCGGCCTTCTGCAGGACCTTGGCGACAAGCGCGGGTGTTTCCTCCGGAAAGCCCCCTGACGCCAGGACCTTTGCCATCCGCAGGGCGCGTTGAGCCTCCTCGATCAAGTGCCCGGAACGTTGGTCCGCCGCAGGCGCGTCGGCACGTTGTTCGATCAGCGCCGCGGAGCGATGGAGAAGCCGCGACTCGTGGGTGAATTGCAGCAAACCCGAAGCGGCGAATCGCTGCATCGCGAGCCAAGTCGCGCGGTCAACCACATCGACCGCGACGGAGTCCGCGGATGCCAGACGCGCCGTCTCCGCGGCCAACGTTGGCGCGTCGAGATCGAACACGACCAGGAGCTTCGGGCGTCCGTCAATGCCGTGCCGCGCCTCGGCCAACAGGAGCTTGTCGCCGTGCCGCTCGACGAGGTCGGCCACCAATATTTCCTCGGGCGGACGCACGCGCGTCACCAGGCGTGGCGACGCCGCCATGATGGCCTCCATGCGTTCGACAAGCGCAGCGCGCCCGCCCGACGGCATCTTCAGGGTTGCGAGATCGCCCGCACCGTCGATGACGCCGTCGGCGAGCGCCTGCTTGCGGCCGAGCAGGTGCAGGATGTTGTGCTCGATCGAGTGTTCGGTGACGAGATTGATGACGCTGACGGAGCGGAGCTGATTCTTGCGCCAGGCACGCGCAATCCGCTGCTCGAGCTTGGCGGGATTCCACGGCAGATCGACATTGATCACCGCACTGGCGACCTGAAGATTGAGGCCGACGCTGCCGCTGTCGGTCGACAGAAAGAGCCGGCAGGCGGGATCGTGCTTGAACCGGTTGATCTCGGCCCGCCGCCGCTGCTGCGGCAGCGACCCGGTGTGCCACGCGGCATCGACGCCCATTTCGCCGGCGAGTTCGCGGACCATGGTCAGCATCCGCTCCCACTCGGAGAACACGATCACCTTGCGGTCGGGCTCATCAAGGAGGTCATCCAAAATGCCCTCCAGCTCCTCAAGCTTGGGGCTGATGCGGCACGTCGGGTCGAGGATGGCCGGGGTGTCGCAGACCATGCGCATACAGGCGAGCAGCATCTGCAGCCGCTCGAATTCTGCCTGCGTCAGCGGACGATGCTGCGATTTGGCGATCAGCTGCCTGGCGGGGAAGTGATAGTCCTCATAGCGCGACTGCTGCTCTTCCGCCATCGGCACGAAGTAAGTCTTGACTGTGCGCCCGGGCAACTGCGCCTCGACCTCGGATTTGCGCCGGCGCAACAGCAGCGGCTGAAGCCGTGCCCGCAGATCGGCGAGATTCCGGTAGTCGATAGGCCGTCCCCTTTCGTCGAGCTGGTAGAAATCGCGGTTGAAGCGGAACAGCGGTCCAAGAATTTCGGGGTCGAGATATTGGACGATCGAATAAAGTTCATCGATACGGTTTTCCAGCGGAGTCCCGGTCAGCACGAAGGCGTAGCGCGAGCGCAAGGATTTGACGCGACGGGCCGTCTTGGTCTGCCAGTTCTTGATCCGCTGCGCCTCGTCGAGCACGATGATGTCCGGCTTGAGTGTGCTGTTGATTTCTTCGGCGTCGCCGAGCACCTGCTCGTAGTTTACGATCGTAAAGAACGCCGGGTCGCGGTAGGCGGCGTGACGCTGCGTCCTTTGGCCGAAGACAAGGCGCGTGGAGCGGTCGCAGAATCGGGCGATCTGTTCTTCCCATTCGGCCTTCAAGGATGCCGGGCACACCACCAGAACACGTTCGATCCGTTTCAATTTCGCCAGCAGGATACACGCCGCAATGCCCTGGATGGTCTTGCCTAACCCCATTTCGTCGGCCAGCAGGGCGCGCTCGCCAAACGCCAGATGAAGGACGCCCTCGCGCTGATAGGGCAGCAGCGGGTGCTTGACGATATCGAGCGTTTCGCGCCCGGCCTCAAGCTCGGCTTCGAAAGCCGCGCGGGCCTCGACGCGTTGCCGCTCGCGCCGGAGCCGATCAAGCCACGGTGTGAAATAACGGGACACCCGCACCATCGTGCGAATTCGTCCGGGCGCCCGATCCCATGCGGCGATCAGGCGTTCGATCTCATCAGGGTCTCGTGTGAGCGTCCCATCCGCTGCCAAGTAGGGCGCAAGCCACTCGCGGATGGATTTGAAGTTGCGGCCCGGACTCTCGGCCGGCCACGTGACCGTGGGAGATGCGCGGCGATCCAGGAAAACCTCGACTCGGGGACTGCCCGTCGCCCCGGCGGCGCGAAAGCTCTTGGCCCGGCCGCGAGACATTGCCGCGATGGTTCCTTCGATATGCTTGCAGGTGCCAAGCCCATTGACGCGGTAGTCGATGCAGCCGCATGAATTGATCAACTCGTTCAGGCTGCGGATTTCCACCTCATAGCTGCCCCCACTCGCCGACTGCGCACAAAACGTGCCGAAATAGGGATGGTCCGGCTCAAGAGCTTTGACCGACAGAATTTCGGTTCGCCCACGCCAGCGCCGCAGGGTGATTTCGTGGTCGTCGCTGCTGTGCCAACCCGGCGGCAAGGCAGGCCGGTCGAGCACAGCTTTCGCCTTGCGCTTGCGGGCGGATTTTCGGTTCGGGGCTTGTGCGGATTTGGGTGGGTCGCGTCGCTCGGGAGCAAGTCTTGCCATGACCGTACTATGCTGGAGGATCACTCGCTGATTCGCCAGTATGATTGCACCGAAGTATGGTCATGCAAGCGTGACTGGCGCGTGGTCCACCGTTAATTAGTTTAATTTCGGCGCAACAGGAGATGACGTTGGCAGACCAAGCCGAAACAGGTAGCCACGAACTTCACGCGGGAGCGACCCACCTCCTTGTCCTGCCGGGCGACGGCATCGGGCCGGAGATCGTTGGCACCACCCTCGATGTGCTGCGTGAAGCCGACCGTATCTTCGGGCTCGACCTGACCCTTCAGACGGCGGCGATTGGATTCGATTCACTGAGGACAGCCGGCACTACCATCACGGATGACGTGGTCGCGCAGGCAAAGCGCGCCGCCGGCGTCATTCTGGGGCCGGTGTCGCACAACGAATACCCGCCGGTCGCCCAGGGCGGGCTCAACCCGTCCGGCGAGTTGCGCAAACGGCTCGACCTGTTCGCCAATATCAGGCCGGCGCGCTCGCGGGCCGGATTAACGCCGCGATGCGGGCGCGACATCGACCTCGTGATCGTTCGCGAGAACACCGAGGGCTTCTACGCGGACCGCTCCATGCACATGGGTCCCGGCGAGTTCATGCCGACGCCGGACGTTGCGGTCGCCGTCCGCAAGATCACCCGCGACGGCTCCGAGCGCATCGTCGAGGCGGCGTTCTCGCTTGCGGCGCGCCGCCGCCGCAAGGTCACGGTCGTTCACAAGGCCAATGTGCTGCGTCTGTCCGACGGCTTCTTCCTCGATTGCGCGCGGCGGGTGGCGGCGCGGCATCCCGGCATCGACTGCGAGGAGCGCCTGGTCGACGCCATGGCAGCATTGCTGATCCGCGATCCCGGCCAGTTCGACGTGATCGTCACCACCAACATGTTCGGCGATATCCTGTCGGACGAAGCCTCCGAGATTGCCGGCAGCCTCGGCGTCGGCGCCTCGCTCAATGCCGGGCATCATTTCGCGGTTGCCCAGGCGCAGCACGGATCGGCGCCCGATATTGCGGGACGCGATCTCGCCAACCCGACGTCGCTCATCGAGTCGGCCGCGATGCTGCTCGCATGGCTGGAGGAGCGCGGGCGCGGGGAGAAATTCGCTGCGGCCAGCCAGCGGATCATAAGCGCGGTCGATGCCGCCATTGCGGTGCCTCATCATCGCACCCGCGACCTCGGCGGTCCGTTGGGCACCAAGGCGTTCGCGGCGCAGGTGATTGCGGGCTTAGCCGGATCCGAGCCGGAATAACACGTGGCAGGACTTGTACGGGTGCGCGAGCAGCAAGGTTTCCGATTTGCTTGAGCGACGCCTGTCTCCTCGGCGGGGTACAGCCTCTTGGCCGAGGGCCAGCGGAAACGTTCTGTTCGCGATGTAATACGTATCTCAGTCTGTTAACAACCTTAACGAGATATCTCTAATCAAATAGATTTGACCGAACGGTTCGGTCATTGCGCTTCTTTCCACCCTCCCCATTTGACCGAACGGTTCGGTCAAAGCCCCGAGCGGGAGGGGGAAATGATTATGGTCCAATCATATAGGCGTTCTGCAACCCGATGCTTCGATCATCGCAGCATCGGAGGCGGTTGGAGGCGGGCATGAAACGAGCCTCTCCGACGAGCGCCGAAAAGCTCACGTCCCATCGCTGGCGCGACGATTTGTTCACCGACTTGCTAGGGTCGATCCGCCTTCAAGGCGCCGTCTATTTCCCGATGGAATTGGACGCCCCTTGGGGGTTCAGTCTCTCCGCTCCAGGAGCTGCGTTCCATATCATCGCTCGCGGCACATGCTGGCTCGAAGTGGCAGGCATGGCTAAACCGATTCAGTTGTCGGAGGGGGACCACGTCATACTGCCGAGAGGCGATGCCCACGTCATCCGTGACGCGCTGACAACGCAGGTCGCCCATATTGTCAACTTCGACGACCCGAACGCGCGCAAGGAGTTTCGCGCGGCTGCCAATGGACCCATCACACGCTTGATCTGTGGCTGCCTGCGATTTGCGAATGGCGCTACCGATCCCCTGCGGGCCATTCTCCCGCCGCTCCTCCATTTCAAGCAGCAGACGGCGCGCCCCGCGCCTTGGCTTCAGACGACCGCTGCGAAAATTCCTGAGGAACTTGATTCCGACCGTCCGGGAGCCGAGGCGGTGGCGACGCGGCTGGCCGAGCTCATGTTCGTTCAGGCCGTCCGCGCGTTTTTCGAGCAAAATGCTGATCGCGTCCCGTCAGGTTGGCTGGCGGCGGTTCGAGACAAGCATATCGGACGCGCGCTGGCACTGATGCATGCCGAGCCCGAAGGGCCTTGGACAATCTCATCGCTGGCGGATCGCGTTGCGGTTTCGCGATCCGTCTTCGCCGCGAAATTTTCGCAGTTGGTCGGCGAGCCGCCACTTCGCTATCTCACCCGCCTCCGGCTGAATTCCGCCGCGTTGCGGCTGCGATCAACTGAGGATGGACTGAAGACCATCGCGGCGGCTGCCGGCTATGACTCGGTGGTCGCGTTCGCGAAGGCTTTCAAGCGGCATATGGGGATCACGCCAGGACAATATCGCAAAAATCGCGGCCCGCCGTGATCGGGTGTCGAGCGGCGTGCCATTTCGGACACACGGCCGTCCTTTTCGGACGATCGGCAAGCGGTATCGGTGTTTCGGACAAGTTCCTTGCTGGAGCTTTTATCCTAAATTCATCGGTTGTTCATGCGCAGCGCCGCATGTTGCGCGGCGTGCGGGGCAGCAACAGCGTAGACACTTCCGTTTGCCATGATGCTACCCCTGTGGGAGGACTCTCATGAGTTTGAAGATCAGCGTCGTAGCTGCCATTGCATTGGCGGCGATTGTTGCCGTACCCGGTGCATCGTATGCAGCGTCAAAACACAAAGGCGCCGCGTCTACCGAGACCGGGCTCACTAACCCCGCCAATTGTACCGGCGGCGGGTGCACCAGCCAAAATCCGGACCGCGTGACGCAACCGTGTAATGGCTCACAGTGCTACAAGCGATCGCGTAAACACAAATCGTCCGCCGAGTCTTCGAAATAATCTGGGCGGGTTGACGATCGTCATAATCGGTGCCCAAATCGGGAGGCGTGTGTCAATCACGCCTTCCGAGGGACGCGCGAACGTCCTCCGACATACGGCGAGGAAACAGGCGTGGGAGCCGTGGCATACGGGCGACAAATTGGAACTGATGGGCGGTCCAACAACGTCGTCCGGTCTTGTTTGCGCAGTTGCGCAGTGTTTTTCGCGCTGCTGTTTAGCGCGGGCGCGGGCGTCTCGCAACCGACGCCGCTTGATTCGGAGCAACTCAAGGCACGAGTAACCGTGTCGGGGGAAATCCAGGCCCGAATCGTCGAGGTCGCGCGCAACCTCAAGGATCATCCTCAGTTAAAGAAATTGACGCCGGAGGAGCGCGAAAATGCCGTGCAATTTGTTGTCGGCAATATGCTGTTCGTGTTTCTCCACGAGTTGGCGCATGCGGCCATAGCTGACCTGGGGCTTCCTGTCCTTGGCCGGGAGGAGGATGCAGCCGACGAGTTTGCCATCCTGAGAATGCTATGGGCCGGGACAGCTCTCACGAACCGCGTGCTCGCCGACGCAACGAAGGGCTGGTTTTTCAGCGCCCGACGCGATCGAAAGGAGGGCGAGCCGCTCGCCTTCTACGATGAGCATAGCCTCGATCAGCAGCGCGCCTACCACATCGTATGCCTGATGGTCGGCCACGACCCAACTGCAATGGTGGATCTGGCCAATGAAATGAAATTGCCGGATGACCGCCGAGAAAGTTGCAAAAGGGATTTTGAAAAGGCTTCGTCTTCGTGGCATGCGGTGCTGCAGCCCCACCGGCGTCAACCCGACCAATCGAGCGTTGAGATCGAAACAATCTATGGCGAGGGCAAGGGCGATCTCGCTTCATACGCCCAAAGCTTTCGCACGCTGCGATTGCTGGAGACGGTGGCCGGATTTACCACGGACGAATTGGCTTGGCCTGTTCCGTTCACATTGGAGATGCAAAACTGTGGCTTCATCAATGCCCGTTGGAACGATGAAACCCGCAAACTTACGCTGTGCTATGAACTCGCCGCCGACTTCGCCGAACTCGGTCGCGACTTCGGTAAAATTTTCGCCGCGAAGCTAGGGTCGAAGGAGGCTGGGCGGTCGTTAAAGCGATCGACACGCCCGTCATTTCGCGGGACACGAACCAGTAACGGCACCCGCAGCCGGAGGTCCATCGCCGGTAGCCATGATTCGGGAGTCGCGCCGGCAGGGCTTTCAAGCGGCATCCGTGATGACTTTGACAGAGCGCACGTCGCTCCGGCTCCGAAAGAAGCCGCTACACCGCGACCGCGTGCCCGGCGCCATCGCGATCCAGCGCACACCAGCGATCCAGGAAGTCGCACAGCCAGGTGCGGATGGCGAGGTCGTAGACCGGGCGATCGACAAAATGCTGATCGCGGGGCTTGGCGCCCGGCAACGCGAGACGCTCCTCGCCGCGCGTCGTCCAGCGGCACATCATGGCGTGGGTGACTTCCGCGTGAAATTGGATGCCGTAGGCCGCGCGGGCGTAGCGAAATGCCTGCACCTTGAAGATTTCGCCTTCGGCGAGCAACTCGGCGCCAGATGGGAGGTCGAAGCCTTCCCGGTGCCATTGATAGACGACCTCGGGCCAAGCCTCCATCACGGATCGCCCGGCCGGCGTGATCCGGATCGGATAATAGCCGACCTCGGCCTTACCCTCCGGGTGAAACGCAACTGTCGCGCCAAGGTGGCGTGCCAGCATCTGGGCGCCAAGGCAAATCCCAAGAAAGGGCTTGCTCTCACCGAGCGGCACCTTGATCCATTCGATCTCCGCACGAATGTAGCCGTCCGGATCGTTGACGCTCATCGGCCCGCCGAAAACGACCGCTCCCGAATGTGCCGCCAACGTGTCTGGAAGCGGATCGCCGCACCGCGGTCGGCGAATGTCCAATGGAATGCCGCGGGCCTGGAGGTAGTGGCCGACGCGGCCGGAAGTCGATTGCTCCTGATGCAGCACAATCAGAACAGGCCGTGTCATGGGCGGCTGGGAAGTTTAAGGAGTGAAGGGGTTGCGATGCTTCGAACAGCTCAATCTTTCACGAAGCCGTTGGCAAGCCGTGTATGCGCGCAGCACCTATGACGACGGCGAAGACTTGCGTCGCTTGAGTTGCGAACGCGCCACCTGGCGAAGCAAGAAGCCCCTGGGCAGGAGGCGCGGCAGGGACGTCACGAATTTGTTGGCAATACCTGGTATCACCACCCTTTGCCCCTTCATCAGGGCAACGTATCCGGCCGCCGCAATGTCTGCAGGCGGAGTGTGCAATAGCTTCCATCCCGGCATTTTCTTCATGCCGGCCCGCGCCTGGAACTCGGTCGGCACGACGCCAGGACACAGCGTCGTCACGCGAATGCCCTGGTCCGACAGTTCCTGGTGCAATGACTCGCCAAGCGACAGCACGAACGCCTTGGACGCGTAGTAGACCGCCATTCCGGGGCCGGGCAGGAAGCTCGCCACCGACGCCACATTGAGAATACCGCCGCGGTGGCGACTGAGACTGTCAGTGAATGCCAGCGACAATTCCGTTAGAACGCGAACATTGAGATCGATGATGGCGAGTTGCTCGGCGGGCTCGAGCTCCACCGCAGGCCCCATCAAGCCGAAGCCGGCATTGTTGACGACATATTGCGGCTCGACCGCAAGCGTCGCCATCTCGGCGGCGATTTTCTTCGGCGCCTCGCTGCGCGAAAGATCGATGGCCAACACATGCGGCCGCGGCTGGCCTGTCGCCGCGATCTGATCGGCAAGATCGTGGAGCCTTTGCTCCCGCCGCGCCACCAGGACCAAACGATGGCCGTGTCGCGCAAACACCCGCGCAAATTCCGCGCCGATGCCTGCCGATGCTCCTGTGATCAGCGCCACCGGCCGCCGGATTGGCGCGGCCTCGCTCATGTTGCCCCCTTGTTCGGCACGTTGCCCACCACTTGGCCCATGACCTGTTGGCGCAGCGCAATGCGGTCGCGCGGCGAGACCGCCAGCAAATCCGCAACGCGCCACATCACGTTATCCTCGAACTCGCTGATGGCACCATCTGCGACAGCCATTTTCCATAGCATTTCGACAACGCGTAACCGGCCTTGTTCGTCGAGGGTGCGCATGAGCAGGTGGGTAAAATGATAGAAATCGACCGCCTCCCGATCGGCAGCCACGGCGGCCTCGATAAGCTCATCAGTCAGCTGGTCAGTCAAGGAGAACTGCGCCATGAGGAGGGCGCCCAGCTTTTGCCGGGCCGGGCCGGTGAGATCGTGGTCAAGCGTCGCCACATGGACCAGCAATGCCGCTGCCGCAACCCGGTAATCGTCGGCATTGAAATGGCCGGAGTGTTTGCTTCCGCCGTGCAATTCGCCGAACAGACGTCTAACTTTTTCAAGCATGGCAGTCCAACTTGAGTGCGCTCCGAAATTCGAAATCAGCCTTGAGTCTGCCCCACCGGCGACCTTATGGCCGCGCCTTGCCGCCTCTGACAAGCGGCCTGGCCGCGCCTTGCCGGACGGTTTTGCCCCTTCGGGGCTTTCATCGAGCAAAACAAAGTCGTTTTCAACGCGGGGGTGGCGTGGCGGTTTTGCCCAAGCCGCGGCGCGAGCCAAATTTCCTCGCAAAATGAAGGAGTAGTCCTGATTGTTAAGAATTTGTAAGGAAATTCCAACGTCCGTCCTCATGGGTTCTTGTGACTTCCCAATAGGTTCGGCCGATGAGGTCAAAACGTCGCAATATATTAGTGTCAATGACGGCCCGCACGCTGCCGGGAGCTGGCACGAGAGGACCTTCACCTCCGCGTCGACCTCCTCCATCGACATCGGCTCGACGCCGGCGGCCGCCACGCGGTCGGCGATCATCAGAAGTGAGTCGGCAGCTTGCCGGCGTCTGATCGCGTCGGTGAGCAGCCGGTCGAGCGCCTGTGGCGTCAGCAGCCCGGGCATCGCTCGCGGCCTTCACCGTCGCGTCGGGTAGTTCGATCTGAATCTTCGTCATGGTGACGTCGGCTCTCGGTTTCCGTTGGGGTCTAGGGACCTCATTTCGCGCCAAGCCGTATGGCCGATCCCGTTATTCATCGTCGCCGGAAAGCAGGACCGTGTCATCCGTGGCACCACGCCGAACGTCTCCGCAAGAAGTGGCGTTCCCATGCAACTCTTGGTACGCCAGACGCGTACTAGAAGTTGCCCATTTCACGTTTGGTTGAAGAGAGGTGACCGAACCGTTCGGTCACCTTGACAGAGTGACTTACGACTGCCTAAACGTACCTCCTGACGACCGAACCGTTCGGTCAATATCTCTAAGCAGAGGCGGACAATGTTCAGGTATAGAGAACCATCAGAGCCGACGCGTTCGGGAGAAGGGGGCGGAGATTGGGTGGATTTTCCCGCCAGCCCGGAGCCGGACCCATGGGCAGCCCTCGTGAGGGAAGCAAATCGCCTCCCTCCAGACGTTTCCGGAGCCGGACGCAGTGCGCGGCAAGATGCAACGCATCAAATCGCTCCTTTTGCCCGCGGCCATGCTCGTCGGCGGGCCGAACCGGAAACGGTGACAGCAAAGAACGGATAGCGACATATCGCAATAACCGCAGCTAAGGCTTGGCGTTTTGCAAAGGGCCGACTGGATGGAGGAGAAGCTCGCCCGATTTAGTGGCCGCCGGCAAAGCCTTCGCGCGGTCGCTCGGGGGTGGCCGCGTGGATCTTTGGTGCTCATTTGGCTCTGCCGGGTTGCTGCAGTGCATAAAAGGTAAGCGCGCCGTATGAAAGAAGGGCACAATATCTGACCCAATTCGCAGCGTGGTCCGCAATCGACTGAAATATTTCATATTATTTTCTTGGCGCGCTGGCATGCCACTTGCTCCGAAAATGCCGGAACACCAGCAGGATGCAGCACGTCGCGACGTTACCGCGTCGCGGCATGTTGCGTGTTGTGCTTCGGTGCCGACCCACATCCGGCGCTGGCGGCGGATCGCCTGCCGCGGTGTCGACTGCGAGGAGCGAGAGATGGACTACGTTAAGCCCGCGGACGTGGCGAAATCGATGGTGGAAACGGGCGGCAGGAAACTTGCTCTCTCGACTCGTGATTTGCTGATCCGCGGGATTTTGTCGGGCGCCATTTTGGGCGTCGCGACGAGCCTCGCGTTCAACGGCGCATTCACCACTGGCCAGCCCTTGGTCGGCGCGATCATCTTTCCGGTCGGGCTGGTCATGATCGTGCTGCTCGGCCTCGAGCTCGTGACCGGCAGCTTCGCGTTGGTGCCGCTGCCGTTTCTGCGAGGCGAGGCGAGCGGCGGCGCTGTCGTCGCCAATTGGGGTTGGGTATTTCTCGGCAACCTCATCGGCAGCGTCGCCTATGGGGTGCTCATTGCCATTGCTCTCACCGACATGGGCGCCATCGAGCCTGCAGGCGTCGCGGCCCGCCTCGTCGCGGCCGCCGAGGCGAAGACCACCGGCTATGCGGCCTTCGGCTTTGCCGGCCTCGTCACCGTGTTCGTCAAGGGCATCCTGTGCAACTGGATGGTCTGCCTCGCCGTCGTGCTTGCCATGAGCACGACTTCGACCATCGGCAAGATCGCGACCGCCTGGATGCCGGTGTTCGTCTTCTTCGCCCAGGGTTTCGAGCACTCGGTCGTCAACATGTTCATCATCCCGACCGGCATGATGCTCGGCGCCAAAGTCACGGTCGCCGACTGGTGGCTGTGGAATCAGATCCCGGTAACGCTGGGCAACCTGGTCGGCGGCTTCTGTTTCACGGGCTTTGCGCTGTACTGGACCTATAAACCGGCGACCGCGCCGGCAACGGAACAGACCCGCATACCGGCAACCGTACCGGCCGAATGAATGCCGAACGAGACCAGGCGATGACCGGTGATTTCGAGCCCGAACAGAAGCGCTATCTCGAAGGCTTCGTGGCCGGCCTGCAGATCGCGAGGACCGCGAGTAACATAGCAGGCCGCGGTGGTGCCGGCGCTGCCACCGCGCCGGCGGCGCCTGAGCCTACCGGTCCTGACGCGCCGCATTGGCGGGCCCAGGACCAGGTGACGAAAGCGGGCGGCAAGCTCTCCGACCAGGAGAAATTCAAGCGCGAACTGCACCCCTTCGACGGCTACGAAAAACTCAAAGCCCAGGCTGCCGCCAATACCCCGCCCAAGCCGGACGATAATTTCCGTTGGCGGTTCTTCGGCCTGTTCTACTGCGCCCCGGCCCAGAATACCTACATGTGCCGGCTTCGCATTCCCAATGGGATTCTCAAGGCCGCGCAGTTTGAAGGCGTAGCCGACGCGGCCGAGCGCTATGGCGGCGGATATGCCCATGTGACGACGCGGGCCAATCTCCAGATCCGCGAAGTAGAGCCCAAAAGCGCCGTTGCCCTGGTCGAGCACATCCTGGATATCGGCTTGT
>Ga0209131_1002337_pt1 | contig 12914 bp, 13 predicted proteins | sample GraSoi_2013_40cm_FD_185826 | JGI IMG/M metagenome (GOLD analysis project Ga0209131, IMG submission 185826) | Grasslands soil microbial communities from the Angelo Coastal Reserve, California, USA - Sample 9_17_2013_40cm (SPAdes) (version 2) | ecosystem: Environmental > Terrestrial > Soil >...
AGCGGGCGTGGTCGGCTGCGATTGCGTTTCCGGCGTCCGCCTCCGCGCCCCGTTCCACCGGTCATGCGGACCAGCGGGCGACCCCCTCTCGCAGCGACCTCTCTCCGCCACACGCGTGGGTGAAAGATTGGCTGGACCACACCGGTCCTGATCCTGAGTTCCGCATACGTGTCAGCGACCTGTGCTGCTTGCCCTCCTGTGCGAGCGCTCGCCTTTTCAGCACCTCAGCCAGCGTCTGCCTTGCCGTTGAGCGCAGCCGACGCGCTCGCCGCGCATCAGCGCCATGAACCGCTTGCGCTCAACCCGCGCGCTGAGTGTCAAATCAAGCGCGCTGGCGCCGCTGCCCGGGCGACTCGTCGCGACCGAGGCAGTAGTCCTCAGCCCCAGCTGCGACCTGCGCGTCACAGTACTGCGAGCCGACCTCTGGAGACGCCGAGTTTCCGATCGTCAGCATCGCGGCGAGCAGAGAAGGGCGCCGCGAGAGAGCCGCTTCTCACCGCGTTCATTCCGTTCGCTCTCGCATCTACCCTAGAGCAGGTTGGGGGGGGTCAATTCTCGGGTCTTGCTGATCGAGCCTTTTGCACACCGCGTAGAGGCGCTGGATCGACTCGTCCGCCAAAGTCTCGCGTCCGCGTCGGGCCTCAGGTGAGAGGACGCTTGCTCAGCCCACGGTCACTGATGGCCGCTCCCCCGCGGTCGTACACCCAAGGTTCCAGGGCCGCGGGACCCGGCAGCGAGGAATGCGGTTCCGAAGAACAACTCGGTCCAGGAGAGATCGGCCAGTTCTTCCTGCATGGCTGCGCGAATCGCCTCCCACGGACGGCGCATGATCCACTCATCGATGGAGGCGAAAGGCCGCACAATTGCGGTTCCGAGCTGCGCTAGCCACCCAGGCGTGTTGTCGGGAACCTTGAGATCCAGCACGACCCAGCGTCCGCCTCCGGAGAGGGCCGCGGCGCCGTGGGCGATGACCTCTGCGCACTTGTGCACCTGCGACAGGGCGTACGTGGACAGGATCGCGTCGACCTCGGTTGGGAAGTCGAAGTCGGCCGCGTCGGCTTGCACGAGGCTGATATTGCTCCAGCCGTTCGTCTCTATCCGATCCTGGGCCTGGGCGAGCATCGCGTCGGTCAGATCGACGCCGACGATCCGGCCGTCGGGACCGATCACCTCCTCAATCAGCGGGAAGTTCAGACCTGTGCCGCATGCGATGTCGATCACGCTGTCACCCGCGCGAAGGCCGAGCGCATGTACGGCCCGGAGGCGTTGTGCCCGCTGGGGGTAGCCGGGCACCGGGTAGAGCCGGGAGGTGATGTCGTAGTGCTTCGCCTTCTTGCGGTATGTCTCGATCAGGTGCTCTCGCGTACGGTCGATCTGGCTCACGGTGTGCTCCTCGATCCCGGTAGCGTCGCGGGAGAACCGCGCCACCCCAGCTAGGACTCCGCGCCTCCCCGCGTAGCGGACTCGACCGCAGCCTTGATCGCCGCCATCTCGCGATCGCTTACGCGCTGAATACTGCCCTTGAGAAGGCCGGGGACCGCGCGCATGATGCCCGCGAGGTCGACCTCAATCAACATCTTGGCGTCGGTCTGCCTATCGTCCGCCGGCTCGAGTTCCATTGCCCAGCGCGCCGCGGACGGACCCATTGGCCCGGCGAACGCCACGTAGCGGGGCGCCTCGACGTCGGTCACTTCCTGGCTCCGGCCGTGAGTCCACCACAGGTCCTTCGCCCGCTGCTCCACCCGCGAGCCGGGCTGAAGCGGCCCTCCTCCGCGAACCCAGCATTCGAGAACCGTTGGCGCCCACTCCGGCCAGCGTCCGACATCACAGACATACGCCCACACCTCAGCGACGCTGCCGGCGATTGTTATGCGGCTCTCGGTTCTGATTGTCATCGGGCGGACTTTGTGTTGATCACTTTCCGGTTGCGTAAGGTCTCCCGCGACGCTACATCCTGACTGAGACGCCTGCAAGTGCGCTCCGATGGCGGGAGTATCAGACAAATCTCGCCGCCCAAGCTCTGCAGGTAGGAGTCAACGTGTACTGGACGAGATCGCTCCTCCTGCTCGTCAAGTGGGTGTGAATCATGGTGCCGCCCTCGGCGAACAGCCGACCGATGCCGCGCGCGGTCAGGTTAGCCAGCATCGCAGCCAGCTCGACATTCCGTCCGGTGCTGCTCCAGAGAGCAGTGCGGGACGTCCGCGGTGTGCGCCGCCGTCGTGGGCGACGACGATGGCGTCGTCTGTTCCGGCCTGCTCGGCGACGACGCGCAGGGCGTGGCCGGTACGGGCGGTCAGTTCGTGTCCGGACTCGCCGCCCGGGAACCGATGGTCGAGCTGCCCAGATCGCCGCGCGGCATGGCGTGGCACTGTGCCGGAGGACAGGAACATCTCGGCGCTGCTGCCTACTTCATCCTGATCGCAGGCACCGGAAGCGTTCACCCGAGGGCCTGCTCGGCGGCGCGGGCGGTTCAAGCCCGGCCGCTGGTCTTTCCAGGGTGGTTGTTCACTCCGCGCGGCACAGGCTCACTGCGCCCGTGGGCGGTCAGTGCGTTCGCTATCTCTTGTGTGGTCTGGTCCCAGCCGCCCAGGGCCGGCCGCCGCTGTCGTGCGGCGGTCCGTAGCCGGTGTCGGAGGCGCTCGTTACCTAGCCAGTCTCCGAGCGCGGCGGCGAGGGCAGCCGGATCGCCGGGAGGGATCAGCTGGCCGGGGCGGGTGCCATCGGCCGTAAAGCCGAGCGCTTCGGGCAGCCCACCGACGGCGGCGGCTATGACGGGCAGGCCGTGGGCGAGCGCTTCGGTGACGGTCATGCCGTAGGTCTCCGAGCGGGACGGCGCGACGAGCAGGTCGGCGGTGGTGTACGCGTGGCTGAGCGCCGCGCCGGTCAGGACGCCGGTGAGCCGGACGCGGTGGCCGTAGCCGAGGCGCGTGATACGGGCCTGCAATTGTCTGACGAAGTCCGGGTCGCGGTCGAGCGGTCCGGCCAGCACGCAATGCCAGTCCCGGTCACCCAGCTCGGCGAGTGCCTCGAGGAGGAGGTCCTGCCCCTTGTGGGGGCCGAGGACCCCGACGCAGATCAGGCGGCCGCGGACCGGCCGGGCCGGGGCAGCGACCTGATCGGCGCCGGGCCGGGCGACGTGCACCCGGCGGGCCGGGATCGCATATCGGGTCAGGACCTGCTGGCGTGTCCAGTCGCTGGTAGCGATCACGCCGGTGGCCGCGCGGAGCACGACTCGTTCGGAGCGCTGCGCGCTGGCATCGTGGCGTGTGTGCAGGGCGGTGGCCAGTGGCATGTGCAGCAGCACTGTCATTCGTATCCGGCTGGTGTGTGGCAGCAGCTGCGCGGCGGCCCGCGAGGCGATGAGCCCGTCGATCAGGGCGGTGGCACCGTCGGGGATGGCGGAAACGATGCGGGCCAGGTCGGCGCGGGCGCCCGGGCCGGGTCCTGGCTGCGCCGCGGCGACGGTCGTGACCCGCACCTCCCATCCGGCCTCGGCCAGCCCGGCGCAGACGCGCTGGTCGTAGATGTTGCCGCCGGTAGGCTGGCCGGGATCGTCGAACCCCTCGGGAACTACTACATGCACCCGCTCGATATTTCCGGCCATCCAGAGCGCCTGCCCTACCAAGCCAGCCTCCATCCTGCGGCCGAGCTGAACCACGCCCGCCGTCGATCCGTCATACCTGGCACAGGGTGGTACGTAGCAGCGGTGGACGCGGTTCGGCCCGAGACGATCGGCGTCCGCTCGACACCAGCGCGGCGCGGCACGGCAAGTAGCTCTGCCGGGCCGGGTGACCCCGGCTTCGCCGGGCCGGACAACGTGCAGGATCTGACGTGAGACAGGATCAGCGAGCACCATTCTTGACGGCGCTAGAGCGCGCACGGGCGGCCGCCTACCCTGCGGGCGAGTATGTCGGCCAGGAGAGCTTCATGCGGGCGGGCGAGGTCCGGACGTTGCCTCACCAGGCCCGGGTCGGCCCGGGTCGGCCCGGGCGTCTCGGTGCTCGACCTGTGCTGCGGGGTGGCCGGCCCCGGCCGGATGATCACGGCGGAGTCGGGCTGCCGCTACCCGGGTGTCGATCACTCCGCCAGCGCACTGGCCGCCGCCCACGAGCTGCCAGGGAATCTCCCCCGGCTGCTTCGAGCAAGCTCACCTCCCGCCTCTGGCGAGGGCCGTTTCGAGGTGGTATTCCTGCTGGAGACGATGCTGGCCTTTCCCCACAAGGATGCCTTGGTGGGTGAGGTGGCGCGCGTGCTGGAGCTGGGCGGGCGTTTCGCTTTCACATCGAGGGAGGCTGGCCGCTCACCCAGCAGGAGCAGGCGCGGATGCCGGGCGCCGATACGGTCTGGCTCATCGAGTTGGCGAAATTGACGGGCGTGCTGCGCGAGGCGGGGTTGACCGTGATAGCTGACTCACCTCAGATCGCCGACCAGATCGGGACGCAGGCGATCGCCGAGCTGATCACAGCCCATCAGCTGTGGAATGACTGGCTCGGCAGCGGGCGGGTGCGCAAGTTCGCGATGGTAGCCCAGACGCAATGACTTGCTTCGATGAAGTTTCCATGACCTCCGACTATGCCCGCTACCTGGCCGCGAAGACGACCGTGGATGACCGGGCGCTTAACCGGCATGTGCTGGCCGAGCTGTGCCGCCTGATGCCCACGGGTGCGCCGCGGGTGCTGGAGGTCGGCGCCGGCCTGGGGACGATGGTGGCCCGTCTGCTGGACTGGGGCGCGGTCGGCGCCGGCGAGTACACCCTGCTGGATGCGGATCGGCAGCTGCTGGATTGTTCTCGCCGGTGGCTGTGCGATTGGGCTGCCGCGCGGGGCCTGCGCAGCGACCTGCTGCCGGATGGGCTGCGGGTGGGTGATCTCCGGGTGCGCCTGGTGCACGCCGAGCTCGGCTGTTACCTGGAGGCTGCTCACGGGGCGCCGGCCGATGTGCTGATCGCCAACGCCGTCCTGGACCTGGTGGACGTGCCGGCCGTGCTGCCCGGATTGTTGCGGTTGCTGGTCCCCGGCGGCGTCTACTGGTTCACGATCAACTACGACGGCGAGAGCATCTTCGCGCCCGGCCACCCCCACGACGACCTGATCATGCAGGCCTACCACCGCGACATGGATGAGCGCTTTCGCTACGGCCGGCGGGCCGGGGAAAGCCGCACGGGCCGCCGCCTATTTCACTACCTGCGGGCTGCGGGGGCGCCCGCGCTGGCGGCGGGGTCGTCGGACTGGGTCGTAAGCGCTGGCCCGGATGGGAACTACCCGGGCGATGAAGATTACTTCCTGCGCAGCATCCTTAACACGATCCAGAACGCGTTGCGGAATCGCCAGGACCGGGTGGAACCGGCCGACCTGGTCGGCTGGCTGGCCGAGCGCGGCCGCCAACTGGCCGCGGGCGAGCTGGTCTACATCGCCCACCAGCTTGATTTCGTGGGCCGCTCGCCCGGCTAGCGCCCCGCCAGCGTGCGGCGACGGCCGGACCTGTTCGCCGCAGCTGCCACAGCCGGGCCGACATCGCCTGTCGGAGCGGGACCCATCCGCGGTGCCGCTGGAAGGGGAGCTCGAACACAGCGGCGAACAGACGGGCGAAGCACACGGTCACGGGCAGCAGGATCGCGGCCAGCACGAAGAATGTCGGCGTCCCGGTAGTGACCCGGCCCAGTACCAGGCCGTAGGACACGGCGATGACGATCGGCATGTGCGTCAGGTACAGGCTGTAGGAGCAGGCCCCGAGGCTCCGCGGCAGGCGCCCGTCAAGGAAACGGATGACCGGCCGTGGGCGCGAGGTGCCGATCGCGGCCAGGAAGCAGCCGACCACTGGAGCCCAGGCCAGATCGAGCCAGAACAGATTGAGGTTTGACCACGCTGCGCCCTTGACGACCATCAACGCGATGACCGGCACCGTGGCGGCCAGCGCGTAACCGGCCCAGGGCCGGGATCGGGTGCGCTCGCCGGCGGTGACGATCCCGGCGGCCAGCAGGCCGACGGCGAAGAGCATCGCGAGGTCGGGGGTGAACTTGACCAGGGCGCTGTTCATCAGCGGGACATGGGGCCCCAGCAGGCCGATGGTCACGACGATGGCGGCCACCAGGCCCACCATCGCGCGGGCACTGACCCGTCGGACGAGCAGCAGCAGCACCGGCAGCAGGACGTACAGCTGGGCTTCGATGGCGATCGACCAGAACGCCCGGTTGGGGCTGCCCACGGAGAAGGCGTCTTGCACGAGCAAGCCGTAGACGACGACGGACTTCCCGTTGGGCAGCGCCCAGCCTGGCTGGGCCAGCACGTACCAGGTCATCACCAGGCTGAATCCGAGCGCGGCCCAGTAGGGCGGCAGGATGCGCCAGGCCCGTCGGTGGGCGTACGTCGCGATCGACTTGAACCGCCACCCCGAGCGCGCCGGGCCGATGCCCAGCGAAAAGCCGGACAGCGCGATGAACATGACGACCGCGAACCGGCCGTAGATCATCCAAGCCGCCCAGAACGGAGCGTGATCGGCGGGGTAGCCCGGCCAGGCACGCTCGAAGATGTGGTGGAGCACGACGAACAGGGCGGTCAGGCCCCGGATCCCGTCCAGGCCGACCACGCGGCCTGGCCGGCTGGCCGCCATCGCGGGCGCGGCGGGCGCGGCTGACCCGGTGGTAGGTGGCGGGCGCTTGCGGATGTCTGTCATCAGTCCGCGATCCCGAGGTGTGCCGGGCCGGCGTGCCGGTGCGGCCCGGCGGCGCGTTCTAGACCCCGCGAAAGCAGATCATGCCCACCGCGCTGGGCCTTGGTGGCCAGGTAGGCGGCGTTGGCCCCGGTAAGGTGCAGCGCGGTGGGGACCTGCCTGGCGATCGTGATGCCCAGGCGGGCCAGCTGAGCGCCCTTGTCCGGGTTGTTGCTCAGCAGCCCGATGCGGTTGGCGCCGAGCGCGTGCAGCATCTGGGCCGCGCTGGTGTAGTCGCGCTCGTCGGCCCGGTGACCGAGCGCGAGATTCGCGTCGTACGTATCCAGACCGCGATCTTGCAGCGCGTAGGCGTCGAGTTTGTCATACAGTCCGATGCCGCGCCCTTCCTGACGCAGGTACAGCACGTACCCGCCGTGCTTGGTGATCCGCTCGACCGCTTCGCGCAGTTGCGGCCCGCAGTCGCATCGCTGGCTGCCAAACACATCACCGGTGAGGCATTCACTGTGCAGGCGCACCAGCGGCAGCCCGGCCGCGGCGGGTCGGCCGAGTTCGAGGGCCACGTGCTGCTGCGCGTCGGTCAGGCCGGTGAAGCTGACGACCGTGGCAGTGGTTGAGTAGTCGTCAGCGAAACGCAGCGGGATGCGAATACGCCGGCGGATCGCCGCCGCCCGGACCGCCCCGGTCACGGGACGAGCCGTTCGGCCTCGCGCCAGGTCGAGCGCCTCGTCAGCGGCGTGCCGAGGTCGGTCATCGGGCACGGCCGGTCAGCCACGAACGGCCTCCAGCAGCTGCGGCGCCGGATCGGGTCGACTCGACTCGCCCGAGTGTCCCGGGCCGCGACGGCGGCGAACGGCGTCCCCCAGCAGCAGGCCAGCGCCCGGGGCAACCGCGGCCAGCATGAGCACCGCATAGAGGATGGCGACCGTGACCCCGGTGGCCGCGCCGAGCCCGGCTGCGGCGAAGGCCCAGGCGGCCGCACCTTCCCGCGGCCCCCACCCGCCGATACTCAAGGGGATCACCGCTGCAGTCTGGACCACCATCAGCATCGCGACCAGTTCGCCCAGGGGTGCGGTGCAGCCGGCGACCCGGGCCGCGATGACGAACGTGGCCGTGTGCCCGGCCACGACCAGCACCGAGGCCAGCGTCAGCTGCGGCCACACGTCCGGGGCCAGCAGGCCGCGACGCAGGTCATCGGAAACGGCCCGGGCGGCGCGTGCCAACCGCGACCGGCCGCGGCGAGCGGCGCCACGCACGACTAGCGCAGCACACCCGGCTACGCCCGCCACACCCGCCAGAACGTACGGCAGCGCGGGCCGAACCGGCGAGGGCAGCGTCAGCAACACGACGGCCGTCACTACGGCCTGGATAACCTGACCGCACAGCCGTTCCCACGCCACAGCGCGCAGCCCCCGCACCACGTCTCCAGCGCGCCGGCCGTGCGTGACCGCTCGGTGCACGTCGCCGAGAACCCCGCCGACGAGCACGGAGTTGAGGAACAGGGAACGGTAGTAGGCACAGACCGCTCCCGGCAGGCCAATGCCGACGCCGAGTGCCCGGGCGACGACCCGCCACCGCCAGGCCGAACACACCGTGGTCAGGGCAGTGAGCGTGACGGCGGCCGCGACCGCCTGCCAGGTGACCGCGCGCAGCCCGTCTATGAACGGCGCCGCGCCCACCTGCCGCCCGAGAAGCCACAGCACGGTGACGCCGGCGGCCAGGCGCAGCAACGACGGGCCGAAGCGTCGGACGGCCGGGCCGATCCCGGCCGGAACTGAGTACGAGCCAGCCACACCGGGTTACACGGGCCGGCTGGACACATGGTTCAACCGTCCGGTTGCGGCAGCATAGCGGGCCCGCGGCCGGTCGCGGTGAACCAGCGTGACCGCGGACCCGTTGTCCCCATGAGGAGTGGCGGCAGATGGCTACGGAGACGGAGGCGCGGTGCGTACGATTCAGCCCGCGGACGAAGGCGCGCCGCCTGCGATTCAGCCCGCGGACGAAGGCGCGCTGCCTGCGATTCGGCTCGCGACGATCCTGGGGATGCTCGCCACAGCCGCCGTGCTTGGCGTCGTGTCCGCCACGGCTGGTCTCGGCGTCGCCGGCTGGATCGCCGGGCTGGCCACCGGTTCGGCGGCGACCGCGCTGCTTGTCACCGCCCGCAAGCGTAGCGACCAGCCGGCGATACTCCCGGCGGACTGGGTCACCCTGACCCGGGCGCTGCTGATCGCCGGGGTCGCGGGACTGGTTGCCGACTCCTTCGGCCGGCCGGTGTCGATCACAGCTCTTGTCACCCTGTCCACCGTCGCGCTGGTCCTCGACGCGGTGGACGGGCAGGTGGCGCGCCGGACCGGCACCGCCACCCCGCTGGGCGCCCGCATAGACGGCGAGGTCGACGCATTCCTCACCCTGCTGCTCAGCATCGCCGTGTCCCAGGACTACGGCGGCTGGGTGCTGATCATTGGCGCCGCCCGCTACGCGCTGCTGCTAGCGGGCTGGCTGATCCCGTGGCTGGCCGCGCCGTTGCCACCCCGGTACTGGCGCAAGGTCGTGGCCGCGGTCCAGGGCATCGTGCTCACCGTCGCCGCATCCGGACTGCTCGACCGCCTCGCCGGGACGATCGCGGTCGCCGCCGCGTTGCTGCTGCTGGCCGAGTCGTTCGGCCGCGACGTGATCTGGCTGTACCGCACCGGCGCCGGCCCGCGCACCCGCCGGGCACTGCGGCTGGCCATCACGGTGGCCGCGGTCATGCTCGTGTGGGGTGTCCTCGTCGCGCCCGACCGTGGCTGGCAGTTCAGCCCCGCCGCCTTCGCCCGCATCCCCGCGGAGGGGTTGGTCCTGGTGGCTGTCGCGCTAGTGCTCCCGGCCTGGTCGCGACGCATCGTGGCCGCCATCGCCGGAATCCTGTTCGGCCTGAGCACCCTCCTCAAGCTACTCAACATAGGGTTCTACCAGGAGATCGGGCGGGCGTTCAACCCGGTGCTCGACTGGGGCGACATCAAGCCGGCAATCGGCGTGGTACGCGACGCGATCGGCGACACGGCCACCAACATTGCGCTCGTCGCGCTATGGCCCGGTCTCATCCTGGTCGTCGGCGCAATCACCGCATCAGCGGTTCACATCACCACCGTGGCCGCCCGGCATCGTCGCGCCTCGGTTCGCGGCATCGCCGCCCTCACAGCGGTCTGGGCTCTGTGCGCGGGCCTGTCACTGCAACTCGTCCCGGGATCCCCGGTCGCCTCGACCAGCGCCGCCGGGCTGGCCGTCGCGGAGGTGCGCGCCGGCGAGGCAGCGCTCAGCGACCCGCGTCGTTTCGAGCGTGCCATCCACAGCTCCGACCCCGAAGCCACCGTCCCCGCTTCAGACCTGCTCACCGGATTGCGCGGCAAGGACGTCATCATCGTCTTTGTCGAAAGCTACGGGCAGGTCGCCGTCCAGGGGACGACCTTCTCTCCCGGCGTCGACGCCGTCCTGCGCCGACGCACCGCCTCGCTGGCCCGCGCCGGCTGGTCCACGCAGAGCGCCTGGCTCACCTCCCCGACCCTCGGCGGGCTCAGCTTGCTCGTCCACTCCACCCTGCAGTCGGGGCTGTGGGTCGACACCGAACAGCGGTATGCCGAACTCGTCGGCAGCCGCCGGCTCACCCTCAGCGACGCCTTCGACAAGGCGGGCTGGCGCACCGTCAGCGACGCCCCCTCTAACATTTACTCGTGGCCGCCCGGCAAATCCTTCTACCATTACGACCAGCTCTACAACCGGCGCAACGTCGGCTACCACGGCCCGATGTTCAGCTACGCCTCGATGCCCGACCAGTACACCCTGGCCGCGTTCCAGCGGCTCGAACTCGCCCCCGGCCACAAGCCCGTGATGGCCGAGATCGACCTGGTCTCCTCGCACACGCCCTGGGCCCCGCTGCCGACCATGGTGCCCTGGAACAAGGTCGGCAACGGCTCGATCTTCGACCCGATGCCCGCGCAGAGCGAGACCCCGGCCACGGTCTGGCGCAACGCCAACACCGTGCGCCAGTTCTACGGCCGGTCGATCCAATACTCGCTGCGGGCCCTCACCTCATGGGTCACCGAGCTCAACGACCCAAACCTCGTGCTCATTCTGCTCGGCGACGAGCAGCCCAGCACAACCGTCAGCGGCGCCGGGGCCAACCACCAGGTGCCGATCTCGATGGTCGCCCGCGACCCTTCCGTGTTCCGGCAGATTGCCTCCTGGCGCTGGCAGGACGGGCTGCTGCCAGGTCCCGACGCTCCGCTCGAGCCAATGGACGCCTTCCGCAACCAGTTCCTCGGCGCCTTCAGCACGGCCTCGTCCCAAGCGGCGTCGGTCCATGGACCCGCAGCATCCAAACCGCCGCGGTGAGCGGGGCCTCCGGACGGTGACATCTTCTCTCGTGGCGCCGGCTGCGTCTCCGGTGGCGCCGACGCCACCTTCCCAGTACCGGCGCCCGCACCTGCGCCGGGCGGCTGATCGACGCTCGCGCGGCCGCCCGGGCGCGGTCGCGGTCGCGGTACGAGTACCCCGGCGGCGTAAACCAGCACGGCCGCGAAGCCTCCGGCTCTCACCAGAAAGCGATCAAGGCCGTCCAGCGGCGGGGCGGACCACCAGGGCAAGCGCGGCGATGATCGCCAGCGCAGCCTCGACGCGGAACAGATCCCCCTGAGTGAGCACGCTGGATTTCACGCCGTCGTAGCTGGAGGCCAGATCCAGGTGTACGAAAGCGTCGATCGCCAGCCCGGCGACCACGACCAGGATCAGCGCGGCGCGCAGCCACCACCACAAACCTCGACGGTTCATCTCGGCATCGCCGCTCATCACGACATCACTGCACTCTCGACGCGGTCGCCCCGGCGCCACGTCCCTCCTTGCTGGGATCGACGGCACGGACGCTTCGGTTCACCAGCGGTCACGTCGCCCGTCGGCGTCGGCCCGCTGGCCTCGACTGCAGCTCGCGGTACGCTCGGTTCCTGTCGCGAGCCAGGTCACGTGATCCGGGACGGAGCAGATGCCGGTGAACCAATTGCAGCCGCCGTGCGTGTAATGGGGCAGGAGTGGTGGCGCAGATGGCAACGTAGCCGACCAGTGAGCAGCGCACTCGCCGACCGGAGCGGCTTGCCGCTCGGGGGAGCGGGCAGGCACGAGGCGGACCTGCTGCGTGAGTTGCACGAACACGGCTCGGCGCGGTCCTGGCTCTATACCGTGGCCAGAACATTGTTATCGACGAGTGGCGCATCAGGCGCCCCGAGACCGTGACCGACCGCCTCCCCGAGCAGCCGGTCGGCGACGCCGCCGAGCAGGTCGTGAACCGCCATCTGGTGGCCGCCGCGCTACGCCGGCTGTCGCAGGAGCACCGGGACGTGCTGCGAGAGTGTTACTTTCGCGGCAGCTCGGTTGCACAGGGCGCCCAAGCCCTGGGCATCGCGCCCGGCACGGTGAAGTCCCGCATCTACTATGCGCTGCGTGCGCTGCGGCTGGCCATCGAGGAACTAGGAGGCTTCGAATGACGGCCGACCCATACGCGCGTCTCGACGCCGCCTACCTGCTCGGAGCGCTCGATGCCGACGAGCGCCTCGGCTACGAGGCGCACCTGGCTACCTGCCGGCGGTGCCGGGCGAGCCTGGACGAGATCTCCGCGATCCCGCCGCTGCTGGCCGGACTGGACGAGTCCGTCTTCGCCGCATCGCCCGAGGCGGCCCCGACGCAACTCCCTGACCCCCTGCTGCCCCGCCTGCTGCAGGCCGTCGGTCGGCAACGGGCCCGCCGCCGCTGGCTCACCACCGGCCTGGGCCTGCTCGCCGCTGGTTGCGCGATGGCGCTGATCGTCATCGTCTTGCCGTCGGGCAGCGGCTCGAGACCGGCACCCCGGGCAATGGCCGCGCTCGTCGCCACTCCGGTCGACGCCACCATCGCCCTGCAGCCCAGGTCATGGGGCACCGAGATCGACCTGACCTGCTGTTACCAACGCGGCGCTGCCGAGCCGCCGAGCGACCGGTACGAGCTTGTCGCCCACGGCGCCGACGGCGCGACCTACGACCTGGGCAGCTGGCGGCTCGCCCCCGGCCGGAGGGTCATCTTCGCCAGCGGCACCGCACTCACCGAGTCACAGATCAAGAACCTCCAGATCACCCAGCCCAACGGGCCCGCCATCGTCGCCTTGGGGGTGTCCGGCCACTCCCGGACTGCGGATCGCTAGTCAGGCCAGCGGCACGCAGCCCGGCCCCGGCATATATGCGGACCCG
>Ga0209131_1002339_pt1 | contig 12909 bp, 11 predicted proteins | sample GraSoi_2013_40cm_FD_185826 | JGI IMG/M metagenome (GOLD analysis project Ga0209131, IMG submission 185826) | Grasslands soil microbial communities from the Angelo Coastal Reserve, California, USA - Sample 9_17_2013_40cm (SPAdes) (version 2) | ecosystem: Environmental > Terrestrial > Soil >...
GGCGGGCCGCGATCGCCCGCGTCGAAAAAGAAGAATCCGGCGAGCGTGCCTCCGGGGCGTACCAGCTCGCCCACGCGCCACGCCCAATCGCCCCACATCCGCCGCGGCAGCGCGCACAGGAAAGCGCGCTCGTAGACGACGTCGAACGGCGCTTGCGCGATGGGCGCGAAGAAGTCGGCCTGCGCCACGCGATCGCCGTAGGGGCCGAGGACCGAGCGCGCGGCCGCGATCGCCTCGGGACTGAAGTCGATGCCGAGGACTTCCCAGCCGTTCTCGGCGAAGCAGCGCACGTCCCACGCGCTCCCGCAGCCGGGAACGAGCACGCGCCGCGATCCTTGCGCCGCGCGCGCGAGCTCGCGCAGCTGCAGGGGAACCCTGCCCGCGTCCCACGGCGCGAAGTTCGCTCCGTAGCGCAGGTCCCAGAACTCGGGCTCGCCGGGGTCGCGTTTGGGAAATGTCGGCGCGCTCATGCGGCAGATGGTAGCGCCGAACCGCTATACTGCGGCGCACTCCCGTAATCGCGAAAATGAATCGCCTTCTCCTCGGCGCCGCCCTCCTGCTGGCGGCCTGCACTTCCGGCACCGAACCCGCGCGTCCCGCGATCACGTTGGCGAGCTGCCGCCTGCCGGGCCTGGAGAGTCCGGCTCGCTGCGGCACGCTCGAAGTCTGGGAGGACCGCGAGAGCCGCACCGGGCGCAAGATCGCGTTGAACATCGCGATCATCCCGGCGCGGGCGAGGGCGCGCGAGAGTGACCCGGTGGTGGTGCTCGCCGGCGGCCCGGGGCAGGGCGCGGTCTCGCTCGCTTCACAGGTGATGCCGCTGTTCGCGCGGTTGAACGACGCGCGCGACATCCTGCTCGTCGATCAACGCGGCACCGGCAGCTCCAACCCCCTCGATTGCGAGGAGGAAGAGCCGCAGGCGCTGCAGGCGCTCTTCGAGGAGACGCTTCCCGAGCAGATGCTCGCCAAATGCCTGGAGAAGCTCGACGCCGACCCGCGCCAGTACGTGACCTCGATCGCGGTGGAAGACCTGGACGAGGTGCGCGCCGCTCTGGGATACGAGAAGGTGAACCTCTGGGGCGGCTCGTACGGCACGCGCGTGGCGCTCGAGTACGTGCGGCGCCACGGCGATCGCGTGCGCTCGATGGTCCTCGACGGTGTCGCGCCCGCCACGATGAAGCTGCCCCTGTCGTTCGTCGCCGACGGTGACGCGGCGCTCACGCGACTGATCGAGGCGTGCGAGGCCGAGGCGCGGTGCCGCAACATCTATCCCAACCTGCGCGCCACGATCGCCTCGGTGCGCAGCCAGCTCTCGAAGCGCCCGGTCAACGTCGCCATCAACGATCCGCGCACCGGCGACCGCGAGACGATCAAGGTGAACGAAAGCATCTTCCTCTCGGGGCTGTTTCGCCCGCTCTACGTGGCGGAGCTCGCGAGCCTGCTTCCCTTCGGCATCTCCGCGGCCGCCTCCGGCGACTTCAATCCGCTGCTGGCGCAGAACCTCGAGTTCGCCGACGACGTGGCGGAGAACCTTTCCATCGGCATGCACCTCTCGGTCGTCTGCGCCGAGGACATACCGCGCATCTCCGCCGCGGACCTTGCGGCGCTTTCGGGATCGTTCTTCGGGCGCTCGCTCGTGGACGAGTTTGTGCGCGCCTGCAGGGACTGGCCGCGCGGCAAGGTGCCGGCGGATTTCTACGAGCCGGTGCGCTCCGCGGTTCCCACGCTCATCCTCTCGGGCGGGATCGATCCGGCGACGCCGCCGCGCCACGGCGACCAGGTCGCCGCTACGCTGTCCAACGCGCGTCACCTCATCGCCCCGCAGCTCGGGCACGGCGTGAGCCTGCACGGCTGCGCCCCGCGCCTGGTCGACGCGTTCATCCGCAAGGGGAGCGCGCAAGCCCTCGACGGCAAGTGCCTCGAGCGCATCCCGCGCCCGCTCTTCGTGCTGCCGCTCGGCGCGCAGCAGTGACCGAATGATCGAAGTCCAGGATCTGGCGAAGCGCTTCGGTGATGTCGAAGCGGTCCGCCACGTCACCTTCACCGCGCCCGACGGTGCCATCACCGGGCTCCTCGGTCCCAACGGCGCGGGCAAGACCACGACGTTGCGGATGATCTCCACGCTGGTCGTGCCCACGCACGGCACGGCGAAGGTGGACGGCATCGACAGCGCGGCGGACCCGCTCGCGGTCAAGGCGCGCATCGGCGTGCTGTCGGACGCGCGCGGCCTGTATGCGCGGCTCACGGCGCGCGAGAACATCGCCTACTACGGGGCGCTGCGCGGCCTGGAGAGCTCGGCGGTGAATGCGGCCATCGAACGGCTCGCCGATCTCCTCGAGCTGACACCGATGCTCGACCGGCGCACCGACGGCTTCTCGCAGGGCGAACGCATGAAGGTGGCGATCGCCCGCACGCTGGTCCACGATCCGCCCAACGTGATGCTCGACGAGCCCACCAACGGGCTGGACGTCATGACCACGCGCAACCTTCGCGAAGTGATCCGGCGCCTGCGAGACGCCGGAAAGTGCGTGCTCTTTTCCAGCCACGTGATGCAGGAGGTCTCGGCACTTTGCGACGAGATCGTGATCGTCGCCAAAGGCTCGGTGGTGGCGCACGGGACCTCGGCGGACCTGCTCGCCGCGAGCGGCTGCGCCAACCTCGAGGACGCCTTCGTGCACCTCGCGGGCGAGGGCGCCGGCACATGAAGCGCCTGCCGATGCTCACCGTGTTCCTGAAGGAGCTCAAGGACAGCCTGCGCGACCGCCGCACCGCGCTCATGGTGTTCGTCGCCTCGGTGCTCACCGGACCGGTGACGCTGGTGCTGGTGGCGCAGTACATCTCGGGCATCGAGGAGAAATCCGCCATCCTCAAGGTGCGCATCGCGGGCCAGGAGCACGCGCCGGCGCTGGTGAATTTCCTGCAGCGCAACGACGTGGAGATCGAGGTGGCGCGCAAGGACTACGAGGCGCGCATCCGCGAGGGCCGGCTCGACGCGGTCATCGTGGTGCCCGAGGATTTCGACGAGCGGTTTTCCTCCGGCGACACGGCGAAGGTCGAGATCGTCTTCGACGACTCGCGCACCGAGTCGAGCCCGGCCATCCGCCAGGCCGAACGTTTCCTGCGCGCGTTCAACCACGAGACCGGGACGCTGCGCATGGTGGCGCGCGGCGTGAGCCCCGACCTGGCCGAGCCGGTGAAGGTGGAGCACGTGAATACCGCGACCCCGCGGCAGAAGGGTGCCTTCATCCTCTTCCTCATCCCGATGTTCGCGATCCTCTCGCCGCTGCTGGGCGGCATGACGATCGCGATCGATTCGACCGCGGGGGAGCGCGAGCGCGGCTCGCTCGAACCGTTGCTCGTCACCCCGGTGCCGGTGGCGCAGCTCGTGGCCGGCAAGTGGCTCGCCGCCTGGAGCTTCGCCACCGGGGTCGCGGTGCTCACCCTGGGCGGCTTCGTGATCGCCGCCTCGCTTTTCGCGCAGAAGCGGCTGGCGGCGTTGATGACCTTCGGATTGCCGGAGCTGGCGCAGTTCGTGGCGATGGTGATTCCCTTCGCCGCGATGACCTCGGCGCTGCAGATGCTGATCTGCACCTACGGGCGCACCTACCGCGAGGCGCAGACCTACGTGAGCTACCTCGCCACCGTGGTCTCGTTCGTGCCGATCGTGGTGCTCTTCTCGGGGCTCAAGGATGCGCTGTGGCAGCTCGCGGTGCCGGTCCTCGCGCAGCAGATGGTGCTCACGCGCGTGGTGCGCGGCGACGTCTTGTCGCCCGCCGATTACTTCGTTCCCGCCGCCGCGTCGTTCCTCGCGGCCGTGCTCTGCGTTGCCGGCGTCGCGCGCCTGCTGCGCGACGAGCGCATCGTCTTCGGCCGATCGTAGCAACACGGTCGGCGAAATGCGCGAACCGCGCGTTGTGCCTGTTACCCTCTTGCAATGCCCGACATGATTCCGATTTTCGCCGCCGGCGGCCCGCTCGACAAGGCGGTGGCCGGGTTTCGCCATCGCCAGCAACAAGTAGAGTTCGCGCAAGCGGTCCTCGAGGCCATTGAGACGGGCGGCGTGCTCATCGCCGAGGCCGGCACCGGAACCGGGAAGACCTTCGCGTACCTGGTTCCGGCGCTTCTCGCCGGCGGGCGCGTGATCGTGTCCACCGGCACCAAGACGCTGCAGGACCAGCTCTTCCATCGCGACCTGCCGCGCGTGCGCCAGGCGCTCGGGGCGACGGTGGACGTGGCGCTGCTCAAGGGCCGCGCCAACTACGTGTGCCTGCACCACCTGGAGGTCGCCGCGCGCCAGGGGACGTTCGCCGCGCGCGAGGATGCGCTGCACCTGCAGAAGATCCGCCGCTTCGCCGCCACCACCATGAGCGGCGACAAGGGCGATTGCGCCGACGTCCCCGAAACCTCGCCCGCGTGGGCGCAGGCCACCTCGACGCGCGAGAACTGCCTGGGTTCGGCGTGCGCGCACTACCAGGACTGCTTCGTGATGAAGGCGCGCAAGCGCGCCGCGGACGCCGACGTGATCGTCGTGAACCACCATCTTTTCTTCGCCGACGTGGTGCTGCGCGACGAAGGCGCGGCGGACCTCCTTCCCGCGGCCAACACCGTGATCTTCGACGAGGCGCACCACCTTCCCGACCTGGCGCGGCTCTTCTTCGGCCAGTCGCTGTCCACCGCGCAGCTGCTCGAGCTCGCGCGCGACGTGCGCTTGGCCGAGGCGCAGCACGCGCGCGAGAGCACCGAGCTGGGGGATGCGGCGCTCGCCATCGAGAGGGCCGCGCGCGAAGTGCGCCTGGCGCTCGGCCCCGCGCTCGGGCGCACGCCGTTGAACGCGATCAAGGAGCGCGCGGCGTTCGATCGCGCCCTCGACGCGCTGGCCACCGATCTCGCCGCGCTTGCCGCCAAGCTGCGCGCCCAGGAGGAGCGCGCCGAGGAGATCCGCAATTGCCGCCTGCGCGCCGACGAGCTGTCGGGGCGGATTTCAGAGTGGCGCGAGGCCGACGCGCGCCCCCGCGAGGACGCCTACGGGGAAGGCGCCGCGCCGGACGTGGTGCGCTGGGTCGAGGCGTACGCGCAATCGGCGGTGCTCTACGTGACGCCGCTGGACGTGGCGCGCATCTTCCGCGCGCAGATGGAAGGCGGGGAGCGCGCATGGATCTTCACCTCGGCCACACTCTCGGTGAACGGCGATTTCTCGCACTTCCAGGGCGAGATGGGTCTGGCCGATGCGCGCACGCGGACGTGGGACAGTCCCTACGATTTCGCCAACCAGGCGCTGCTCTACGTGCCCGAGGGGCTGCCGGATCCGAATGCGGAAGGCTACGTGGAGGCGGTCATCGAGAGCGCGTGGCCCGTGGTGCGCGCGAGCGGCGGCCACGCCTTCCTGCTCTTCACGAGCTTGCGCGCGATGGATCGCGGCTTCGACCTGCTGGCCGCCAGGCTCGCCTCCGAGCGGCTCGATTGGCCGCTGCTGTTGCAGGGAAGCGGGGCGAAGAACGATCTTCTCGAGCGCTTCCGGCGCTCGCCCAACGCGATCCTGGTCGGATCGCAGTCGTTCTGGGAAGGCGTGGACGTGAAGGGCGACCAGCTCTCGGTGGTGGTGATCGACCGCCTGCCGTTCAACCCGCCGGACGATCCGGTGCTCGCGGCGTGCATCGAGCGCATCAATCGCGCGGGGGGCAACGCCTTCATGGACTATCAGCTGCCGCGCGCGGTGATCGCGTTGAAGCAGGGCGCCGGGCGGCTGCTGCGCGACGAGACGGACCGCGGGGCGCTGGTGATCTGCGACCCGCGTCTCGTCGACAAGCCTTACGGCAAGAGAATCTGGCGCGCCTTGCCGCCCTTTCGCCGCACCCGCCTCATCGCGGATGTCGAGGCGTTCTTCGACGCGCCGCGCAGCGTTTCAAAGGGCGCGGCTATTGCGGCGCCAAAAACTTCCAGCCCTCGGGGCAGGTCGTGACCTTCGGGAAGTACGCCTTCGCCGATTCGCAGTAGTTCATGTACAGCGGCCCCTGGCGCGGAGTGCCTTCGGTGCGCGGGGGAAGCTCGGTCGTCGGCGCCGGCTCCATCATCACGCCCTCGGGATACGAGGAAGGATAGCCCTCGACCACGTCGCGGTAGATGACGGTGCGCGGGTAGTAGTAATCATAGGGATAGCCCCAGTACCCGGGCCACAGCAGCGGGGCCCCGATAAACAACCCGAAGCGGGGTCCGTAGAAGTGGCTGCGATAGCCACCCCAGTGGCCGCCGCCGCTCCAATGGCCGCCCACCGGGCGAACTCCACTCCACGAATGGCCCCCGGAGCGCCAGGTTCCGGCGGCCTGGGCATCGGCCGCGGTGGCCAGCCCCGTGGCGGCGAGCGCCGCCACCACCAGCGACTTCATCGCTTTCATTTCAGGCTCCTTGTTTCCGTCCTTCGGACATCTTCAGCATACGCCGTCGAGCGCGAAAAGGACGCGCGACAACAGGGGCAACGCAGGCCCCTGTTGTTCGGATGACAAGCCGCAGGAGAAAGTTCAGCTCTTCTGGCGGAAGCGCGCGAGCTCGGCCTTGAGCCAGGTGGCGCTCGGAACGGCGTCGGAGCCCGGGCACTGCACGAGGTAGGCATCGCCGCTCATGCTGCTTTTGGTTGCGGCGTTGTCAATGAACGATTCGGCCGAGTCGATCTTGCCGCGCTCCTTCAGCCACTCGAACTTGGTGTTCACGTGGCTGCGCGCCATGACCATGTCGTGCCAGCTGCCGTTGCGGTTGAACTTGCAGCTCGACTTCCCGATGTAGTCGAAAAGGTGGTCGATCTCGGCTTGCGTGCGCTCGGGAACGCCCGGAACGACGGGCTGGGCGGCAACGGCGAGGGGGAGGGCCATGAGAAGTGCGGCAAGGATCTTTTTCATCGAAGGGGCGAAGTTCCAGATGGGTGACTGTGAGCAAGATTGGACCCGAAGGGTTCGAAATGAATCGCGCGGGCCGATTGCCGCTGTAACGCCTTGAGGCCGGATTTCCGGGGTGAACGAGCCTTTCTTGCGGCTGTAATCATGCGATCGGCAGGATGACGCGGGCCTCGAGGCCGCCGCCGTCGCGCGCCGCGAGGTCGAGGTGGCCGCCGTGCAGGCGGGCGACGCGGTTGGCGATGGCGAGGCCAAGCCCCGCCCCGGAGGATCCGCTGCGTGCTTCGTCGCGGCGCGTGAACGGCTCCTTCAGCCGCTCGACCATCGCCGCCGGAATCCCGGGCCCGCGATCGAGCACCGAAAGGATGACGTGGTGGTCGTCGGTGCGGGTGCGCAGGAGCACTTCGCCGCCGGCGTGGCGCGCCGCGTTGGCGAGCAGGTTATCCACCAGCCGTTGCATCGCCAGGGGCCGGAGCATGAGCAGCGGCAGCTCGGAGAGCTCGCAACTCACCTGCACCCCGGAGCGCGCAGCCCTCTCGGCGCAGGTGCGCGCGAGCTCCGCGAGGTTCACGGCCGAGAGCGGCTCCGCGGCTTCGCTGCGCGTGAAGTCGATGAACTGGTCGATGATCGCATTCATGTCGCCCACGTCCTCGACCATGGCGCGCTGCGTGGCCGGGTCGACCTTTCCATCGAGCATCTCGACTTCCAGGCGCAGCCGCGACAGCGGCGTGCGCAGGTCGTGGGAGACGCCGGCGAGGAAGGTCGAGCGTTCACGCTGGCTCTTCTGCAAGTCGTCCTTCATCTGGTTGAAGGCTCTGGCGACCGCGCGGATCTCGGAGGGGCCGGACTCGGGGACGGGAGGCGGGTCGCCGCCCCTGCCGAGCTTCACGGCCGCGTCCGCGAGCTCCCCCAGCGGCCGGTTCACCCACCAGACGATGAAGGACGTCGCGAGGATCGCGATGAACAGTCCGAGCACTCCCCACACGAGGAGCGCAGAGGTCGGATCGCGGTCGATGCGCGTGCGCGGGAACGCGACCCAGAAATCGCGCTCGCCCGCGGGCAGGCGCACCAGCAGCAGCTGCGGGCGAGCCTCGACGGGAGTCGCGCCGGGGTTGCGCTCGCGCACATAGACGTCGGCCTCGGGGCCGAAGATCTCGCGAATGCGGTCGCGGAAGAAGCGCATCGGCGGCGCGTCGGGCGCGGGGCGCATGCGCTCGGTGCTGCGCACCGGCACGATGCGGATGCCTTCCTTCTCGGCGATGCGGCCGATGAACTCCTGCTGCTGCTGCGGGCTCATCGTGCGCAGCGCCGCGCTGATCGTCTTCAGGTGGCCGACGAACTGCCCGACGCCCAGTGCGGCGCGCGGCTTGGTCACCTGCTCGTGCAGCAGCCACAAGGCGGCCGCCTGCGATACAACGAGGGCCGCCACCAGCACCGCGAGGGTGCGCCACAGCAGCGACCCCGGGAGAAACTTCATTTCTGCGCCAGGCCGTCGGGGATGAAGACGTAGCCGAAGCCCCAGATCGTCTGGATGAAGCGCGGCGCCTGCGGGTCGTCCCCCAGGAGCTTGCGCAGGCGCGAGACCTGCACGTCGATCGAGCGGTCGAAGCTCTCGTGCTCGCGGCCGCGCGCGAGATCCATCAGCTTGTCGCGCGACATCGGCTCGCGCGGATGCAGCGCCAGCGCCTTCAACAGCGCGAATTCTCCGGTGGTGAGCGGGACCGGATCGCCATCGCGGGTGAGGGCGCGGCTGGCGAGGTGCAGCTCGAAGGGCCCGAACTCGACCACGCGGGGCTCGGCGCTCGGCGCCCCGGGCGTGGGCGCCGGCGCCTGGCGCCGCAGCACGGCGTGGATGCGTGCGACGAGCTCGCGCGGATTGAAGGGCTTCGCGAGATAGTCGTCGGCGCCCATCTCGAGTCCGACGATGCGATCGACGTCGTCGCCCTTCGCGGTGAGCATGATGATCGGCACGGCGTTGCGCTCGGCGCGCAGCCGCCGGCAGATGGCGAGCCCATCCTCGCCGGGCAGCATGAGGTCGAGCACCATCAGGTCGTAGCGCACGCGCTGCTGCTGGCGATCCATCGCGGCGGCGTCCTGCACCGTGTCGACCGCGAAGCCTTGCTCCGAGAGATAGCGCTTGAGAAGGTCGCGCAGCCGCAGGTCGTCGTCGACGACCAGGATTTTCTGGCGTTGTTGCATGCGAGCCATCGTAGCCGGAGGGTCTTCCGATCCCGATTCGAGTTGTAAGCAAATGTTAACAATGCCCCTGGCAGGCCCGGCCGCTTACATCCGGTTACCACTCGAGGTGGTCCATTAACGCCTTCGCCCGTTATTCGGCATACGCTCGGGACACTTCCGGGCGCCCTTCACCCGATAGAAAGGAAGTTCCAATGAAACATGTCGCAATCCTTACCGCCGTGGCCCTCGGCTCCGCGGCGGTCATCGCCGTCGCCGCCCCCGAAGGGCGAGAGGCGCGTGGCGCGATGCAGGACCGCATCAAGCAGGCCGACACCAACGGCGACGGGATGTTGAGCCGTGCCGAAGCCGCGGCCCTGCCGCGCATCCTCAAGCACTTCGACGAGATCGATGCCAACCACGACAACCAGATCACCGCCGACGAGCTGCGTGCCTTCCACGAGAAGATGCGCGCCGGGCACGAGAAGCAGCGTGGCGAGCATTGGAAGAAGCTCGACACGAACGGCGACGGCAAGATCAGCAAGGACGAAGCCAAGGCCGCCCCGCGGCTGGCGGAGCGTTTCGACCAGATCGACGCCAACAAGGACGGCTTCATCACGCCGGACGAGATGAAAGCGGCGCACGAAAAGATGCGCGGCGCGAAGTAACGGATGTACCCCGCGCCGGCGCATTTTCAATCTCCCGCCGGCGCGGGTTTTTTTAGCGCTGTGGCATGCTTTCCCTGTCCATGAGAGTCCTCCTCGCCACTGCGTCTTTCCTTCTCTGCTCCGCCGCGCAAGCCGCGGCGATCGGCTATGACGGCGCGCGCCACCTCCTGAACCGCGCCGGATTCGGCGCCTCCGACTCCGAGGTGGTCGAGTTCGCCGCGCTCGATCGCGCTCAAGCGGTCGAGCGGCTGCTCGCCGGCGCACGGCGCGAGGCTTCGCTCCCGCCGCCCGCCTTCGTGAACGCCCCCTTCGAGCCTTACTACCGGCTGCGCGAGATGAGCCAGGAAGAGCGCATGGCCGCGCAGCGCAAGCTCCTCGAGCAGGGTTTCGAGCTGCGCGCGTGGTGGCTGCGCGAGATGCTGCTCGCGCAAAGCCCGCTCACCGAGCGCATGACGCTCTTCTGGCACAACCATTTCGCCACCAGCCAGCAGAAGGTGCGGCTCGCCTCGCTGATGTACCGGCAGAACGCGCTCCTCCGGCGCGAGGCGCTCGGCAATTTCGCCACACTCCTGCACGCCGTCGCGAAGGATCCGGCGATGCTGGTCTACCTGGACAACGCGGGCAGCCGCAAGCAGGCGCCCAACGAGAACTTCGCGCGCGAGGTGATGGAGCTCTTCACTCTCGGAGAGGGCCACTACGGCGAACGCGACGTGAAGGAGGCCGCACGCGCCTTCACCGGATGGAGCCTCGACCGCGAGTCGGGCGAGTTCGTCTACCGGCGCATCTGGCACGACTACGGGGAGAAGACGATCCTCGGCAAATCCGGGCGCTTCGACGGCGACGAGGTTCTCGATATCCTCCTCGCGCGGCCCGAGACCGCGCAGTTCATCGCAACGAAGCTGTGGCGCGAGCTGGTGTCCCCGCATCCCGAAGAGCGCGAAATCTCGCGCTGGGCCACCGTGTTTCGCGATTCGCGCTACGAGGTGAAGCCGCTGCTGCGCGTGGTACTCAACTCCGATGCCTTCTGGGCGCCGGAGAATCACGCCACCCTCATCAAGTCCCCGGTCGAGCTCGTCGTGGGAACGATGCGCACCTTCGGCATCCATCCCTTCGACCTGCGTCCAGCGGTGTTCGCGTGCGCGGCACTCGGGCAGAACCCGTTCTCGCCGCCCAACGTGAAAGGCTGGCCCGGCGGCCAGGCGTGGATCGATTCGGCGACGTTGCTGGGGCGCAAGCAGTGGGTCGAACGCGTCTTCCGCGGCTCCGACCCGACGACGCCGACGATGGCGCTGGAGAACGCGCCGGAGCCCGGCGACGCGGCCAAGGCAACCCCCCCCGAGCAGCGCTACCGCCGCATGCTGGAGCGCGGCATGGCGGGCTACGGATTCGACGCCGAGCGCTTCGCGAAGTCCGTGGCACCCGCGCGCGACCGTCCCGATCGCATCGAGCACCTGCTCCTTGCCACTTCCGCCGTGAACCGTCCCGAGGCCGGGCTCGAAGAGCCCGAGCGCGTGCGTTCGCTCGTCTCCGATCCGGCCTACCAGCTGAAATGACCATCGACCGCCGCACCTTCCTCAAGCTCGCTTCCGCCGCGCCCTTCGCCGGTGTGCACGGGATCGCGCGCGCCGCCGCGGCAAACGAGGCGCGCAAGCTCCTCGTGCTGGTCGAGCTGCGCGGCGGAAACGACGGACTGAACACCGTCATTCCCTATGACGATCCCGAATACGCGCGGCTGCGCCCGCGCTTGGGTGTGGCGCGTGACCAGGTCGTGCAGCTCACGCCGCGTACGGGGCTGCATCCTTCGCTCGAGAAGCTCCACGCGATCTGGGACGCGAAAGAGCTCGCCATCGTGCAGGGCGTGGGTTATCCGCAACCCAATCTTTCGCACTTCCGCTCGATCGAGATCTGGGACACGGCTTCCAAGAGCGACGAGTACCTCGACGCCGGCTGGCTCGCGCGCGCCTTCGCGCTCTCGCCGTCGCCGTCCACCTTCGCCGCCGATGGCGTCGTGGTGGGACCCGGCGCCATGGGGCCGCTCGCGGGCGGTTCGGTGCGCGCCATCGCGCTCACCAACCCGGAGCAGTTCCTGCGCAACACGCGCCTCGCCAAGGGCGGCGGGGAATCGAGCAATCCGGCGCTCGCGCACATCCTGCGCGTCGAGCGCGACGTGCTGCTGTCGGCCGAGCGGCTGCACGCGGGACGCAAATTCACCACCGAGTTTCCCGCGGGGGCATTCGGCAACGCGGCCAACACCGCCGCGCAGCTTGCGGCGAACGAGGCGGGCATTGCGGTCGTGCGCCTTTCGCTCGGAAGCTTCGACACGCACGCGAACCAACTGGGCACGCATGCCAACCTCCTGCGCCAGCTGGGAGACGGGCTCGCGGCGCTGCGCGAGGCGCTGGTCGAAGCCGACCGGTGGCGCTCGACCGTGATCGCCACCTACGCCGAGTTCGGGCGCCGTCCGCGCGAGAACCAGAGCGGCGGCACCGACCACGGCACTTCCAGCGCCCACTTCGTCATGGGCGGCGCGGTGAAGGGCGGCCTCTACGGTGCGCCTCCCGCCCTCGATCGCCTCGATGGCAACGGCAACCTTCCGTTCGCGGTCGATTTCCGCAGCTACTACGCGACCCTGCTGGAGCGGTGGTGGGACATCGATCCCAGACGCGTACTGGGCGGCAATTTCCCCACGGCCGCCTTTCTCTAGAGATCCAGAAACGACAACGCCCCGAATACGGGGCGTCGTCGCTTTCGGCACGAAATGCGGATCAGGGGAAGTTCGCGCCCACCGTCTTGTCGCCATCGAGCGTGAAGGAGCATGTCCGCCCCTGGCCGGCACAAGCGCCGCTCCAGCTCATGTTGTTGCCGGAGTGCGGATAGCCCGTCATCTCGACGCGGGCGCCTTTGCTGAGGGTCACCTTGCAGTCGGTCATCGGCGTGGCCCCGGGTTGGTGCGGGCCGCAGCGGATGCAATACGGATCCCATCCCGGGCAGTTCTGGACGCTGCCTTTACCCGTCGAGGTGATGGTCACCGTCCCGGTTCCCACCTGCTTCATCGTGGCACCCACCGTGTAGTCCTTGTTCGCCACGAGATTGCAGGAGGCGCCCTGGCCGGCGCAGTCTCCGGTCCACTTGTCGAACACGTAGCCGTTCTTGTTCGACGCCGGCGAGGCGACCACGGTGAA
>Ga0209131_1002340_pt1 | contig 12907 bp, 13 predicted proteins | sample GraSoi_2013_40cm_FD_185826 | JGI IMG/M metagenome (GOLD analysis project Ga0209131, IMG submission 185826) | Grasslands soil microbial communities from the Angelo Coastal Reserve, California, USA - Sample 9_17_2013_40cm (SPAdes) (version 2) | ecosystem: Environmental > Terrestrial > Soil >...
CGGTATACGGCGCGTCCACCCTTTACAACTTTTCCGTGAATCCAGACCGAACGCCCACACCACGGATGCCACAGATAATGGATCTCTCGTGACTCCGTACTATGGGTATTAGATTGTCCGCTTGTACGAGCGGACTCGCACTCACTTGTCTCTCGACAAGGATGCTCCGATCCCTCGGAGGGTACAGCCTCCGGAGCTCGGAAAAGTAGTGGAGCTTCCGCAGGTCGGCGGCCTCCATCACCGATATGAACGCCGGGCAGCCTAGCCTTCCCGGACCTGTTCTCTCCTACACTTAAACTTGGCGGAGAACTCCGCTTTGTGGTGCCGTGACCAAGGTCCTCGCGCCTGTATCAAACAACATCGCCACATACAAGTCGATCTGAATTCTGCGCCTCTCTCTCGCAGCAGCTTTTGACGACTCAGACGGAATTATTGGTAGGGACAGGGATCGCGTGGCGGGCCGGGGATTCGTTGGGACTGCGGGAATTTCTGGGGATCGGGTTGGATGAGCAACCTGCGGATCATTCCACGATTTCGCGGACGCGGCGGCTGATCGATGTAGAGACGCACAAGAAGGTATTTTCATGGATTTTAGAAGTGTTGAGAGAGCGAGGGCTGATCAAGGGCAAGACGGTGGGGATAGACGCAACCACGTTGGAGGCCAACGCAGCAATGCGTTCGATCGTACGGCGGGACAGCGGGGAGAGCTACGAAGAATTTCTAACGGGGTTAGCGAAAGAATCAGGAATCGAGACACCGACGCGGGAAGATCTAACACGCATCGATAAGAACAGGAAGAACAAAGCGAGCAATAAAGACTGGGTGAATCCGCATGAACGAGATGCGCGGATCGCCAAGATGAAGGATGGCAGCACCCATCTGGCACACAAAGCGGAACATGCGGTAGACATGGAAACGGGAGCGGTTTTGGCGGTGACTTTGCAGGAAGCCGATCAAGGCGACACGGCCACGGTACAGGAGACCTTGCTTCAGGCGGGAGAGAACGTAGCGGAGTTGCTGGTGACGGAAACGGAGAAAGCACCTGAAGAGAAAAGGCAAGTGTATTTCCAAGGCGTAAAAGAGGTAGTTACGGACAAAGGGTATCACAGCAGCGCAGTGCTGGTAGATATAAAGGATATGGAAGTCCGGACCTATATCCCAGAGAAAAAGCTGACACTGCAACGAGATTGGGATGGCCAGAAGAACCAAACGAAAGCGCGAGCGCAACAAGAGGCGAGCTACGCGAACCGGCGGCGCGTTGGCGGAGCGTATGGGAAGAGCCTGCTACGGAAAAGAGGCGAACTCGTGGAACGAAGTTTTGCGCACTGCTACGAGACCGGTGGAATGAGGAGAACACATCTACGAGGGCAGAAGAATATTCTCAAGCGCTTGCTGATTCACGTGGGGGCCTTCAACTTGAGTCTGATCTTTCGCTCGATGTTGGGTGCTGGAAGCCACGGGAGCTGAAGAACCGGCATGCTTTGGTTTCTTTTTTGCTTTTGTGGGTCATCCGATGGTTTCCAGAGACTCAGGAATCGAAAATACTTCATTTTTCGATTCGACGACCATCACCACAACAAAATTGTCGCTATCTCCGTTATCGGCTGCGTCATTCGAATGAACGGAGTTCCGCCACGGGCTGCTAGATGCCGACCATGCGTCCAATGAAACAGCGCCAGCCCACCGATTGACTCTCTTGAATCCCAAGCTAGAGTTAGCGACAACTGGCGCTGAACCTGAACTCCATCATGGGATCTCCTGTTGTTTGGCAATCACCTGTGGATTTCGGGGAATCCCGAGTCAGCTTCATCGTCTCAGGGCTTTACCTGGCATGGAATTCAAGTTCTTCCGGCACAACAATTGCTGTCTTCGCTGGATTGAAAGCCCTCGCACAGCGCGTATAGTTCGAGGCTGGACGAGAAGGGCCCACGAATCCAGGACGAACGGCCCGCGCTGTAGCCCCCGCCAACGCCAAACGATTGGCCGCCCCTCCATCGCAGCTCTAACCGACCGAGAATTGAGTGTCGTCGTGGTGCGACGTCTTGAGCATCGGAATCATCTCTGGCAGCGGAAGCTGCGGCAAGCAGAGCGAAACAAGCTGCCCGGACATCAGCAGATCACCGTCGCAGTGGCCCGGCAGATTCTTCGCGGACACTTCCTTTGCCAGCAGCAACACAATGCTCCGTTCCCGATAGTGGACAGACTCTACAGAGTGCTGCGACGGACGAAGCAAGCCGGTCTGCCTTGGCTGTTGCTAGCCTTGCTGGTTTGTGCGCCGATTGTCCGCGCGCAAACCGCCGGTTTCGACAGACAGCCCGTCGAGATTTTCGGGACTGTATTTCTGGAGGGAGCTAACCGCCCCATCGGCGACATCATCGTAAACATCCGGTCGCTTGTCGGAGGACCTTTCGCCAGCTTTCTGACCGACCGGGCTGGGCGCTTTCAGGTGCGGGGGCTCGGTCCTGGGGTGTACGAGATCGTCGTGGAAGAACCAAGCTACGAGCCAGTTCGGGAGACTCTGCGGCTTTATGGAACTTCACCGCCTTTGGAGCTTCATCTCAGGGAGAGCAACCCTTCGCCTGTGTGGCGGACAGATTACGCGGTTTCTGTGCGGGAATTGAGAATACCCGGGAAGGCGCGCAATGCATTCGAGAAAGGATTGGGGCGTCTGGCCAAGAATGATCCGGTCGGCAGCAGGACCCAGTTCGTGCAAGCTACCAAAGCATTCCCGGACTATTACGAAGCGTACTACCACATGGGTGTGGCCGATCTCAGGCTCGGCCACGAAGAGGAAGCCGCACAGGCTTTCCAAAAAGCGATTGATCTGAGCGGAGGGCACTACGCCTGGGCACAGTTCGCCCTTGGTTTGCTATTTTGCCGACGAGGGGAATACACCCAAGCAGAGACTGTCATCCGCAAAGGATTGGACGTGGATGGGAGTCCAGCCACAGGTCATCTGTTCTTGAGTGTTGCCCTTTTTCGTCTGAACCGCCTTGAGGAGGCAGAGAGAAGTGCTCGACAGGCTCTCTTGAGGAAGCCCGGTTTTGCCTTGGCTTACCTTGTGCTGGCGGACGTCCACGGGCGCAGGGGCGAGTATGCGAGGCAACTTCAGAACCTGGACGCGTACCTCAAACTTGAGCCTGACGGACCGGCAAACAAGCGGGTTCGCGAGGTTCGCGAAGTCGTTCGGCGAATTGTGTTCAGAACGAAAGATGAGGAATGATTTTGCCTCTTCAGGAGCGCGTTCCGGACCGAGATTAGATGGATGATTGAGGGCAAAGCCATGGTTAAGGTCAAATCGAGTCAGAAGATCTTCACGGACGCAGAGATTGCGAGCCTGACGGGCATCTGCGTAGAGCACCTGCACGGCCTGGCGAAGACCCGCCACCTGGGTTTCATCGCACGCGCGGCCGAGGCAGCGGGTAACCAGGCGGATCAGTGGCTGTTTACGCTGTCCGACCTGATGGTCCTGGTAATGCTGTACCCGCGCTGCGAGCACTAAGTTGCGAATCTGACTCTTGCTACGGTCAAGTTACCCTGGCTAGCAGTCCCGCCTGCACCCTTTGCGTTAGAATCGTATGGCTATGAAGCGCCGCAAGCCCAAGCGAAGCTCGAAAGCTGCAAACCTGCCCAAGATTCCCAGCACGGCGGAAACGTCAGCGAGTCCTTGCGAGATTTCCTTTGATTCGGAAATGGTTGCAAGGTTTCCCGACATTCCTAGTGATTCGGAAAAGGTTGCAAGCTCTCCCAGTGTTTCCTGTGATGCAGCAAACGTTGCTGGTCCTTCCGTCGCGCCTGCCGGGGCAGACCGCCGGACTCATCCTCGTTACGAGTTCTTTGCTGCCGCTGAGGTCGTACCGGCCGAATCCGGAGCGCGGATGGAAACGCGCGTCCGTGACTTGAGCCAGCAAGGCTGCTATGTTGACACGAACGACGCCCTCCCTTTAGGGACGATCACGGATGTACGCATCACCAAGGGGGCACAACTGTTTGAAGCCCGGGCAAGAGTCGTCTACTCGCGAGCGACCAAAGGCATGGGGCTGGTGTTTACGACTATCGAGCCGGAGCGGCTTCGGACTCTTGAAACGTGGCTTACCGACTCCCGCGAAACCTCCTGGCTCGCCGCAAACCGCCGACGGAGTCAGCGAGTACTGATGACCATCCCAGTGCGAGTCTCCGGGCAGAACGTCCTCGGATCGCCTATTGAAGAAGAGACTCAGACACTGGCGATCAGTGCTCACGGTGCATTAATTCTCGTGTCGACGCAGGTGAACAGAGGACAGCGGCTCACTCTGTCGAATGTCCAGACAAAAGCCGCACTGGAGTGTGTTGTCGCACACATTGACAGGCATAAAAGCGATCATCCTCGGGTGGGAGTGGAGTTCATTCTTCCCAATCCTGTGTTCTGGCATGTGGCTTTTCCGCCGAAAGACTGGACGCCCCGCCACCCAGATGCGAAAGAGCACGTAAAAACGGGCGAATCGAGCTGAAATCCCGCACTCACAGAAAGTCAACCAAAACATGTGATCGTGTGAAAATCTCCGGCTTGCTCCTGTACCGGCCGTCATCGGGTTTTTCTGTCGCCTCGACTGCTCCGGGCGCGGCGGCGTGTATTGCACACGTGCATCCTTGAATCCTGCTACCTGCTACAGACCCCTCGAGAATTAACGTTGCATTCGCGTCTTCTGGGCGTAACCTGAAAGGGTCAATACACAATGCTCCGCCAAGCCCTTACCCGGCCACGGCACCTTGTGCACAAGACGAAACGCCGCGCCAAGGGCCGAAACACCAATCCAAATTCTTCAGCCCGCAACGCGGACAAAAAAGTGTCTCTCAGAGCGTGTTTGCCCACTGACCGGGTTGGCTGGTCAGGGAAGGAAACACCGGTGAGCGATGTAACTCTGAAATATCCGCGGTGGCAGAACCACTACCTACAGGCAATGTCTGAAACTCGTCCTGAACTGTTGAAAAGTAAAATTAGCGCCGCAGAGCAGGTCGTCAGCCTGCGACTCAGTCAACTGGCAAGCGCCACAGACGACTATGAGGAACAGATAGCACTGGCAGCCGCGCTAAAATCTTTGAAATTCCTTAAGGAGCGGTAGAGTGACCTAGCGAATGATTCACTGAGTCCCTACGCAATCACGGTTTTGCATTCAGAGAGGGTCGGAAGATGCTTCAGAAATGCGTCGACGAGCAGAATTGGAATCTGAACGTCCGGCCAAAGGAGGGAGTCCAATCCTCCGCGGATTGGCGGCGCCCAAGCTGCAGGCAAACCTTCCTACAGGAGGTGCAGATAATGTGAGGCGAAAGGAAACGGTTTCGACGCAGCCCGGGGCACACTTTTGCGCCGATTCGATGATTAACCTGCATGGGGATCACGCGGAGAATACTCAAGGCCCCTTCTCTTTGAGGGTCGAACGCTGGCGGAGTACCTCTTTGGTACTTAAAGTTTTTAAAATAGTTGACAAGGTCCAATTCGGACGCACAGTAGGCAAGAGCGGGTGCATTCCGTTGCTCCGCGTTCTTTGACGGTGTTGTTTACCCTTTCAATCGTGAGATGAGCGAGCGCAATCAAGTTCGGGCAGCAACTTCCCAACTGGCGTCGATTGTGGAGTCCGCCGATGACGCCATCATTGGCATGACCTTGGACGGCATTATCCTGAGCTGGAACCCGAGTGCCGAGAGGATTTTTGGCTATTCGGCCGAGGAGGTCAAGGGCCGCCCGATTTCCATCCTGATCCTACCGGAGCGTTCCGATGAAGTTCCGCGAATTCTTGAGAGGGTCAAGTGCGGGGAAAGGGTCGAGCATTATGAAGCGGTGCGGAGGAGGAAAGATGGGACGCTAATCGATGTTTCCATGACCATCTCTCCGACCAGGGGAGAAACGGGCAAGATTAATGGTGCCTCGAGTATCACCTCCGACAACACAGAGCGCAAGCAGGCGCAGCAACTGCTCATCCAACGCACCACAGAACTAGAAGCAGCCAACAAAGAGTTGGAGGCCTTTACTTACTCGGTCTCGCACGACCTGCGTGCCCCCCTGCGACATATCAACGGCTTTTCCAAAATCCTTTTGGAGGACTTCGGACCGCAGATGAACCCCGCGGCGAAGGAATACTTGCAGCGCATGCATGAGACCGCGCAACACATGGGACGCTTGGTGGACGACCTCTTGGATCTGGCCCGGGTTGGCCGCCAGGCACTGACCATGGAAATTACCGCGTTGAATGCACTCGTCGAGGAGGTTATCCTGCACCTCCGAACGGAAGCGCAAGACCGGCAAATCGACTGGCAGGTTGGTCCTCTGCCATTTGTGCAATGCGATCCAGGCTTGATCAAGCAGGTCTTCGCCAACCTGTTGGCGAACGCCCTCAAGTTCACCCGGCCGCGCGAACGGGGCGTCATTGAAGTAGGGCAGACGACCGTGAACAGCCAGCCAGTGATCTTCGTCCGCGATAACGGCATCGGCTTTGACATGAGGTACGCCGACAAGATGTTCGGTGTGTTTCAGCGCCTCCATCGCCAGGAGGATTTCGAAGGCACCGGCGTAGGCCTAGCGATTGTTGAGCGCATCATCCTCAAGCACGCCGGGCGCGTCTGGGCCGAAGCGGAAGTGGAGAAAGGCGCCACGTTCTATTTCACCCTGCTGCCGCCCGCACAGGCCAGGATGGAAACCATGTCCATGATTGGAGGCAAAGCGTGTCGGCAGGCGAAATAGACATTCTTCTGGTCGAGGATAGTTCGACGGATGTGGATTTAACTCTGCATGTACTCCGCCAAAGCACTCTGGCCAACCGGACTTGCGTGGCTCGCGACGGCGAGGAAGCACTCGAATATCTGTTCGGCCGCGGGGCCTATAGCGACCGCGGCCCGGAGTGCCCGGTCAAATTGATCCTCTTGGATCTAAAACTCCCCAAGGTCGATGGTCTGACAGTGCTGCGCGCGATCAAAAATGGCCTGCACACGAAAGTCATCCCCGTGGTTATCCTCACCTCTTCGCGGGAAGAAAAGGACGTGATGAACTGTTACGACCTAGGCGCGAACAGTTACGTTCAAAAGCCGGTGGATTTCGACCATTTCCGCGAGACCGTCAAGCAACTGTGTCTGTACTGGTTGCGGGTGAACCAGCCCCCAGCCGTGGCAGCGTTCTCGGCAAAACAGCGGAGGAGGGCCCGATGAGTGGATACGGGGCCGCAACAGAAGTGGTGCGGAGGCCTCTGTTGCGTGTCCTGTTTGTCGAAGATATGCCAACAGATGTGAAGTTGTGCGTGCGGGAACTGAAGAAAGCAGGTTTCGAGGTTACCGAAGATGTCGTCCAAACCTGCGAAGCGTTTCTTGAAAGGATTCGCGCGATACCCTACGACATTATCTTGTCTGACCAGCGGTTGCCCAAATGGACTGGAACAGAAGCCCTGGAATGCTTGCGGCAGGAGGGGAAAGACATTCCCTTCATCCTGGTGACCGGCACCTTGGGCGAAGAAGCCGCGGTGGAGTGCATCAAGAAGGGTGCCTCCGATTACGTTCTGAAAGATCGACTGGCTCGACTACCCGTGGCGGTCCGTCAAGCTTTGGAAGAAAAAATCGGACGGGAGCGGCAAACGCGGACGGAGCAGGAACTTCGCGAGAGCGAGGAACGATATGCGCTTGCTGCTCAAGGCGCTAACGACGGGCTGTGGGATTGGGACCTGACAAGCAACCAGATCTATTTCTCTCCGCGGTGGAAATCCATGCTTGGTTTCGAGGAGAACGAGATCGGAAACACTCCGGAGGAATGGTTCGCGCGAGTGCATCCGAAGGATATCGAGCATCTGAAAACCAAAATCACTGCCCATCTCGAAGGTCATGTACATCACTTCCAAGATGAACACCGCATGCTGCACAAGGACGGAACCTATCGCTGGATGTTCGGCCGCGGGCTCGCAGTTCGGAATCCAGAAGGGCAGGCCTCTCGCATGGCGGGGTCGCTGACCGACATCACCGAGCGTAAGGCAGCCGAGAAGCAATTGCTACATGATGCCTTTCACGATGCGCTGACGGGCCTTCCAAATCGCGCCTTGTTCATGGAGCGCTTGGGGTTGTCGATGGGTCGCGCCAAGCGGCCAGGGGCCGGTTTATCTGCCGTACTCTTTCTGGACCTCGATCGCTTCAAGGTCGTCAACGATAGCCTGGGGCACACGATTGGAGATGAGCTGCTGGTCGCAATGGCTCAAAGGTTGAAGAGGTGCCTGCGCCCCGGGGATACGGTCGCGCGCTTTGGGGGCGACGAGTTTGCCCTCCTCCTGGTTGATGTGAAGAAGATCAGAGGGGCAATTCGCGTGGCTGAGCGGATCAAGGAGGCATTAGCGGCGCCTTTCAACCTGGAGGGACATGAGGTTTTTACCACCGCGAGCATCGGTCTCGCCATGGGTCGGACAGACCATGCAAGGCCGGAGGACTTTCTGTGCGATGCCGACGCAGCGATGTATCGCGCCAAGGCGCAAGGGAAGGCACGTTATGAGATATTTGACAGCGACATGCATGTCCGCGCGGTGACGCTCTTGCAGTTGGAGTCGGACCTCAGACGGGCCATCGACCACCACCAGTTGTCCATTCACTATCAGCCCATTATTTCGCTCCAGACCGGCAGGATCACCGGTGCAGAGGCTCTTTTGCGATGGCAGCATCCACAACGTGGCTTCGTTTCTCCCGCAGAGTTCATCCCGCTGGCAGAGGAAACCGGCCTGATTCGACCCGTCGGCGAATGGGTGTTGCAGGCGGCCTGTGCCCAAGCCATGGCTTGGCAAGCGGATGGGTATCCAGGGCTCCGTGTGACGGTCAATTTTTCCTCACGCCAGTTTGAGTACGAGAACATACAAGACCTGATCAAAAAAGTGCTTAAGGAAACTCGTCTGCCTCCCCAGACCTTAGAACTGGAAATCACCGAGAGCATGGCGATAAGAGATGGCGAATTGGGTGCGAGAGCCCTAAACGAATTGCGGGCCATTCATATACGAATCTCAATTGATGATTTTGGAATCGGCTCATCTTCGCTGGCCTACCTGAAGCGCCTTCCGATCGCTACCTTAAAGATCGACCGGTCTTTTGTGAGAGACCTTGCGACAGATCCAGACGACGCTTCGATTACCTCCGCCATTATTGCTATGGCCCACAGCCTAAAGTTAAACGTAGTTGCCGAGGGCGTGGAAACAGAAGAGCAACTAGCGTTCCTGCGCTCGCAACAGTGTGACGAGCTGCAGGGCTATCTGTTTAGCCCTGCCGTGCCAGCCGAGGAGTTTTCGAAACTATTGCGCGAAGGGCACAGCTAATTCAGGAATCGCGAACCCTACCAGACAAGCCGCATTGAGGTCGAATAATCTTACCCCACCCTGTCTCACCTGGGTTGCCCCCTTCTCTCTCTCCATCAACCGTGGCTAACCTTTCAGAGCTTGGCAAGCTTGATGTCACCGCCGACCTTCCGAGCCGACATATACAGAGCCACTAGAGTGCCCAGGCGGCCGCTATCGATGTGAGTGATATCCCCGAGGTTAAGCACGATTTGGCGGGATCTGTTCAACAAATCCTTCCCAAGAATTCGCAGAGAGGTTGACTCTTCGCCAAAGAAGATGGCGCCGCTGAGATAAACGACAATGACCCCGTCTATCCTGCTGGTAGTGGTGTTAAGGGCCATGAGAACCTCCCGCCACAATCGCGTGGAGCGCGGAAGTGACTGTCGGTTGGACCCAAGATGGAAAAGGGTCGGTGGTTGCAACGCATCCCCCTCGGGGGCGGATTGCAAGCGCCGGATAACTGGATCAGATATGGCGTTCCTGTCGCCCGTCTTGCAACAGGTCATCCCTGTCGGAAAGGGAATGCCGTCGACACACTTACCGTTATAACGAGCGCTCCCAGGCGGCAAGTGAGCGAAAGAACTCAATTGACGGGCGGGGGCGGCATGCCAGCGCTGTTCAGCTGGCCCGAGCCTAGCCGCGCTGTTTGATTCTAGCAGCAGTGTACCGCGGGATCTTTTAGGTTGGAGTCGGATTGGGGCGCAGGCGGTGCGGGCTCGGGGGAGGGTTCCGGCGCTGGCTGCGGTATCGGGTCCGGCTGTGGGATTGGTTGTTGTGGATCGCTCACTTTTTGGCCCCCTTGCATGCCAGAAGTTTTACGGCGGATTTTAATATATCCCTCTAATTCATTTGAAAGGGCATGTCCAGCATGCTAACCAAGATTTCCGATATCAACGTTTCCCTTCAAACCTTCCAGGGTCCGCCGCTCTTTTTTCTGGCGGCCGATTTCCTTCTGCGGATCCTCTTGCCCCCTCCCATCTTCAAAGATTTGGCAATCGCAGCCTCGGCCTCTCCATCCAGCCGTTTCGAAAACATGACAAGCGCAAAAGAGTTCAGGAATCTAGAACGAACAAGGTTTATCGAGTACTGCGAATCTTCCCAGCGGGCGATGACCTTTTCTGTCGTCCTATACAGCTCGTTCGTTGGGAAGCTGATCTCGCCAGCAGTCCTCGTTGCAGTTCCGTACTTTTTCGAGATGGCTTGTACCATGTCCTCGGCAGTTAGCCCATGTGTTGCGTCCTGATCATAAGTCACCAAAATCCTGAAGAGCTGGCCATTATAGAAGCTGAAGAAAATCTGCCAAATCGAGTCTGCTTGGAGCGAATAGTCAGAAGAGCCGCCCGGCCAACACGTCAACTCTTGAATTACCGCTGGGCGCTTCTGGATCAGCTTTGTCTGGAGCGGTCTTAGGTCAACCTGGTTTGATAGTTCGGGCAAACTCATTCCGAGCGAAAAGCCCCGATACTTGGAAAGATCCTGCCCCCGAATTAGAGGAGCTGAAAGCAGGATCATAACGAGGGAAATGCCCACGCTGCGTATGATTTTCATTTTGAAACGTCTCCTACGAGACCTTAAAGATTCAGAATCCTTTCCGCTTTAATCAGTGCGATCATTTCTTCCTGACGCAGTTCGTTGCCCCTTGTGAGTCCTATGCTTTGGTTCAAGCGGCAGCCGATCGTGCGCGGTCCCTCACCGGAAGATCCTTGGCCCCAAAAAGAAACGCGCTTTCCTGGATATTTCGTGACTGGGCGGAGACAGTCACATAGCGCACTCCCAGGAAACGCTTCGAGACCTCCGAGGTCACTCGCATGATTTCCAGAGAGTTAAATTCCGCTGACTCCAGGTTCGCCAAGATTTGCCCGACTGCCCTGCTGAGTGCCTTTTGCTCGTCAATCCCAAAGACGGTCGCTCCGAGCTGACCAGCCAGGCAGAAGAAAGTCCATCCCGCGTCGCGGATTTTTCGATCCAATCCGCACCCATCGAGATCTTTGACTAATCGCCAACCCGGCACACAGGGCTCACTTTCGAATCGCACGGCTTCCGGCAAGAGTGTGCCCTCTTTAATCAGGATGGTGCCCGGTTTGATTGTGTCTGTCATTATGGCGGCCGGTCTCTTTCCGCAGCCCTACTGCGAAGCTTGAGGTTAAACCTCCACGTCAGACTGCGAGCCCTATAGCGGAAACCAATCTGCTCAAGACGTTCAGATTGTATCCACTAGGGCTTAGAAGGATCCGTATGGCTTGTCGCCGCTGGCTTGATCACGTCAGCTCGCACGAGCTAGAAATCCGCATTCCCGGGCGATCGAAATCCGACATGATTGTGTTTACTTTTCAGCGTTCCCGCGCAACCGGGCTGCAAATAGCCCAGCGTTTAGTACGTTCCTCCCATGCCGCCGCCTGCGCCAGCCGCGACCATCTTTTCCTCGCCCTTAGCGTCGGCTATCAGGACTTCGGTTGTTAGCATCAGTGAGACGATGGACGCAGCGTTCTGGAGCGCGAGACGCGTGACCTTAGCCGGATCAATGACACCAGCCTTGACCAGGTCGCCGAACTCATCAGTTTCTGCGTTGAAGCCGAAGTTTTCATCCTTCGACTCGCGCACGCGTCCTACAATCAGCGCCCCTTCGTGCCCGGCGTTCTGTGCAATCTGGCGAATGGGTTCTTCGAGCGCACGCTTTACGATGTTCACGCCAATGGCTTCATCGTCGTGGAGCTTGAGCTTCTCTAGGGCCGGCAAGCAGCGCAGGAGAGCAGTGCCCCCGCCTGAGACAATGCCTTCCTCGACGGCTGCGCGGGTGGCGTGCATGGCGTCCTCAACGCGAGCCTTTTTCTCCTTTAACTCCGTTTCGGTGGCTGCGCCGACCTTAATTACCGCGACGCCGCCAACCAGCTTGGCAAGACGTTCCTGGAGCTTTTCCTTGTCGTAGTCCGAGGTAGTCTCTTCGATCTGCACACGGAGCTGCTTGATGCGACCTTCGATCTCGCTGGCCTTGCCGGCGCCTGCGACGATTGTGGTGTTGTCCTTGTCGATGGTCACCTTCTTGGCGCGGCCGAGGTCTTCAAGCTTCACGTTCTCGAGCTTGATGCCGAGGTCTTCGGTGATGGCCTTGCCGCCGGTGAGAGTGGCGATGTCTTCGAGCATGGCCTTGCGGCGGTCGCCAAAGCCAGGGGCCTTGACTGCGGCGCATTGCAGTGTGCCACGGAGTTTGTTCACCACCAGGGTCGCCAGGGCTTCGCCATCAACGTCCTCAGCGATGATCAGTAGCGGCTTGCTCATTTTGGCCGTCTGTTCGAGCAAAGGCAGCAGATCCTTCATCGAGCTGATCTTCTTTTCGTGGATGAGGATGCGAACGTCTTCGAGGACGCACTCCATGCGCTCCGGGTCGGTCACGAAGTAGGGCGAGAGGTATCCTCGGTCAAATTGCATGCCTTCGACTACTTCGAGGGTCGTCTCCATCGTCTTGGATTCCTCGACGGTGATGACGCCATCCTTACCGACCTTCTTCATCGCTTCGGCGATGATGCTGCCCACCTGCTTGTCGGTGTTGGCACTGATTGTGCCGACCTGCGCGATCATGTCGC
>Ga0209131_1002341_pt1 | contig 12905 bp, 9 predicted proteins | sample GraSoi_2013_40cm_FD_185826 | JGI IMG/M metagenome (GOLD analysis project Ga0209131, IMG submission 185826) | Grasslands soil microbial communities from the Angelo Coastal Reserve, California, USA - Sample 9_17_2013_40cm (SPAdes) (version 2) | ecosystem: Environmental > Terrestrial > Soil >...
AGATCATCCTGCTCGATACCATGTTCGAACTGCCGAGCCTTGAGGGCGTCGAGGAAGTGGTGATCTCGAAGCAAGTCGTGGAGGGAACCGCGCCGCCGCTGTATATTTACGCAGACCGCTCAGATCGCACTGGCGACGCGAGCGCCTGAGTCCGGCATCCACGGACAACCGGAGACTGCACCCTCCTCGGTAAAATATCGAAGCGCGGCAATCGGCCGCCGGGGTTATTTCCGTCTCATTCTCCTATAACCTCCGACAAAGACGCGTTGATGCAACGAGCCTCCGGTCATGGTGTGGCTCCACAGAGCGCATCCGCAATTGGGATCCGCTACCAAACCAACTGCCACGCCAACAGCCGCTAGGGAGGTTTCAGCACTTCCCAAACCCTCTGAGGGAACGATCGGCAAATGGAACGCACCGCCCGCCCAAGGACTCGAATGACGAGGTTAAACCTACACCGTCGCTCGCGATCCCGCAGCATGCTTAAACACCGCCGAGCGATCCGATAGGCTATGCGCCGAACCCCCCGCGCCTATGAAGACACCGGCATTCCCTTCCATAAGGACAATGAAACTTTGATCAAGGAGCGCATCGATGTCGACAAGGCCAGCGCAACTTGCTCCATAACGAGATCGCCACCATCGACAATGCCTTGACGCGGCCGTAGGTGGACGGCCGGGTCTATCACCGCGTCGTTACCGACAAGCCGATCTGGTGGCGTGAGGACATCTGCGCGGAAAACAACGTCCATGTCGGCATCGCCAAACGAAGCCTACTACCTGAGCGCGGACGGCCGGCTGATGCCGGCCAAGAAGAACTAAGCGCCGCCGGATCGGCGGTATTTCAAGCAATACCGCGGTAAGATCGCCCCACACAGAAACCAATGGCGTGCCGGTTGCGCGTGAGCACGCACACGGTCCGATCCGGGTCAAAAAAGCCGGGAGATGGGTAATGAACGTGCTTACGATCGTGTCTCCTGGGCTGAAGGTTCTGTTCGAACGTGTTGGGAAGCCCGAGGTTATCAATCGCCCGGAGGTGCTTCGGCTCAGCGGGACGGCTGCAGTTATCGCCTGCAATCACATCGGCTGGGTGGACAGCCTCTGGGTAGCATATGCCGTCTATCCGAGGCAGCTTCGCTATATGTCGAAGCAGGAGCTGTTCAATTCGCGTGTCGCCAAATGGATCTTGGAGCAGGGAGGATCATTTGCAGTCGACCGCGAGGTGCCATCCAGGGACTCGATCAAGACCGCCCTCGACCTGCTGAAGAATGGCGAAATCCTGTTGATCTTCCCTAGCGGGACGCGGAGCGATCAAAGTATTTCGTTTAAGCGCGGTGCCGCCATGGTCGCGCTTCACGCCGGCGTTCCACTTGTTCCTGCCTTCTATCAAGGTCCTAATGACGTGCGGATCGCGCACTTCGTGCAGCGTCCGCGGGTCCGGGTGACGTTCGGGACACCCATTCCTACAGCGGGGCTGCCGCTCGGGAAACAAACGACGATGGCCCTCACTCGACAGCTCCAAGCATCGATCGGCGAGCTGCGATTGATCGCGACTGCGGAGCGCTCGGACGCGTAACGGGTCGGAACCCGTCGCGGGGAGGAATATTCCAAAAGGTCCAGTCTGCGAATCCGGCCCACGCCGTGACCGCTTCGGGCCTTGGCTGTTTGAAAACACGTTCGCGATCAGGCACAGCCGCTCGCGCACCCTTGCCCCTGCTGCGGCGGCCGCATGTTCGTCATCGAGACCTTCGAGGTCGGCTGCCAGCCACGTCACCCGCCAACCGCACCTCTCGTGGCTAACAGGACCGACACGATCAAGCGCTGCGCAACCGCACCAAAAGACCGGGCGCCGAGTCCGACGTCTCTATATCTTGCTTACGCGCGTCCCAATGGGTCATGACCGGATTGGGTCATAGACGGCCGCGGCGAGCACGTCGCCGGCGTGGCGGGTTCCCCCCAGTAACCGGACCCCACTGGCGGGTGGCCGGCGCTTCAGCCTTGGGCCAAGCAGAGACATTGCGCCCGGACTGTTGCACGACCCGCGCGATCGACATTCGCACCATCGATCATCATCCGCTTGCCGGGCTCGGCGCCGGTGCCCAAGATGGTACCGTTCCAGACGGCCACCGAGCATCGGAAGCTCGGCCAATGAAAGCCGAGGACGACCTCAGCCAAGGAGCGATCGGTACAGATCCAGATATCGATCGGCCATGCGGTCTACCGTGAAGCGCGTGGATACTGCCGACCGGCAGGCGGTGCGATCGATTTCGCCGATACGGCCGATCGCATCCACGGCTGCATCCACGCTGTCGACCAGGAAGCCGGTCACGCCAGGGTCGATCAGCTCGGGCATCGATCCGCGGTTGGAGGCGATGACCGGCGTGCCGCAGGCGAGTGCCTCCACGACCGATAGTCCGAACGGTTCGTCGAAGTTGATGAGGTGAAGCAGCGCGCGCGCGGAACCCAGGGCTTTTGTGCGTGCCGTCCCGCCCACCGGGCCGCGATAGACCACGGAACCGTTGTCGAGCGCGGGTGCGACGTGCTCGTTATGATAGTCCTGATTCTGGACGATGCCGGCCATGACCAGCCGCCGACCCGTTCGACGTGCCGCCGCAATCGCCTCGGCCGCCCCCTTGTCCGGGTGGATGCGGCCGAAGAAGAGCAGGTCTTCGCTGCCGTGCGGGTCGAAGGGAAAGTCCTCCAGCCGGATACCGTGGTGGATCGTCGCCGCATAGCGCAGGTCCGAATGGCGGTCGGCGTCGCTGATCGCGACATAGTGAACGCGATCGTCGTACGCCTTGAAGACCGGCAAGATGCGTTCCGAGGAGAAGCCGTGGATCGTCGTCACAACCGGCGTTTCCACTAGCCGCGAGAAGGCGAGCGGCACGAAGTCGGCCTGATTGTGAATGAGGTCGAACTCGCCCGCGCGCTCGAAGACATGGGCGACGTGAAGCATCTCCCACACTTTGGCATCGATGGCGGGGTCCTCGGAATAGGGCGTCGCGCAGACGCCGGCCAGCTTGCCCGCCGTCCAGCTATCCTTCGTGGCGAACAGGGTAACGTCGACGCCGCGCGCCACCAGCGCCTCGGTCAAAAGGCTCGTCACCAGCTCCCATGGACCATAGTGGCGCGGCGGGGTGCGCCAGGAGATCGGCGCTAGCATGGCGATACGCAATCGATTGTCCTTCCCTTGCTTTTCGTTAATCGGCCATAAGGATCACGCCCTCGTCTGCCCGCAGCAGCAGGGCGCCGTCTCCGGCCAACGCCGCGTCGGCGACAGTGGACAAGAGCAGCCGGCAATCGTTTGCCCAGTCCGGCAACTCCAGGCGATGCGACCGTCCCCCGAGATTGAGCGCCACTATAAGTCGCTCCGCGCCGTGCCGACGCTCGTAGGCGAGCACGTCGCCCTCCACGTCCAGCAGCGCGAAGTCGCCGATCGACAGCGCCAGATGAGCGCGCCTAGCAGCCAGCAACCGGCGATAGAGCGTCAGAATCGAATGAGGCTCCTCCGCCATCCGCGCGACGTTGCGCGTCGGCCAATCGGCATTGAGCGGCAGCCACGGCCTGGCCGCGGTCGTAGTGAAGCCGGCATTCTCGCTCCCGTCCCACGGCATCGGTGTGCGGACCGGATCGCGGCCCAAGGAGAGCCCGGGCTCGCGCAGCCCGCGCGGGTCCTGAACCTGTGCAGGCGGTATCGCGACGTCGCTCAAGCCCAACTCGTCGCCGTAGTAGAGGGTGGGGGTGCCGCGGAGCGTCAGCAGCAGCATCGCCGCGACGCGGGCCTGGGCCTGCCCACGCTTGGCTGCGACGCGTGGCCGGTCATGGTTGCCGAGCACCCAATTCGGCCAACCGCCCGGCGGAAGCGCTGCCTCATAGTTGGCGATCAGCGTTGCGAGCGAGCGCGCCTCCCACGACGCATCGATGAGTTGGAAGTTGAAGGGAAGGTGCACCTCTGCCCGTTCCCGGCCGTAATAGCGCAGCAGCCGATCGAGCGGCAGGTAGATCTCGCCGATAAGCAGGCGTTCGCCCCGTCCCTTGGCGCCATAATTGTCGGCGATGGCACGCATGTCGGCGGCGATCCCGTGCACCTCGGGCTGGTCTGCTGAATGGAGCTGGAGCATCCGGAACATATCGCCCATTGCTGGCTGATAGGTGGGGTTGGGCGGATTGTCCAAGAAGTCTGCTGCCTTGACCATGTGCCACAGCACGTCGATGCGGAAGCCGTCCACGCCGCGGTCGAACCAGAAGCGCATCACGTCGTACATCGCCGCCTGCACGGCCGGATTCCGCCAGTTGAGGTCCGCCTGCTCCTTTAGGAAGGCGTGGTAGTAATATTGACCGGTGGCCTCGTCCCACTCCCAAGCCGAGCCGCCGAAATCGCTGATCCAGTTGTTGGGCGGCCCGCCATCGGGGGCGGGATCGCGCCAGATGTACCAGTCCCGTTTCGGATTGGCGCGCGAGGAACGGCTCTCGACGAACCAGGGGTGGCGGTCGGACGTGTGGTTGGGTACGAAGTCGAGCAAGACCTTAAGCCCGTGCGCATGGGCTTGCGCAAGCAACTCGTCGAAATCGTCGAGCGCGCCGAAGCGAGAATCGATGCCGCAATAATCGGCGACGTCATAGCCGAAATCAGCCATCGGCGAGGGGTAGATGGGCGAGATCCAGATGGCGTCGATACCGAGGCTGACCAGATAGTCGAGTCGCCGCTCGATTCCCTTGAGGTCGCCTATGCCGTCGCCGTTCGTATCCTGAAAGGAGCGCGGGTAGATCTGGTAGATCACGCCCGTCTGCCACCACAGCGCGGTCATGCCAACAGGGCCTTGTTCATGTGGGTGATACGGCCGGCAAGGTCTGCCTCGCCGTTCGCCACGACGCCGGGAATTTCGCCTTATGCCACGGAATGACAGCAACCCCCGTTCGGGGCGGCCGACACGCCCCGCAGCTTGAGCAAGATCAAAGTGGCGCGATATCTCCTGCTGGCCCGCTGCGCCGATTGCTGCGGCGAAAGCAGTTGCGGTCGATCACGCGTTAGGCGTTTTTCATCAATTGTTGCCGTGCGTGGCCCGCGGCTTACATCTTTCGACTGAGCGGGGACGCCATATCTATCTCTCCGACAACAACGGTCGCATCGGTGTGGGGTTCGACCATCCCGGCGTCATATTTGTCGCTTGCAGCTTTCTCGATCGCCTCTCGGTGGAGCTTGAATGTCTCTCCATCGCCACCACTGTCACTGCTGCCGAACCTATAGCGCAGCAACTCGCGCGCGGCTCGGCAAGCTACTTCCGTCTTCCCGTCGCGCATTAGAAACTTTACCCCAACATCGTAATCAGGATTTTCTCATTGCTACGCGTCAAAGGCATTGACTCCTCCATGGGCGTACCTCTGCAAACTGATCCTATGTGGACTTGGGCCCGCTGTCTGGCAAAATCCAATGCAAATAAGGGCCGTAACGGCCATGCTTCTCGTGGCCCGCCAGCATCCGATCGGCCAGAAAAGTTAGGTGCTTGGCCTCCTCCAGTGTCTGTAGGAACCCGGCGGGCGTCGCCAAAGACCGTCATAGCGCAGCCGTCAGCCCGCGACCGCCTGCTTCAGCGCCGCAATCTCTATTATAGCGAAATTGGAGAAGGTGTCAGATATCGCGTAGGGCAGGATGATTTGGTCGCCGTGACGCATTGCGCCGCAGGTATAGACAACATTGGGCACATAGCCTTCGCGTTCGGTTGGGTCGGGACGCACAAGAGGTTCGCGCGATCGCCCGAGAACTTTTGAGGGATCATTTTTATCCAGTAGAACGGCACCGATTGAATACTTTCTTACCGGACCCACTCCGTGCGTCAGGAGCAGCCAGCAGTCGTCCAGTTCAATCGGTGAGCCACAATTGCCAATCTGAACAAACTCCCAAGGATACTCGGGCTGAAGGATCGATTGACCGCCGTCCCAGGTGTAAAGGTCGTCTGAGTAGATCAAATAGAGGTTTTCGTTGTCCTGCCGACCGATCATCGCATAGCGGCCATCAATTTTTCGCGGGAACAAAGCCATACCCTTGTTACGCGATGCCGATCCGCCGAGCGGTATCATCCGAAAGAATCGAAAATCCGTCGTTTCGAGCAACTCAGAGCGAATCGCCCTTCCGCTGTAGGCGGTGTAGGTCGCGCAGAACACTGTTTTTTCACCGTCTTTGAATTCGACGAAACGAGCGTCTTCGATGCCATTAGATTGGGCCTCCGTGATGGGAAAGATCACTCGCTCGCTAAGCTCTTCGTCTTGCTGAAAAAGCACTTCGACCACGTCGCCATTTGGCGTCGGCATCCGGCTTTTCACTTTTGGGACCGACGCGAGACGGGCCGTCGGATCCACCGCTACGCTTCCGTCAGAAGATATGGTGCCGGACCGGAACGTCAGCGATGAAATATGCCCCTCTCCGACAGCGCGAAGGCTCAAGATGAATCGGCAGCTATTCTCCGTCGAGCCGGACTGGTCTGGGTGTCGGACAATGCTCGGATTGAACAAGGCGGACGCCTCGAAGGAGTACTCGTTGAGAAAATACGCCCCGATCAATCGGCGTTGCGTCTTATTCAATTCAGCATGCGGTGAGAACGCCTCTTCCATCTCTTCGGCGCGCGTCTCGAAGATATTGAGCAGATTTCTGTGACGGCCTTCAAAATTTTCGAGCACGTCACTCAGTAGATGCGCGGCAGCTTCGGTATCAAGACGAAGAACTTTGCCGACAATATGGTCGGCGCGGATTTTATCGGTTGCGTTGAGGTCTCTGGGTTCAGTCGCCGGTTTGAAAGGTCTGACGACGACTCGGGCCGGATCCGGGCGCAGATATAAGCTCTGGCGGTTCATGAATCGGGATTGCGACAAGAGACACCTGGGGTTGTTCAAGATGCGATTGTGCGAACGGCGCTGGAATCCAATTTGGACGGGGGTTTCATCCAGTCTATAATCGACGAATCTCCGCAAGACCGAGAAGATAGGATAACGATGATTCTGCACCTTTGTTCTCATTGGGTCGATCCGGATGAAGCCCATCCGAACAGCGGCCTGTATCGGGATCAATCAGGAGGGTCTGCAGGTCATTTTCGCCCAGGAACCAAGCGAACGCGCGCATGGCCGCTGCCGGCCACTCTGCGCCGTCCTCCGCACGTCCCGCAGCAAGGCTCGCAGAAATCGTTGCTGACGCCTCGATTGGCTGTTGATCAAATGCTTCGGGTTTCTGGTGGACCCGGCCGAAACTTTTGGTCCCAATCGGCCTGAAGCATCCCGATGAAGCCGTTTGAAGCGACATGAGCCAACGAAGCGAGCGGAGGCCGACTTCGACATATGGTCGCGTCCGGGTCGTCAAGCCCGTTTGAATCAGCGCCTGGGGAAGGCGCGCATTGTCATAGGCGAGCATATCTTCAAACCAGATCCAATCGTTCGTTTCCGTCGCGGAAAATAGGGACATCAACCTGTCGGCTAATATTCTGCGTAAGCTGTTTGCGAAGAGATCTCCACCGACCAGCGCGCAATAAGCGTCTAACGCGAGGAGCGAGAAGGCCCAGGCCCGCGGAGACGAGAATGTTTCGACGGCCGGAAGCGCAGTCTTGAAGAGCGCCGCAGCCCATCTCCGGCGCGACGGATCAGCGTCCTCGCACGCGCATTCAGCCAATGCCCAAAGCGTTCTGCCGTGACTATCTTCCGAGCCCGCCTCTTCCAACCATCGTCGGTCGTAGCTCATGAAATTTCGGAATCGACGCGTGCCTGGATTCCAGGAGTGCTGGATGAACGCTGCAAAGCGCGCGGTGGTCGTTTCTGATAGCTGCATTTCGCCAAATTTCGAAAGCGTACAAGAAAACAGAAGGGCGCGCGCGTTGTCGTCGACACAGTAGCCATGAGAGCGATCTGGCACTGAATGGACGGAATGCTGGATCACGCCCGTACTATCGCAGAGCGAGAGGAAATGCCCCACCCGCATTTCCGGTATGATAGGGCCTTTGCTCCCGGAAACGATCGCATCGATCGAAGGTGCAATTCCGCGGCGGACATTTTCGCGAGCGATTTCGAAAACCGTAAGATAACGCTTGGCTGTTTGCACCCAAGTCATCGATCGGCTCGCCGCGTATGCGCGCTTGCGCATGGCCTGACGACGTACGTCGTTTGTCAGAAGGCCGGAGATTTCGGTGCTCAGGGCTTTGGCATCGCCAAAAGGAACCAGAATGCCGCGCCCGTCACTTAGCAGTTCCTTGGCGTGCCAATAAGGCGTTGAGACGACTGCCTTTCCCAAGCCAAAGCTGTAGGCGAGTGTACCCGATGTCATTTGGGCTTCGTTGAGATAGGGCGTCACGTAGACGTCGCACATCGAAATGAAGTTTAACAGCGTGGCCTGATCTACGAACTGGTTGAAGAAGACGACGCAATCCCCAATACCCAGCTCCCGCACTCTTGCAATTAAGCTATCGCGATAAGCCTCGCCCTGGTCTCGCACAAGGTTCGGATGGGTAGCGCCGAGAATGACGTAGACGGCGTTGGGGCATGATTTAACAATGCTTGGCATGGCATCGAGCATTATCTCGATGCCTTTATTGGGCGACAGCAAGCCAAACGTCAGAATTATTTTCTTTTCTTCGAAGCCAAACTCCACTTTGGCATGATGCGGCTCAAGAAATGGAAAATCTGGTATTCCGTGCGGGATGACGTCAATCTTGTGTGCCGGCAGGTCGTGAACGGAGCGGAGAAGTTCGCGAGCCGTTTCTGACATGATGACGATTTTCGCCGAGGCATCTATGATCCGACGCGTTACGTCGTGCTGGATCGGTGTCGGCTTGGCGAGCACCGTATGAAGCGTCGTGACAACAGGCATCTCGAGGCGCGATAGGAGATCAACGATATTGGCGCCGGCCTGCCCGCCGAAAATTCCGTATTCGTGTTGAAGGGAGACAACGTCGAAACCTGCATTGTTCAAAAGTTCGGCACCCTGAGCATATTCGTCGATCACCTCTTCGCGAATCTGAAAGCGTACCGCCGGCGGATAATCATAGCTACAACCGGGGTTCGTCATGGCAACGACGCAGGTTTCCAGATCCGGGCGCGTCATCGAGATCGCCCGATGAAGATCATGGGTAAAGGTAGCGATTCCGCAACGACGCGGAAGGTGATTGCCAATGAATGCAACGCGCTGGAACTGACTCATTGAATAGTCTCCATGCATCCGTCCGTTGGGACGCCGTTGCTCCGGTGAAGGAAGTTGGCCCGTGCGCCTCCTGTAACGGCCGCGCAGCCATTTCCGCCGGCAGTCCGGAGTGCTGCAGCAGGTCCGATACGAGGCCCCCCGTGTAGGCCACGAGGCCTACCATGCCGATTGCGCCGACGTGGATGTTGATGCGATCCGATTGTGCGAAAACGGCGTCGCCTTTGGCAACGTCGGATGATCCGGTGCGAGCGCTACCATCGACAATAAGAAGCCAAGTCTCTTGTTTCGCTTCCAGACACCACTCGGAGTTTGGCGCCAGATCAATTCGTTCGAACATGAAGTGCGCGTTTGAGATCAGAAGCGTCCGCGTGTCGGTAAGCCGGGTTGGTATGACCCGAAATCCGGCAGGTCCGGCGTCCGCCACCGCAATTGCGTTCTCGATATGGAGTTCGCGCTGTCGGCCATGATCGAATAGGCGGAATGTTGCATCGCTGCGTTGTTGAATCTCTGCGATGACAAGTCCCGCGCCGATTGCGTGGATGGTCCCGGCAGGGACGAAAATGCTGTCGCCCTGCGAGACCGCCTGCCACACAACAAGATTCGTGATCGATCCGTCCTCGCCGGCCTGGCGCAGTTGCTGCGGAGTCAGACGCCGTTTCAGGCCCAAGGCGACCTTGGCTTCAGGAGTAGCGCTCAGGACGTACCAGGCTTCGGTCTTGCCGTTCTGGAGTCCGATCGATTGCGCATACGCATCGTCGGGGTGAACCTGAATAGAGAGCGGCTGGCTCGTGAACAGCAACTTGAGCAATAGCGAAGTATCTGCAGCCTCGCTACCAGGTCGCTCGTACCGAATTTCGCCGATCACACTGCCGTCAGGGCGTGCGTTGCTCCACGGACGTAGATCTACGATACCCCACGGCTTTGGTACGGTACGCGCACGCGCATGTTCAATCGCCAAAGCCTTGACCTCATATTCGACCGAGACAACGTATTTTGGACATAGCGCAGCGGCTAAGTCTTCTGAACCATCAGAGCCGACTGCGCGAATTGGTCGGACTTGGATAGGGCGCCAGGTGGTCCCGACGGCGCATCCGCAGATCTGGGCGGCGCGCTCGCAACTTATCGCCGGTCATTGGACACCCGGTTTCATGGTGACGACCAGTGTGGGCACACCGTCGAGACCGCCCCTAACCGGCGAGCGAATGGCCGAGCGCGGCTGGCTTCTCAAGCGCAGCTATCCGGTCCTCAAGAATCGGTGACCGCCCTCGGAAAACTGCGCATGGGGACCCCGGGCCTGCAGGCTGAGGCAGCCCGGGATCTGGCCCGACGGCTGGTGCGTCAAGGCTGGATTGATTGAATGCGATCTGGCGCTGGCCGTATGTGCAAAATTGCTCACAATTGAGATATTTTTCACGGGGAACCGGCACCGTCTGTTTTCAAACAGTCCGCCGGGAGGGCAGCCCGGAGCGGAATGCGCAGCAGCCCGGGATGCGCCAGGGTTCCAAAAATTCCAGCTGGTCCAATTTTCCGGCCCAGCCGGGATATTCAGACAGTAAGCCCGCGTGCGTCATACCACCGGCCTCAACGGCGGGCAGGCTGGCCCGAAAGCAAAGAGGAGATGGCGCTCGTCTAGTTGAACAAGCGCCGCATGTCGTCGCCAAAGTCGAGCGCCGGCCAGCGAAATGATGATGTCGACTGCTTCCAGAACTGGCGTAGACGAGGCAGCCGCATATCCGGCTCGTTCCCCGCGATAATCGCCGCGTTGATTGCCCCGATCGAGATGCCGGAGAGCCAATCGGGTGCGCATCCCGCCTCCGCTAGCGCTTGATAGACACCGGCCTGGTAGGCGCCGAGCGCACCGCCGCCCTGGAAAACGAGCGCCGTCTGCGCATAGGGCCCTCTGAAGGCGCTCGTCGCGGCTATTGATGCGTGGGTTGTCATGGGGGTTGTCAGCTGATCGTCACGGGTTTGCCGACTCTCTTCCTGCGCGCCGTATTAGCCGTCGCGGGCATGGGGATGCACTAATCAAGTGGCGATGATCGGGTCTCAAGTCTCGGCCGCTTGAGGGGCCGCGACGCTCTCTTTCCGCGTGTTGGGTGTCGGCGGCAGAGGCCCGTTCGCCTTTTGCGATGCGGCGTCCTGCCCGGCCAACGCCAGCGCCACGACGGGGTTCATGCTGTCGACCATCGATGTCGGGATCAGGATGGTGGCGCCACGCTCCTTCGTCGTCTCATAGATGATGTTCATGGCGCGTAACTGCAGAGCCGCCGGATGATCAGCATAAGTCATGGCGGCCTCAACGAACTTTCCCGCTATCGCGGCCTCGGCCGATCCGAGAATGACCCGCGCCTGCTTTTCCCGCTCGGCCTGGGCTTGCCGGGACATGGCGTCCTGCAAGGCAACCGGAATCGCTACGTCGCGGATCTCGACGGACTTCACCGAGATTCCCCAATCGTTGGTCTTACGACCGATCTCGCCGCGCAACAGCTCGTCGGCGACACTGCGTTCTGATAGAAGCGCCGACAGCATCGACGACCCGATCATTTCGCGAAGCGACGTCTGGGAGACCCGATCGATGGCTTCGCGGTAGTTCGTGATGTTCAAGGCGGCCTTTTGCGCGTCGTGGACGAACCAGAAGATGATCGCGTCCACGTTCACCGGGACGGTATCTTTCGTCAGCGCCTCCTCGGCGCTAAAGGCCGTCGTCTGAATGCGCTCATCGATGACCGCTACGACGTGGTCGATGACCGGAATGATGAGGAAGAGTCCCGGCCCTTTGACGCCGAGCAGTTTTCCCGCGCGAAGGATGACGAACTTTTGCCAGGTGTTGGCCATCTTCAGCGCGGCGGCGATGATGACCGCGGCGATCACAAACGGGACGCCCGAATAAAGGTACCCTGTCGCGCCCAATCCCGCGCCCACGGCGAGGCAGGCGACGGTCAGAAAGACGGTGATGGGGTTCATTGTCTTGGCTCCCTACTCGATTGGGGTGCCCCTCAGACACGATATTGATCTTCGGCTTCATGCATTTCTGAGCAATATCGCTCACATGGATGCAGCTGCGTTGTGTTTGACGTTTCGATTTCCCGGGCGCGCGCCCCGCCGATTGATCATGGTGCTCGCCCATAAGCGCAAGGAGCGCGTCAAGGTGGTCCCTCAATCCTCTGTCTTGGGCCGTTCCCATGCCGGATGCGACGGAGAGACTTCATCGAGAAAAAGAGTAAGTGAAAGAGTGAGGAGCCCAAGCGATTGGTGAGCTCGGTCGCCGCTGCAGCGCCTGACGCGCTTTGTATGCTGTGCCGATCAAGTGTCGCATGCATGGGTGTGGACGTGGTTCGGGGACCTCGCGGTGAGCGGAACCGCAACTTCAAGCAAGACCGGTACACATGTGAAACGAAAGAGTTGCTCGCCATCGCCCCCGCGGTGAGGTCGAAAAGGTTCTGGCCGAGATCCTCGTGTGTGGACAGCAGGCGGCAAACTCACAAGATGTGCTCCAGATGATCGAGCAGATCGTGGGGCAGGCGGTTCGATCGAAGCGACGCTTCTCCACGTGAGGCCGTCTTCCTGGTGTGCCGCTGCGCCCGGGGCAAAGATGCGGCGCTAGCTAGTCGCCCGCTTCAACCAAATTGAAAGGATTTGATGATTCGCTTTCGTCGACGGTAGGGACGACGGAGGCAATCATGGCTGCGAAGGAGATTTCGGTAAAGAGGTATGTGGTGCGGTTGAGCGCC
>Ga0209131_1002342_pt1 | contig 12903 bp, 9 predicted proteins | sample GraSoi_2013_40cm_FD_185826 | JGI IMG/M metagenome (GOLD analysis project Ga0209131, IMG submission 185826) | Grasslands soil microbial communities from the Angelo Coastal Reserve, California, USA - Sample 9_17_2013_40cm (SPAdes) (version 2) | ecosystem: Environmental > Terrestrial > Soil >...
GCGGTGACCCGCGCACTGAATGGGACCATTTTCGGGCGATAGTTAAGGGGCGGAAGCCGACCGGGTATATCACCGAGATCGCGAACCTGGTGCCGGCGTGTGGCAAGTGCAACCAGTCGAAGGGCAACAAGAATTGGAAAGAGTGGATGCTTAGCGCCGCTGCCCGCTCGCCCAAACAACGCGGTATATCTGGCCTCGATGAGCGGGTTGCAAGACTCGAAGCCTACGAGCGTTGGCGCCAGCCGGTCTGCATCGACTACGCTGCGATTGTGGGTCCAGAGCGTTGGTCCCAATATCAGGCTTTGTTGGATACCGCGGTAGCGCACCTGTCCGAAGCTCAGAAGGTCGCTCTCGAATTGCAGACCATCATCAATGCGGGGCTCGTCAAGCAGGATATCCGTTCGTCGGCGTCAAAATCAGGGGCGGAGTTACCTCCAATCATTGGCGGGATCGAGGGTAAATGAGCGAACGGATGACCGAACTTGAGACGCGGATTGATAATGCCGTGATGGACGAGTATCGCGTGCCCTGGACGAATGCGATTATAAGGCGAGGCGTTTCGACCAATCGTTTGATTATCTAACTGGTTGTGACGATTAAACATTCCCGAAAGGATCCTGATGGGGGCCGTTTAGCAACTCATATATGGTTCTATCCTGGTCTGTGAATGCGGTACCCGTGAGATAGTGATCAAATTTCATGTCGAAATCATCAACCGTCGCAGAGATCCAAGTTCCCAATTCCTTTGAGGATAACAATCGAGATATCCAGCCCGGATCGGCCGGAAGACCAACGATTGTAAATCCTGCCCCTTCGTAGTGTTGAAGCAAGGCGTTGATCTTATTCCGAGATTGTCTAATGCTAGTAATTCGGGCACCTGTGAAATTCGCGCGCACAAATAACGCCCGTGATATCAATGTGCTGTGCCAATATTGTGCCAGAATCCAACGTTTTCAATCGATTTGAGTTATCTTTGAGCGAAAGCAGATTCCCCGATTTGTTGGAAACGTTAGTAGTTAGAAGAAAAGGATGGAGTGGTTGGAGTCGCGGGCTGTGCGCCCAAGGCAGGCGCGCTACCAGGCTGCGCTACGCCCCGACATGAAGTGCATTACTCATTCTAAAGCACTTTCCAACGTTACTCCTAATCGCGACCACTACTTTTAGCCCCGACTGTGCACGAATGGGCTATTGCAACATGACTGTGCACAATCCCGGCGTGCCCTGCGCCGGCATCTCGCTGGCCTGACGGTTCATTTTCTCCAGAGCTTCACGCTTCATCTGCAACTTCATCTGAGAATACTTCTTGAAGACTTGCGCGTCGCCCTGGCGAAGCATTTGGGTTACCCACTCGTCGGCTACGCCTCCAGCACTCAACCGTGTCGCATGGGTTGATCGGAGATCATAGATTCGGAAGTAGGGCACTTTGGCGCGAGCCAACGTCCTTTGCCAAGTCCTCCGCAGGTTCTTGTGGTGTCCTGTGGAGTTTCGTACGCTCGGAAAAAGAAATGGTCCATCGCCAGAAATAGCCATCTGACGCTGGAACGCCTGGATGGCCAAAGGTGTTAAGGGAACCTCTGCGATTCCGTTGGGGGTTTTTGAGTCGGGTATCCAGACGACTGCGTTGGACAAATCCACATGCTCTTTTCTCATGGGCATGAGTTCTTTGTACATTCGTAGACCTGTCTCGGTAATGATCCGGACGATGTTGGCAAGGTAGTTCGGACCATGAGACTCGATTCGCAGTTGCTCGGACCAGGTGACGTAGTGAGGACGAAACAACCCTTTGACGACTACTGGGAATTCCACGCCAGCACAGGGATTACATAGCAGGAATTTCTTCCGGACTGCGACATTCAGCATGCGTCGGAGCACGCGAAATTCCTGATGCACTGTCGTTGGTTTCAGCGGGGCCGTTTCTCTGTGCCCCTCGGAGGTCTTGATTCGGACACGGCGACGAAGCCGATCTCGTAGGTAAAGCTCAATCGAATCCGCCGTAATATCCACAAGCGGGCGCGCGCCGAACGCCGACTTGAGATGTTTCGCGCAGCGATTGTTTGTGGCATGGGTTTTCTCTGCGCGCACGGGCGGCTTGGAATAGTTCTCCAGGAAAAAATCCGCCCATTGTCCGTAACTCAAGGTCTCTCCTTTCTTCACCACGTCAAGAACGTTGTCGTCCCTCGCTTGAAGTCGCTCACGCAACTTTGTTTGCGCGAGCTGCCAGTCCGCGGTGTGGGTTGATTCGCGCCTGGGTACACCGCTTCGGTCCCAGTATCGAATCCACCAGATCGTCGTCCCTTCCCGCGGATAAACAACACCGTCGTACTTGCGTGCTCTAGGTGCGATTCCAGGGCCTGGACTTGGGGACGAATCTCGGAATATGAATCACGCGCAACGCCTCGTGAGATTGGTCCTCGCCAACTGGCTAGCGAAACATTCTAAACAATCGCAAACATCTCGTTGGTGACGGCCATCTTGAGCATGAAGATCAGCGGGGACGCGTGGCGATATGAAATGAGCGAAGTTGCAGCTTTTCCGGGGAGCTCGCGCAGATCTTGTTGTGGACCCTTCGACATGCGGATGAACGGGGCGTGGATCGAAAGCCCACTGGCCTAACATCAGGCTGCCTAAGGGTAGCGCGTCTGCCTGCCAAGCAGGCGACTTAGTAGCATTAGGCGTTTGTAGCTTTCAGGGTCAGGATCTGTGTGGAATGTCTACCGGCCCTTTGGAATCTGGTGGACGAGAGGGGATTCGAACCCCCGCATCCTCGTTGCGAACGACGTAGAAAAATTCATAAGACGCGGTGCTGCAACCACTTACGTCTTTTGAATATCCCCTCAAATGGGCAAGACGGGCAACCAAAACTCCGCTGGACGCGCCATTCGTACCGAGAACTGTCTAGCTGGATACTTCGTTTCCCGATTGGAAAAAACCGACTAAAAGCAGATGTGCTGCTGATAGCTTCCCATTTCTTCCAGCAGCCAATGGGGTTCATTTGGCTAGCCTGGAAAAGCGGCGCGAACGGGGGATTCCCCGATTCCGAACGAGGCTCTTGGGCCGCCAAATATGAGTCTTGGTCTGCGATTTGCACGGCTTTGCGCGTGAATTCATCGCGAAGCTTGCAACTTGGCGTTAGTCACTATAATGTTAGCGCGACTATCGAAATATAGGCCGCTCACCCCGAGCGGCATTCCATCCGGGAGGAAACGTATAATGGGCCGCGCAAAAACTGCTGTGAGACGATCGCCCCTGCCCTCGCCAGCGCCAGGGAGCGTCAACGAGCGCGAAGCTAAGAAAAAAAGGAGCGGCAATAAGACGTCCGGCCAGGGGCCTATGGCCGGCCTTCGCGAACGCAAGAAAGCGCGCCTTCGTCAGCAGATCGTCGAAACGGCTCTGCATCTTTTTCGCCAGCGCGGCTACGAGAACACACGCATCGACGACATTGTTCAGACTCTGGAAATTAGCCAGCCCACGTTTTTCCGCTATTTCCCCAGCAAAGATGCCGTATTGCGAGAAGTGGGACGCCGTGCGTTTGCCCGCCAAGCCGAAAGCCTCAAATCCGAGCTATCCACCAAAGCGACCACAGAGCAACGCCTACGCCGGTTCTACGAAACTTTGGGCAACGTAACGGAGGTGGGGCGACCGCTTTGGCAGGCCGTGATTCTCGCCGGCGCGATGGATCCGGTGCGCTCACCCGAGCTCCGAGGGGCGGAAGCCGCGACCGTTAGCCTCCTTCGTGAAATCATCGCGGAAGGCCAGAGAAACGGGGAGATAACCCTTGATTTTCCAGTCGTACACCTGGCCGAATTCATGGAAGGACTTTTCAATACCGTTGTCCGTCAGTGGGCAGTAGATCTTACTGGACCTCACAAACTCACCGAGCGAGTGCGAAACGCGGTCGAGTTTTTCTTGCGCGGAGTCAAGCCGTAACGGGGGATCCCCTCCATTTTGCAGCAAAGTCAGAGGAGTTCGCTGCGCGTCCGCAAAGACCTGAGCCGCGCATCCCAAATTCGGCGAGGTAGAGGCAATGAAGGCAGCCATCCTGCACGAATTGAAGAGGCCACTGACCATCGAAGAGGTCGTTCAGCCGAAGCCTGCGGCGCATGAGGTGCTGATAGAGGTGCAAGCGTGTGGCGTCTGCCACTCGGATTTACACGTGGCCAACGGCGATTGGCCGCAAATCGTTCCCATTACCAAGACGCCCTTGATCCTTGGACACGAAATCGCTGGCAGAGTTGTGGAAAAAGGCACCTCCGTCAGTGACTTGGAAGTTGGCGATCGCGTTGGCGTCCCTTGGGTGCACTGGACCTGCGGCGAATGCGAATTCTGCCGCGAAGGCAATGAGAATCTTTGCGTCAAACAACAAATTACTGGAGTAACCGTAGATGGCGGCTACGCAGAATTCGTGAAGGCTCCCGCGAGTCATGCCCTGAAGATTCCGGACGGACTTTCCTGCATCGACGCGGCACCTCTTTTCTGCGCGGGAGTCACGGTCTATCGTGCCTTGCAGCACGCCAAAATCCAAGCAGGCCAGCGTTTGGCGGTTTTCGGCGTCGGCGGCCTCGGTCACCTGGCCGTGCAAATCGGGCGGGGGCTGGGCGCGATCGTCACTGCCATTGATGTCTCCGAAGAAAAACTCGCGCTTGCAAGAAGCTTCGGCGCATCGGTTGCACTGAACGCGGCGAGTTCAAATGTTGTCAAGGAGCTGCGGCGCGCGGGTGGCGTTCATGCTGCGCTAGTGACTTCTGCTGCAAAAGCAGCTTATGACACGGCCTTTCCCTGCGTCAGGCCTGGCGGGATTCTCCTGGCCGTCGGTCTCCCTTCTGAGTCCATCCGCTTCCCGCCCATCCTGATGGCCGCGTTAGAGTTGCGCATCCAGGCTTCCTCTGTCGGAACGCGACGGGATATGCGCGAACTGCTCGCAATGGCATCCGCCGGCAAGGTCCGCTGTCAGGTGACAACTAGACCTTTGGCACAAGTCAATGAAGTCTTGGAGCAACTGCGGCACGGGGAAGTTTCCGGCCGGATGGTACTCGTACCGCGCTGAACAGGGAACTGCTGCTTAGGCGCTGTTGGGGCGTGCCACAGGGCGACCGCCCCTCCAGTCGGGGCACACGCAAGATATCCAGAATTTCGCCGAGGAGTCCAACCAAGGTGCGGGCCTACCCCCTTGCCGTAAGTTTGTGATTTCGTCTTGACGTTAGTGAATACTATGTGATACGGACTATCACAATATTTGATAGCTCTGCCGGGGGAGCTGGGTTCAAGAGCATTGCTTTAAATCCTATACCTGGCTGGTGCTGCTTTCTCTTGGTCGAGTTGAAGCGGTGACGTCAACAAAATCGCTTGTCCGTTGAAAGACTCATCTTTAGGGGAGCAGGCCAACTTGAGTCCGATCAAATCCATAGACAAGATGCCTTCGAGGAACTAGGAGGAGCTATGAAATCGTCCTTACGGGCAGCCCTATTCGTATTCTTGGTAGGGCTGCTTCCGGTCGGCCCATTGGCCTCAGCACAAGGTGTGGGCACTTCGGGCGACATTAGAGGCACTGTGACTGATCCCACTGGCGCTCTCATTCCAAAGGCCACCATCGTTGCTCAGGATACCGAAAAGGGTATTCGGCGATCTTCTGTGAGCGACGAGAACGGGCAGTACGAGTTTACGGGTCTCCCTCCCGCCGCTTATCGCTTAACCGCAAAAATCTCCGGCTTCCAGACGGAAATACTGAGAGACGTGGTTGTCACTGTGGGCCAGACCGTCATCCTGGACTTTAGGATGAAAATATCTGCCGGCACTGAGGTGGTTGAGGTAACCACGGAGCCCCCGGCGGTGGAAACCGAGCTGAGCCACCAAGCCGACACCGTCAACGAGCAATACATCAGGGACCTGCCGATTGACCGCCGCGACTACCTCACGTTCACTTTGTTGATGCCCGGCGTCTCGGATTCCACGCGCCTGGGCTCCGACCAGGATTTTCGCGTCAAACAGACCCCGCAAAGCGGCCTCTCCTTCTATGGCAGCAACGGCCGAGGCAACAGCGTGACCGTGGACGGCGGCGAGGTCAATGACGATGCTGGGGGCGTGCGCCCGAACCTGAGCCAGGATGCCGTGCAGGAATTCCAGATCAACCGGAGCAACTATTCGGCGGAGCTGGGGGGGGCGAGCGGCGCATCCATCAACATCGTATCGAAGTCAGGCACCAACCGGGTGCACGGCAGTCTCTACGGCTTTTTCCGTAACGATGTTTTTGATGCACGCGACCCGTTTGCCTTCAATCAGGCGCTGCAGCCGGGCGCGACGTTTGATCCTGCTCAGCCCGATACGCAAGGCCAACCCATCAAGAATTCCTTGGATCGCCAGCAATACGGGGGAACACTGGGCTTCCCCATCAAGAAAGACAAAACCTTTCTGTTTGTGGGTTTTGCAGGCTTGCGACAGGACGCACAGAATGCGGTTCCCCTGCTGACGAACACGAATATTTTTCGTCCTCAGACTGATCTCGCGAATGATCAGGAAACGATTCTGGCCGCGCTGGCTGCGAGAGGCAATGCTCCCCTGCCCGCAGGTGTATCTTGCGCAGGTCAGACGACTTTTGCCGCTTGTGCCGTCGCGCTGAGGGCCGCCTTGACGGTAGCTCCCACTACGGGCCTAAACGCGGCTCAAAAAGCGCGGAATACGTTCCTGAACGATCAGTTTGAAAGGAATGGCGGAGTGTTTCCCTTCAACACGCGCGAATACCAGGCGTCCGGTCGCTTCGATCATCTATTAAGCGATCAAAACCAGGTTTTTCTACGTTACAGCTATGTGCATGACCTGGAAGAGAATCCCGACGTGCAATCGCTGACCGGTTTTTCGCGCGGCAGTTCGATCCATACCTACGACCATACGCTCCAGGGTTCCTGGTTCCACCTGTTCAGCCCGCGGACCTCGAATGAAGCTCGCTTGCAGTTTAGTTACAACGACTTTAACGTGATTCCTAATGTGCCCGGGGAGGTGGGACTCGATATCCCTGGTTTTGCGAACCTGGGAACTCAGATTTTCCTGCCCAACTTGACAATCACGCGCCGCTACGAATTTGCCGACAACTTTGCCATGACTCGTCGGCACCATACGATGAAGATGGGTGGCTACGGGTTGATCCGCGGTAACCACAGTGAGTCCCACACTTTTTTCCCTGGGCGATTTGTTTTTGGCAATCTTCCCGGCAGCGTGCTTAGCCAGTGCCTATCCAACCCTTCGGGTGCTACAACTGGTAACCCTTTGACTACTGGTTGCGGACTTCCTGGAGGACTGAGGCCCGCCGCTATCGACTCGCTGCAGACGGTTTCTTTGGGCCTGCCTCAGTTCTACCAGCAGGGCTTTGACAATCCCGTTTACACCGCGAGCCGGCCGTTTGCTGCCGCCTACTGGCAGGACTCCTGGGCCATCCGGCCAAATTTCACCTTGAACTACGGCCTGCGCTACGAACTGGACGTGCAATACGGCAACTTGAATACTGATAAGGACAATTTTGCTCCTCGCGTTTCGTTTGCCTGGGACCCGTTCAAAGACCACAAGACGGTGGTTCGTGCAGGGTATGGGATTTTCTATTCTCCCGTTTATGCTCAGATTCCGAACGTGGTGCAGACTCTAGGTATTGTCAACGGTTTTCGGCAGATTGCCCAGGTGTTCGTGCCCCTTACCGGAGCTCCGGGGAACCTATCCCTTACGTCGGCGACGATTTTCCGGACGCTGTTTGCGCAAGGCAAGGTTCAGTGTACAACGCCGGCACCAGGCAGTGCCGCTTGCATCACGCCGGCTGATCTAGCCCAGCCATCGCTGAACATCGCGGTTACGCATACCGGTCCGATTCCGCCGCTCAGCGTAATTTTCAGCGGCCAGCCGGATTATCAAAATCCATACTCACAGCAGGGTGAGTTTGGAATCGAACGTGAAATAGCTGGCGGGTTCTCTGTTTCAGCCAGCTACATCTACGTCCATACGCTCAAACTCCCGGTGGCGATTGACATCAACCTTCTGTCGGCCCCGTTTGTGCCCGCCGGCCCCGCGAACATCCCGATTCGGCAGTGGAGTACGAATCCGGGGTTCCCGTGCGCTGGCGCGGCTATTGTCACCTGCTTTAAGAATCCACTTCTTCTTCAGAGCGACCAATATTCGTCCCAAGGGTCCGCTCTTTACCAGGGGGGCATCCTGGAGGTCAAAAAGCGTTTCAGTCATCACTTCACTTTCATGGGAAATTACACTTTCAGCAAAGCCATCGACACGACGACCGATTTCAACAGTGACTATGGACCGAATGACCAGACCGATCTTGCCGCAGAACGTGGTCTCTCTAGCTTTGATCAGCGGCACAAGGTGGTGGTCGCGGGCGTGATTCAGAGTCCGTGGCAAGGTCGTATCCTTTCCGGCTTTGAGCTGGCGCCGATTTTTCGTTACAACAGCGCGCATCCTTTTAATCTGCTGGCCGGAACGAACGTCAATAATGACCGCCACTCGACTACGGACCGTCCGCCGGGGGTTGGACGCAACACCGGCATTGGTCCCAATTACGTCAGCTTTGATACGCGCTTGAGCTGGCAGGTGAAAGTGGCTGAGAAGCGCACGCTGCAATTCATGGTTGAGGGATTCAATCTCTTCAACCGCACGAACTTCGGCAGCGTGAACAATGTGGTGGGCGTCATCGCCCCGCCCACTCAGCCTTTACAGGGAGACAGAACTCTATTACCGAGCCAGCCGCTAGGCTTTACCTCGGCACTGCCGAAACGGCAACTCCAGTTCGGCGTGCGCCTGACTTTCTGAAGGATGAGGAGATCATCGCTGGAGGTGCCGTCCCCCGCACAGCAGGCTCGGTCCTCTGAAGACTGAAATGATTCTGGCACCTGGCAATGCCAAGTGCGAGTTGTGAGATTCGGACAGTTCGCAGCCACGGATTCTGAATCATGCGTGACTTAGCTCCCCTTGGCAGCCCGAGTTTCGAAGTAGGAGGCTCATGAAATGAGACCAATGACTAAGCGAACACTTTTTCTATTGGCGGTGACAACCGTCTTTCTTCTCACCGTTTCCGGTACCGCACAGGCGCAGGCTGCCGTTACCACGCATTCCGGAAGCCTGGCAGACGGCGCCAAGTACCTTATTGAGGTACCAGCAAATTGGAACGGCACTCTGTTTCTCTACAGTCATGGTTATGTCGTGCCAGGCACTCCGAATCCGCCGCAGGATTTCGCCAAGGATGATCCCTTCACGCGATTTTTCATGCTCTCCCAGGGATATGCGTTGGCTGGGTCATCTTACGCCACGACGGGATGGGCAATCGAAGACGCGCTGCGGGACCAAATCGCCGTTCTCGACATGTTCAACTTGGTGGTCGGTCCACCGAAAAGGACCATCGCCTGGGGACACTCGCTTGGTGGAATGATCACCGCTGGCCTCATCCAACGCCATCCGGAGCGCTTCGACGCTGCTCTGCCCATGTGCGGTGTGCTCTCCGGGGGCGTAGCCACCTGGAACACCGCGCTGGATTCGGAGTTCGCTTTCAGGACGCTGATTGGGCCCCCGGGGCTGCAGCTCGTCAATATTGCCAATCCGTTTGCAAACCTCCACACCGCCGAAGTAGCGCTTGCGCAGGCGCAAGCGACACCTCAGGGAAGAGCGCGCATAGCGCTGGCCGGAGCCTTGGGCAACTTGCCGGGGTGGTTCATGCCGTTGTCGCCGGAGCCGGCGCCAACCGATTTCGCGGGCCAGGAATTGAACCAGTTCCTGTGGCAACAGCAAGTGGACTTCCCGTTCGTTTTCGCGTTTCGCGCGGAGCTCGAGGCGCGCGCGCGGGGCAATGTATCCTGGAACACGGGAGTCGATTACCGAAAACAGTTGGAGCGTTCGATTGGCCGTGACCAAGTTCGCGCGCTTTACGAACAGGCCGGCCTTGATCTCGAAGCCGACCTTAAGACGCTCAACGAAACCGCGCGCATCAGCGCCGATCCCGAGGCCGTTCGCTACCTGGAGAGAAACATCATTTTTAACGGCGAAATCTATTTCCCGGTCCTGACGCTGCATACCAAGGGCGATGGCTTGGTAGTGGTTCAGAATGAAAGCGCCTACAAGGATGTTGTCGAGGAAGCGGACAACCAGGAATTCCTCCGCCGCACGTTTGTGGATCGCGCTGGACACTGCACGTTTACCCCGGCGGAAACCATTACTGCCGCTCGGACGCTCATCAACCGCCTGGATTCGGGGAAATGGAACGACGTCGACGCGAGCGACCTGAACAATGCCGCAGCTGCGCTCGGACCAGGATTTAACATTTTCGGCACCTCAGCAGGTATCGTTGCTGTTCCGCCAGCGTTCTTCAAATTCAATCCAAGCCGGTATCTGCGGCCATTCGATGCACTCATCGAGGAGTGCGAATTTGGGTTCCTGTGCGGCGACCCATCCTTCGAGCGCGGCGAGCGCTAGGGGACATCCGAACGAGTATTTCGGACATAACTTCGGCGGCGAAGCGCCTTTTCGGAGCTCTGTACCAACGTTGCACACTGCAAACGGAATTGCGGCTCGAAGTCGGCTCGGGATCTAGCGTTGGGTCTTGCACATGGCCACGTGCTGATTTGCGTCTAGCCCCGGGAGGGCTGGGCGCGAGCCCTCCTCTGCCACTCAGCGCGCAGCAAGTAGTTCGGGAGCGGATGCCACGAGCAAGGCTTTTCGCGGCTGACACCACGGCCAACGCGTGAGCGACAGTCGAGAGGAAAACGAATGCTGTCACCTATGTTCGGCGAGTTTATGGGCACCATGGTTCTAGTTCTATTGGGTAACGGCGTGATCGCCGACGTAGCGCTCGCCCGCTCGAAAGCAGAAGGCGGCGGATGGATCGTGGTGTCAGCGGGATGGGCGTTCGCAGCCATGTCGGGGATTTTCACAGCGGTGGCGTGTGGGAGCAGAGACGCACACATTAACCCTGCCGTCACTCTGGGTGTGGCCATTGCAAGTGGCAATTACTCCAAACTGGCGCCATACATCACGGCACAAATGTTAGGAGCTTTTGCCGGGGCGGTTCTCGTCTGGCTTCATTTCCTGCCGCACTGGGCCGGCACGCAGGATCCCATCCGCAAGCTAAGTTGCTTCTGCAGCCACCCGGCCATTCCCAACAAATTGGCAAACCTCATCAGTGAAATTATTCCAACCAGCCTGCTGGTGTTTGTCGCCGGCTGCATATTGTCGCGCCCCAATTTGCCCCCGGGGTTGGGTCCGTTCCTGGTTGCCACGTTGGTCTGGGGACTGATACTCGCGCTGGCCGGGACCACCGGCTCGAGCATGAACCCAGCGCGCGATCTCAGCTCGAGGATTGCACACGCAATTCTTCCGATTCCGGGGAAGGGCAGCTCCGATTGGGGGTATGCTCCGATTTCAGTGCTGGGCACACTTGCGGGCGGATTGCTCGGCGGATTGGCGTTCCGGCTACTACACATGTAGACGAAGCGCGGAGGGGTGAATACAGCTTACCTGCGCGACGGCGTATCTTCTGCGGCTTGTAGGTCCGCATTGAAGATAGCGGTAGTAACTAACATATGATATAAACACACGTTGGTGACTGTCGTTGGGGATATCTGGCGATACGGCAAGCAATATGACAGCCAAACCGATCTTCGATCTCGCAGGCCGCGTGGCGATCGTCACCGGTGGCTCCGTAGGGCTCGGTCGGCAGATGGCCGAAGGCCTGGCGGAAATGGGGGCGAATCTCGTTCTGTGCGCGCGCAAGAAAGAGCGCTGCCTGCAGGCTGCCGAAGAACTGCAAAAACTCGGCGTGAAGGTTCTCGCACTCGGCTGTGACGTCAAACAGCCCGCCAGCGTTCAGGAAGTTGCCGACGCTGCCGTCAAACAGTTTGGACGCATAGACATCTTGATCAACAATGCGGGCACTTCCTGGGGCGCGTCAGTCGAAGCGATGACGCTTGAGCAATGGAATAAAGTCATCGAAACAAACTTAACCGGAACATTTCTTTTTTCGCAGGCCGTGGGCAAGGTCATGATCACACAGCGCCGCGGAAAGATAATCAACATCGCTTCCGTTGCCGGGCTGCGTGGTTCATCTCCGAAATTCTCCGCGATCGGCTACAGCGCTAGTAAAGGCGGTGTGATTATTTTCACGAAGGACCTGGCTTGCAAATGGGGCATGCACAACATTCAGGTGAATGCGATTGCGCCTGGCTGGTTCCCCACCGACATGTCGGAAAAGGTCATCGAGCGAAATAAGGAATCCTTGCTCACAGGTATACCGTTGGGCCGCTTCGGCGGGCCGCAGGATCTGAAGGGAGCCGCTATTTTTCTCGCCTCCGATGCGTCAGATTTTGTGACCGGACACACTCTTGTTGTCGATGGAGGTCAATCCGCCTGATCCGGGCGAGGCGCACTATGAACATTCCGCTCACCCCCTTGCGTTTCCTTCGCTACGCGGAGCAGCAATATCCGTGCAGAACTGCGGTGGTCTGCAATCAGGAGAACTTTACCTACGGGCAATTCGCCGACCGCGCCCGGCGTCTTGCAGGTGCCCTGCACCAGGCCGGTGTCCAGCGCGGCGATCGCGTTGCTTTTCTGAGTTCCAATTGCCACCGCTTGCTCGAAGCCTACTACGGCGTGCTGGAAGCCGGTGCCGTTCTGCTCCCGCTGAATATCCGGCTCGCGTCATGCGAATTGGGCTACATTCTGAATGATTCCGGGGCGACAATCCTCTTTGTTGAGAAACAGTTTCTCGGCTTGGTCGAGTCTTTTCGCAAGGATATTCCTGAAGTAAGAACATTCTGCCAACTTGAGGGCGCTCCAGAAACGCCATGGCTTTCTCCACGCAACTACGAAGATCTTCTCCAGGCGGCCACCCCTCATCGCGCCGACATCACTTCCATCGACGAAAACTCTCTG
>Ga0209131_1002344_pt1 | contig 12896 bp, 12 predicted proteins | sample GraSoi_2013_40cm_FD_185826 | JGI IMG/M metagenome (GOLD analysis project Ga0209131, IMG submission 185826) | Grasslands soil microbial communities from the Angelo Coastal Reserve, California, USA - Sample 9_17_2013_40cm (SPAdes) (version 2) | ecosystem: Environmental > Terrestrial > Soil >...
AAGCGCAACATCGGCCAGCGCGATAATGCCTACACAGGAGCCGCGATCATTAACCACAGGTACGCGCCGGATTAATTTCTCTTCCATGATCCGGCAGCATTCTTCAAGCGAGATGTCAGGCGTGACCGTGACGATCGGTTTGCTCATGCAGTCGGCGGCAGTCAAATCCAGAGGATTAAGCCCGTTAGCTACAGTGCGGCAAACAATATCGCGATCGGTCACAACGCCGATCGGAACTTTGCTCGAAGTGTTGTCGACTACCGGAATTTCGCCGCAGTCCTGGTCAACCATCATTCGCGCGACCTCCGGTAGAGAAGTCTCGGCCGTGCAACACGCGGGATCCGCGGTCATCATTTCCTTTACTTGCATTGTTCTTCTCCCCTCAAATTCAAACACTTGAAAGCCAGGATTTCCCCCTGACTAAATTCATTGCGCGACAACCGAATGCAGGTGCCTCTGAAACCAATCAGCCGCCAGCCGCGCCACCTCTTGCAGTGTTCCAGGTTCTTGAAACAGATGAGTTGCGCCGGGAACAATTTTCAATTCTTTTTCGCAACGCATACGTGCCAAAGCCGACTTATTCATTTCGATCAGCGGATAGTCCAGCCCGCCAACAATCAATAGTGTCGGAGCCTTGACGTTTGGCAAGGCGTCGCCAGCAAGGTCCGGCCGTCCACCACGCGAAACAACGGCCCCGACACTGTCGCCGAGTTCCGCCGCCGCCACGAGTGCCGCACCGCCGCCGGTGCTGGAGCCGAAGTAACCGACATTCAGGTAATCGAATTCACCTTTGACCCAGTACGTCGCGTCAATCAAACGCTCTGCCAACAGTCCGATATCAAATCTGAGATGCGCTGTATCAACGTCAACCGCTTCCTCGTCTTTGGTAAGCAAGTCAAAGAGCAGCGTGCCAACCCCGGCTTCGCGGATCGTACGCGCGACGAATTGGTTGCGAGGGCTATGACGGCTACTCCCTGATCCATGTGCGAATAGGACTACGCTCTGAGCACCGACAGGAATACTCAAATCGCCATTGAGATGTACTGCGCCGGAATGAATCTCAACATCTTTCGCCTGGGCAACTGCCGTTTTCGTCGCCTGTGCCATTCGATTTCCTTTCTAAACTTCGCCAAGGCACGATCACCAGGCCACACTTAGTCAGAGTTCACTCTCATTTCCTGTTTCACAATTTGCAAACGATCAGATGGAGTTCCCGTGGGCCTCGGAACTGGTTCTGGCTCGGGCACTGGAGTAGGTGTCACGCTCGGCGACGGACTCGGTAAGGGAGTAGGAGTAGGTGTCGGTGTCGGACTAGGCGCCTGCTGCGATTGATGAGCCGCCCGCGGGCGCGCAGTCGTCGCTGAGGAACGCAATGATATTCCAGCAACGCTTAAGATTATTGTCGTTACCAACAGGGCTGCAAAACTTCGATTCATAGTCTCAAACTCCATTTAACAGCGTACGATTTCGCCTTCCGGTACACTCATATGTCCGCTTACGATTCACGGACACGAGTCACTCCCCTCTACTCCTATTCAAAGCGGATCAGACCGCAAGCCGAGTGCCGGTTGGGTGATTAACCGCTTTCAAAGAGGGGGACTTGCGTAGGTTGTAAGCGCAGGGCAGATGTTTGTAACAGCGCCTCGTCATTCATGCTAAAGGCGACGATACGAAGACCGATCCACCGGGCCATTCAGGTGAGTTTCATGTTTACCTTCCGAGTTGTTCTCGATCTGCGAGTCGATTGCATTTCCGCAGCGTAGTCTGTATCGCCCCCCCTTGAGTTAGTCCTATTTCTTCCGCGTACGAGCCGCTTTTTTCGCAGACCGCGAGCGAGATGCTGCTGATTGTTTTCGGGCTGCGCTGCGAGCCTGACGAGAGAGAGCTGTCTTGGAGGCTGCACTGCGCCCTTCTTTTTTCAAAGCCCGCAAAGTTGCGCGCGAACGTTTTGCCGAGGTCTTCGTGCTCTTGCCTTTCCCTTTCTTAATATCCCGAGCAGCCTGCTTTTTCGTCTTCTTTGATCCCTTCTTTGGCGGCTTCAACTTCACCCCGGCCCGTCTCGCCTTCGAAAGACCAATGGCGATAGCTTGCTTAGTTGAACGTGCGCCATGCTTGCCTTCGCGCACATGTTCGATCTCTTCCCGCACAAATTCTCCGGCCTGCGTACTCGGAGCTTTTCCTTCGCGCTTATCTTCCTGCGCTCGTGCGAGCGTCTCTTTCTCAGGCATCCGTTATTTATTCCTTTCTGTAAACACACCCATTAACGCTTGTGTAGTCTGCGTCTTTTCAACCGATGCTTTTGCCGACTGCTTCTGTTAACTATTGCTCTTGTTGATCTGGGGATTGAAGTTGTATCTCCGCTTAAATTTGGCCCGACCGTTTCGCGGTAACCCTGAGCATCTGCCGCGGCGATGGCCGCTTCCAGATGCGCACGAGTTGTAGCGAGAGTATCAAGTTGGCTTTGTATTCCCTTCCGTTGGATTTCCAGTTGGCGGCGGCGCGCTTCGCGCAGGTCTTCCGGGTGGGTGCTGCCTATTCCCGCGAGACTGCGCTCAATGTTTTCCGGTTTGATATCCTCGTCCAGCTGTGCCAGACGGCTTTGGAGGTCGGCCTGCTGCGCTTGCAGATCGGTTAATTGAGCGCGCAAGTTCGCAGCACGTTCTTGTCCTGACTGCGCCATCGCTGGCGCAACCAGAATCGCAAGGACGAACAACATGAGTGAATAAGTTAGTTTTCGCATCTGCTCAATCTCTCGCCGCGATAGCCAGAGGTGGGAACGGTGTACTCGAACGGGCCAGGTGCTCACGTCGATAAATCGTTGATAATAGAAAAGGAAAATTCTCGCGGGTAATAACCCGTAAAGCATCAAAATCGAGGTCAATACTGAGGCCTGAACGGAATTGTTCGAATTGCCTTTTCGCAGTTATCCCAGTCGCGCTAAGGGTGGAGAGATATAGGAAATCGCTCTTCGCTAAAGCCTTGCGCGCGGATGGTTTGATCTTTCCACCCTCAGACCGCGCGCACATGATCGCCAAGTCCGCCGTCACATGCTCAAGAAAACTGTTTCCCTCGACGATCACTCCGTCAGCTTCAACCCGAGCGAGTGCTTCGTTAATGCCGCGCTCGACTTGATCATCTTTCACTATCACCCAGTGGACATTCGAAGCGCCGGCATCCCAGAAATGGCCGGTGTCTTTACCTGTCTCATAGTTAGCTTCGCGGCCCGAACGAACGACCGGATCGTCGCGAAGCAGGTCGCTGACACAACAACCGGCCGGATCTCTACCGCATGAACGGTAGTGACCGCGAGTCAGCTTGATTGCTTCCCACCCGGGTAATTGGCGAAGCAGTTCGCACACCAGCGTTGTCTTCCCAACATTTGATGAGAAGCCGCTGACGGCAACAATCTTAGGTCGATGCTTCATGGATCAACTGTCTTTCAAAACGTAAAGATCGCTGCAAACTCGGATCGAATGTTGTGTGTGGTGAAACTCGGAACTCCGCGAAACAACGGCAAGAGTCCCGTGCGAAAATCCGCGCGCGTCCGGTAGTAACCCTGCTCGTAAGCAAACGTCACCCACTGATTCCATTTGTATTGGATGTTGCCTGAGAAGAGATCGCTCCGATCTCCACGCGCGCCAAACCTCCGCGCATCGCGCGCCGCCGCCTGATCGTCACCGTAATAAAGATAAGCGGCCCAACCGGCGTTTCGTCCTTTTGCATCTGCATTGAAGATTCGCGACAGAGGAAAGCCAAACTGAATAAACCCACCCTGGCCGCGCACGGGCCTTTGCGGCGCCACGACTGCGACACCATTGAGCAAACCGAAGACTACGGTTGAAGCTCCGTCGATCGAAGCGGCAGTCGCTGTGCCGGTCAGGCCGGCGGTGTCGTTGAAATTCGAGAGGAGTTGCCCGGCGAGAAAGAACCGCAAGTCGGATCCGTTGTAGTACTTGCCGACCACGGTGACAAAATGCGTCGGCAGTTGTGCCTCAACCGAAAAACCGTTGCTGCTGCTACCAACTTCGGCGCCACTCGGAAAAGCACTTCTAAATGCAGCCGGGACATTAGCAGCCGTCACTATTGCTCTGCGTCGCGCATGTTCAAAACTAACAATGAACTGGGCCGGCGATACATTGGCAGCTCTGTCGAGTTGCCATTGCAGCACGGCGCGTCCCTGAACACCGGGCTGCTGCGAATCTGCTCCCTGTCGTTCCCCAAACGCCAGTTGGTTTGCGACGTCCGTCGGTAAGTCTCCGAAAGCAGGCAGCACAATCGCGATTTCAGGTCCAAATCTAAAATCTCGCGAACCGCCGAACTTATGATTGAAACCAAATCGCGCCTGCGGAATCCGCGTGTACGCCGCGCCGTAGCCAATTCCTCCGAAGTTCGTATTCTCGATCATGTTCGGCATGGTTGATGAGACAAACGGCGACCAGTCCTGTCCGAAAAGAACAAACGCGCTGTTGTTGTCGCTAAATCGGCGATCGATTCTCACCCACGCTAATCGAATCGAAGGCTGGCTCGAACGAATCGAAGTGATGTTCCGATTATTCGCTCGTGTGAAATCGCCTTCAAAATCGAATTCAATCTTTCCAGTGATAGCTGTCTTCGGAGCGGGATCGACCCACTCGAAGTTGGCGCCGAGCCGCAGGCCCCGCGCACGCAGATGGAACTCGGGTGAATTGTTTGGGCCAGTATCAGCCGCCAGCAGCGGCAGCGGAAAATCATTCCCCTGCGGCGACGATGAGTCATGAATAATGCTGGTCTTGAATATGCCGTAAAGCTTCAAGCGCGCGCCAGTGCCGAGTTTGATGTCCGGGATCAAACCATCTCTTTTCGGCATGTCGATACCGAGCAAGCGCACGGGCGCGACGGCGGCGATAACAGTCGGCGGTGATGGTTGTGGCGCGGCGGCAGCTTTGGTTGAGGCCGTAGTCTTGTAATCGGCGTTCAATACTGGCAACCCGGGACCGGCCACATCTGTCTTGGCACGCACGGTTCCAAACTCTTCACCTGAAATAACGCCCTTATCGCGCAAGAGCGCCGCCAACCGATCGCGTTGTTCCGCGGGCGAGGCGTTGTTGGTGATTAAGCGCGCCTCCTCGGTTGTTAGCACGCCTTTGCTGACCAGTACCTGCACCAACGGATCGCTTCTCGGTTGTGTCTGAGCAGTCGCGATTGGAAAACTTAGTAGTGCGACAATCACAATCAAGCTAAATCTTAGATAGAAAGCCATGGTAAAGGTTTCCTTTCTCAATAAACTTCTAGCCGTTGACTGAGTAAACAGGCGGAGCGGTAAATTATTCCGGTCGTTACAGAACCGCATCTATGAAGCGGTAGCGAGCGGGATAAAGGCTCAACGTCCAATACAAGTTACGAACCTGACTCGACTCGAATCAGTACTGGCGGCTTCTGAACAATCGAACAAGATTGAATCTTGATCCCGCTCGCTACCGCTCGCGGTTCTGTAATACTCTGTCATCAGCGACGGCTCGGGCGCGCTGCGCGCTCTCGCTCCCAACTCTCGATTGCTCGCTCGCGCTCTGCTTGACGATGCGTCTCTCTCGTTCGTAGGCGTCACGCGGATCACGTCCAGTCACCGCTCGATACCACGCAGGATGGTGGGTCCAGGCCCACTTCTCGGTCACCGTGCCATCGATCATTGATCGGAAGGTTCCGGGTTGATGCGCCGTGCCCTCATAAATGTGTATGATCAACCCGCCCAGCATGAGAAGAGCGGCCAGGTCGTGGACCACATAACTCACCGCTACAATCCAGCGCGCGACGGCGTTGTCGAACCAAATCAACAAACCTGTGATCAGGAATAACAATCCGCTAACGGCAATCGTCCAAAAGTAAAGTTTTTGTCCGCCGTTGAAAAAACCGACGTCCTCTGCCTCCAACTTCTCCTCGTTTGCGGCATACGCCTTAATGCGCCGCATCCAACGGCGGTCGGCCGCCGTCCACGCCATTGGTGCGAACCAGTTGATGAATTGAAAGAGAAAGAAGACCTCAAACGCCACCCCAAACCAGGGATGCAACGCGCGCGTTCGCGCGCCGCCGCCGAACACGGGTGTGAGAAAACGAAAGAGCCACGGCGAGATGGCGAACCCGGAAATCAACGATAGGATGAAAGAGATCGCGACGGACCAATGCAGAAAGCGAGTGTAAACAGGATGACGAAGCAGCTCACCACGATGAACCCTCGTCTTTCCCAGGCGCGCAAACTCACCGCGTGCGTCCCGATCAAACTGCTCGGCAGACGTACTCATGGCTGCTCCTTTCGCGCGGCGTCGATTTCATCCTGCGGCGTGGTTTCAATGACAGGCGTGTCTTCGGGCTCTGGCTCCTTCGATCCATAGAAGACTCGGTGAAAAAACACGGCGCCTAATCCGAGCATAGCCAGCGCCAGACCGGTCGGTTTCGCCAGCCACTTCCAGTAGGTATAGCTCGGAGGTATGACCGGATTCGCGGGCAGGCCGTAACGTTCCGGACTCTTGATGTCATGTAGAACGTAGATGACATGCGTTCCTTTAATTGAAGCGGGATCGTAGACTCCGGCATTGGCAAAGCCCGATTGCTCACGCAGTTGTTTCGCGCGCGAGCTGGCGATCTGCACCATGTCGCTCTTGGTGCCAAAATGCAGACAGCCGGTAGGACAGGCCTTGATGCAAGCGGGTTCGAGTCCCTGACCTACTCGATCAGAGCAGAGAGTGCACTTGTAGACCTTCTTGGTTTTCTCGTTGAACTTGGGAATGTCAAAGGGACAGCCCGAGATGCAGTATCCGCAACCGATGCAGTTCTCCTGCTGAAAGTCGACGATGCCGTTTTCATACTTGATGATCGCGCCATCGGCGGGACAGGCGCGCAGGCAACCAGGATCTTCGCAGTGCATGCATTGATCTTTCCGCATCAGCCACATCAAGTTACCGTCGCGCTCGTCCTCGGCAAATTTGATCAGATTCCAATAGTTCCATTCGGTCGACGGCATCGTTTGGTAAGTGTCATCGAACGTCGTCTCGCGAAACGGATGATCGTTCCATTCGACGCAGGCAACTTCGCAGGCTTTGCAACCGATGCAGGTCGTCACGTCGATGTACTTGCAGACTTCCTCTGCGCGTTGCGTGCCCTGGCCGGGCACGGGTCCGGGATGGGCCGAGATTTCCTGAATCTGAAATGTTCGTGGATTACTCATTTCATCGACTCCCAGTTGTCAATGCTCGGTGTTATTCACGATCGCCAGGATGTTGCCGTCGGGGTCTTTGAACCATGCGGCTGTCATTTTTCCTGAAACATGGACATCGCCTTCGAGTTTGGTTTCGGGAAAGTCATAGTGTTCAAAATCCACGCCGCGGCCCTTGAGCGTCCTCACAGTTCCATCAACGTCATCGACCACCCAGGTTGCCGCCGTAGCTTTATTCGTTCCTGCATACTCCGATTCATAAACGAATAATTTCGATCCACCGCTGTCGTAAGCGACTACTCCCTCATGTTCGTCGCCAGTCGGTTTGAGGCCGAGCACGCCTTCGTAGAAATTCTTAGCGTTGTCGACTTTTTTCACCGCAATTGTTGCCATCGCTTCGTTGTCGTTGAGCATTTCATTTCCTCCTTGTGGTTAACTCAGACTTTTTCGATCTTCACCAGGAAACCTTTAAACTCGGGCGTGTAGGCGTTCGGATCGATCGCCGCCGGCGACAATTGATTTGCTGTATCCAGCGAAGTCTTGCCCGCGTCTTCGGCAATCCCGCGATACCCCCAGTGAATCGGCACGCCAATCTGGAAAGTCTCCTTGCCGTCAATCATCATCGGCTTGATGCGTTTCGTGACCATCGCCTTCGCGATGTACTCGCCGCGGGCACTGGTGACTTTGACCTTCTCGCCTCCGGTGATTCCCATCTTGTCCGCGAGCTTCGCCGGCACTTCGACAAACGGCTCAGGCACAAGTTGCACATTCATCGGATTATTCTTGGTCCAATAATGATAATGCTCAGTCAGTCGATACGTGGTGCAGACAACGTTGAACCCTTCATCGGGGGTACCGAACTTATCCATGTCAGATTTGAATTGTTTCGCGACCGGATTGTTTGACTGTTTCGGGTGCAAAGGATTGGCGATCGGACTCTCTACCGGTTCGTAGTGTTCCGGGAACGGACCGTCGGCAAACGCCGCAAGTGGCGCGAAGATGCGGCCCACACCCTCCGGGTTCATGATGAACGGCCCCATGTGATCAGAAGGTTTCGAGTCAACTTTAAAATCCGGAACGTCATTGCCAACCCATTTTTGCTGTGCTTCGTTCCACCAGACTTGCCGCCGCTCCATGTCCCAGGGCTTACCCGACGGATCGCACGAAGCGCGGTTGTACATTACGCGCCGATTGGCCGGCCATGACCAGGCCCAGTTCTGATAAATGCCGAGGCCGGATGGATCGTCCGTGCCGCGCCGCTGCATTTGCGCACCCGCTTCAGTCCACGATCCTGAATAAAGCCAGTTGCCGCAGGCGGTCGTGCCGTCATCCTTCAACCACGCGAATCCGGGCAATTGCTGTCCGGCTTTGATTGTCTGACCGGGAAAAAGTTTCTCATCAGTGAGATCCGCGAGGGCCTTGCCATTAATTTCCTTCGCGACTTCAGCCAGGGAAGGATTCTGTGGAGTTGTGTATGCCCAGCTCAGATTCAGAATCGGATCGGGAAACTTGCCGCCCTCCTTTTGATAAAGTTCGCGCACTTTCAAAAAGATCCGCGCCAGAATTTCCTGATCGACTCTCGCCTCGCCTGGCGGCGGCACGGCGACATACTTCCATTGCAGCCAACGGGCAGAGTTGACGAACGTCCCGTCCTTTTCCGCGAAGCCCGCTCCCGGCAAGCGATAGACGGTCGTATTAATCTGCTTCATGTGGTCTTTGGTGATGCCCGGCGAGCGCCAGAATTCCGCCGTCTCTTCCGGATAAAGTTCGCAGACGACCAGAAAATCAGCCTTCTTCAGCGCCTCGATGTTCTTGCGCGAGTTGGGACCAATGGCCACACCATTCATACCGAAGGCGAAAAGACCCTTGACCTTGCCGGCATACATCTCGTCCCACATTTCGGTCCACGAGAATTTGCGATCGATTTTTGGCAGATTGTGATAGCTGAAGTCGGTTTCCTTCTTCGCCGAGTCGCCATACAGGGCCCTAAGGAATGACACCATGAACTTCGGTGTGTTGGACCAATAGTTATATGAATCCCATTCGCTCGGCTTCGAAGGCGTCGGCGTCGTTCGTTTCAAGAAGGTCGCAAGGTCGGTGTCCGTCGGTTGCGGTATCTTCAAATAGCCGGGGAAGATATCGAACACGCCGCCCATGTCCGTCGCGCCCTGAATGTTCGAGTGACCGCGCAGGGCATTTACTCCTCCCCCCGCCCGGCCGACATTGCCAAGAATCAGCTGCAAGATGGCTGCGGTGCGAATGATCTGTGTACCGTTCGTATGCTGCGTCCATCCAACTGCGTAGATGATCGTGCCGGCTTTCTTCATATTTCCGTCTTTGCGAATGGACGTGAACAGCTCAGCAGCTTTCAGAAATTGGTCTTTGGGAATACCGGTGATGCGTTCGACCATCTCCGGCGTATAGCGCGAGTACTGTTGTTTCAGAAGTTGAAAGACTGAGCGCGGGTGCTGTAATGAAAGATCGTAAGCCACATTCGGCGGCAGCATCGGCGGCGGCTTTGGACCGCCTTGGCCGGATGCTCCCGGCCCACCAGCGGCCTGATGTCCACCACCGTCGCCACCTTTTTCTGAATCTTTCCCTGCGCCTTTTGGCGATGAAGACGATTGGGTGGCTGCTGCACCCGGTTGTGAATTAGGTTTGGAAGATGCCATCGCGACGGCGTTTGCTCCTTCAATCTTTCCGCCTTCTTCATAGTTCCAGGTGGACTTGTCGTAGGTTGTTGCGCCCTGATCGAAACCTGAGAACAATCCATCTTCCGGAAGCTTGAATCCGTCCTTAACAATGAAGGCCGCGTTGGTGTAATTGATGAGATAGTCTTTGGCGATGCGATCGTTTAGGATCGCGTAATTGATCAAACCGCCGAGAAAAGCGATATCGGCGCCGGCGCGTATTTGGAGAAAGAGATCGGCTTGGGTCGCCGTGCGCGTAAAGCGCGGATCGACCACGATCATTTTGGCGTTGCGATGCAGCTTCGCTTCCACCGGCCACTTGAAACCACACGGGTGGTTCTCAGCCGGGTTGCCGCCCATAATCAACATCATGTCGGTGTTCTTGATGTCGATCCAGCCGTTGGTCATTGCGCCGCGTCCGAAGGTGGGCCCCAAACTGGAGACCGTTGGACCGTGTCAAACCCGGGCCTGCGTTTCGAAATAGCAGACCCCAAGGCTGCGCATTGACTTAACCGCGAGAAAATTTAGTTCATTAGTATCAGTGCAGCCGCCAATCCAGCCGATCGTTTCCAAACGATTAACGGTGTATCCGTTTTTGTCTTTGTCGATAAACGTGGCATCCCGAGTCTTTTTAGTCCAGCGAGCAATTTCGTCAATCGCGTTGTCCCAGGAAATGTCTTCCCAATCAGTCGCGCCCGGTCGGCGCACCTGCGGTTTCAGCAAGCGGCGCTCGTTGACGATGTCCTGTTGAAGTGATGCGCCCTTTGGACAGAGCGTGCCGCGATTGATCGGATGATCGGGATCGCCCTCGACGTGCACCACTTGTGGGATAACGTTCTTCGCTTTGTCACCCAGCGTGTGAATGATGACGCCACAACTGACTGAACAGTACGGACAAGTGCTGCGCGTCTCAGTGGTGCGGGCGATCTTCAGGCCCTGCGTCTGCGCATACACCGGAGCCAGGCTGAAACCAAAAACCGTCACACCTGCGCCACCGATCAATGTAGTCTTAATGAACGTCCGTCTGGAGACTTCCATGGCAAGCCACTCCTCAACAATCAAATTGTGAATGGGGGTCGAACAACGCGGGGAACGTTGCAATTGCGGGGGCGGACTTAAACAGCTCTATACGCCTACTAAATTCAACTCAATCTTCGTATAGCCATGTTCGCGCGCCCAAAGATCCAGGGGCGCGGCGTCAATTTCATCGACGATCGGTGCGGCGAAGCCAGCACGAGTAAGATCGACGCCCTTGAGGTAATGCTTGCACGTCTCGCAAGCTTCGATTCGCACATGATCGAATTCCGGAGAATGAAAGTATCCAAGCTTGGCGGGACGTTCTTCGCCGCAATTGGCACACACTACTCGTCGAAACTCCCACGACGAGAGACAGGTAGCGCAAATCAGATCGCGGTTTCCACTCTCGGCGGTGGTCTCTTTGTTTTTCAGGAAACTAACTTGGGGATTTCCGCCGCAAAAGACCCATCTGAGGTAAGGCTGTAATAACGCTTTCTCAAAAAACTGAATGTCCGAGGAGTTACGCCAATACATCATCAATCTCTCGGTCATGACTTGAGTGTCTGTCTCTGATAAATCGTGGGCCTCAGCGGCAAGAGACTCTGGACCGTGTGACTGAATCGCTTTCAAGAATTCCGGTAGCGCATCGAGGAGCACAGGCAAATCGCATTCAAGTTCTCCAGAAGGAAGCCAACCCCTGCGGCTGCGAAGAAACTCATAGATATCTCTCTGTGCACGAAGCAGGTGGGCGTAGAAATTCAGCAACTCTTTAGCCCCATTTGCTCTTGGGGCCAGATAGTCCGCTCTTTGAATTTGCTTATCCCACCATTCACTCATCGAAGGTAACCTTCCGCTTAGTTCGACATCGGCTGATCCAAGTCAGGCCGTTGATAGAAAGGATTCATTCCCGCACGATGATTTGTCAGATCGATAATCTGAACAATTTCAGGCACGGCTCGTTTTACGATTGTTTCAATGCCTTGTTTTAGGGTGAAGTCAGCGGCGCCACAGCCCTGGCATCCGCCATGGAGTCTTAGGTAAACTCCGCCATCTTTAACATCCACTACCTGTACTGAACCTCCGTGCTCGGCCACACCGGGATTGATTTGTGTATCAACCAGATATTGAATCTTCTCCCTGACACTCCTTCCCATCAGCATCATCTTTTCGTGAACGTCGTCAGGAGTTAGTGCGTCGGCTGAGATTAGATATGAAGTCAGAATGGATTCAATCTCGTGACCAAGGTCTTTCCATTCTCGTTCCGCTGTTTTCACTACCACCAGCAGATGGCCGATTAGTTGCAGGCTGTCCACGCCCGATAGACCGATCAATTTCTCTGCGAGCGGAAGTCCTTTAGCGTCTCGCGCACCGGTAACCTTTTTGGTTCCGACATACAGCGTTCGACTTGAAGTAAATCGGCAGACCACCGGGTTGCGCCGGTCTACTTCCATTGTGATTGTGTTTTCCATCGTCTTGCCGTGATTAAGGTCTTGTCTATGGCGACTATAGACCGTGCCCAACGATATCGAACGTGAACGTGATCTTATTACGCACCCGCACGAGCCCATGCGCCGCCGATGTAGCTTTCACTTTGAAGTCGTCGCGATTAACGCTGAATTCACCCTGCGCTCGCAGATCGTTTCCAGTGAGGGTGACCTTTGTTGGAATCGTGATTTGCCGAGTCACGCCATGCAGCGTGAGATTGCCCGCAATCTTCAAGTCATATTGATTTGCACCTGCGGCTTTACCCGTGACCGAAGTACTGCGAAAAGTGATATCAGGATATTGGTCCGGCTGGAGTACGATTTCGCGTAGTTCCTTATCGATGATCTGCTTTTGCTGGTCGGTAAAGACACTGTTCGTTTCAACCATCGACGCTGCTTTGGCGGTGATCTCCAGAGACGCTGGTGAAATCGAGTCAGGAGTCAGTTGGGCCTCGCCGGTGAATTCACGAATCGCGACCAAATGATCGTGCCCTTTGAACCAGAGCAGTCCTCCGCGCA
>Ga0209131_1002346_pt1 | contig 12893 bp, 18 predicted proteins | sample GraSoi_2013_40cm_FD_185826 | JGI IMG/M metagenome (GOLD analysis project Ga0209131, IMG submission 185826) | Grasslands soil microbial communities from the Angelo Coastal Reserve, California, USA - Sample 9_17_2013_40cm (SPAdes) (version 2) | ecosystem: Environmental > Terrestrial > Soil >...
GTGCAAGTGCACTGGAATATGAATCGCGTTTTATCTGGACTCTGGCTCAACTCATCAAACAGTACGCTGACATTTCTCATGCTGAACAACGGTTGGGAACAGAGAAAAGAGCAATCCAACAGGCGCGTATTTATATTGATGAACATTTTGCAATGGGTGTGAGCCTGCATGAATTGGCTCAGCATGTCGGTCTTAGTCCCTATTATTTTCTGCGGGTCTTTCGTGCTGAAGTCGGTATGCCTCCCTATGCCTATCTTGAAAGTGTGCGGATCGGCTGCGCGCAGAGGCTCATCAGATCTGGCAGGTTATTAACAGAAGCAGCTTTTGAGTCTGGCTTTAGCAGTCAGAGTCATATGACCAACAGCTTCAAGAAAATTATTGGCGCGACGCCCGGTCAATACGCCGGACAAATTAGATCATAATCGAAAGCTGATAACCTTATGTTCAATTTATTTTCAGTCATATCCTATGTGTTGATCTCAAGTTTTACACCCGGACCCAGCAACATCTCCAGCGCTTCCATGGCGATCTTGCATGGATATAAAAACACTGTGAAATATCAATTGGGGCTCGCATTTGGCGTACTCCTGTTGATGTTATTAAGCGGGTTGTTTTCGGCAGCGCTTTTGAAAATTTTCCCAGCCCTCGAACCCATTCTACGTTATGTCGGCGCAGCGTATATTCTTTACCTTGCGTTTGGTATTCTAAAAGCAAGTTATTCTTTTACCGAAAAAGAAACCAAATCATTAGAGTTCACACATGGTTTCATGTTGCAGATATTGAATCCTAAATTGGTCGTTTACGCATTCACCTTGTTTACTGCATTTCTGGCATCCATGAACAGAAATCTTTCATCGCTCACAGCCCTGGCTACCCTTTTGGCGGTCGTCTCATTTTGCGCGACCTCGGTGTGGGCTTTATTTGGAACGGGAATTAAGACTTACCTTCACAATCCGCGTTTGCAATCGGCCATCAATATTGCGTTATCTATTTTATTGGTTTATTCAGCCATCTCACTCATCGGTCTTATGTAAATTTAGCGCCACTGGGCAATTCGCTCTGGAATTCTTTCATCACCCAACTCGTGGCAGACTTTCTTCAAACGCTTATAGGCACCCAACCATTTCAATTCGTTGAGATTTTCTTCGAGAGGTACGTCAAGACGAAGTGTGGATAACTCCCTGAAAAGTAAAGCATCCTGATAATTTTGTTGCAGGTTTTCTACCAGGGTCGTGGCGCGACCAAGTCCCAAACCCAACTTATTCGGGTCTTTGGGAATGGCCTCGATGTGTTTGAATTTCGCGAGCACAGTGGCGGTGGACTTGGCGCCCCAGCCTTGAATCCCTGGATAACCGTCTGCGGAATCACCAACGAGAGCAAGATAATCAGGAATAGACTCTGGGTCGACACCAAATTTTTCAACTACACCTTTTTCATCAAGAATAATTTCACGGCGACGATCCCAGCAAATGACACGATCCCCATCCACCATTTGAGTCAAATCTTTATCTACCGAGCAAATGACAACCTGCTCTACGGACTTATTTTTCTTGAAGCGCGCGGTCGCTGTGGCAATGGCATCGTCCGCTTCAAATTTGACCATGGGCCAGATCACCAATCCTAAAGCGGATACTAACTTTTCAGCCACCGGAAATTGATTCAAAATGATTGGATCCACGCCTTCACTGGATTTGTAGCCTGCATACATCTTGTTGCGAAACGACTCGATGACATGATCGAAGGCGACCGCGACATGCGTCACTTCGGGGTCGCTTAACAGCAACATCATGCTGCGCACAAGTCCGAGCGTGGCGCCGACTTCCTGTCCACCTGCCGATTTTTTCGGAGGCGCGCCGAAGTGAGCGCGGAATAATTCGTATGTGCCGTCAACAAGATGGATTTTCATGTGGGGTATATTCCTTTGGCTTGATTATCTCGCATCCTGCATGGGTTTGTCGAGGAAGGCTGTGATCATTGGGATCAGCAAATCTGTTCGACTCGCCACGCCCACGTGCGAAGTACCGGGCAATATGGCAAGTCGTGAATTTGGGAGTCCGGCGGGAGTATCGCCGAAGACGCCACCTCCCAACAAACGAAACATCTCAACAGCATGTTCCGGGAGGGTAAGATCAGAGTCGCCGATAATCAGCAGCGTGGGCGCTTTGATAGCCTTTATGCTTTCAGCGGATATATCTTTGGTTTGGCGATCCATCTCGGTTTTCTTGGCGAATAGTTTCGCGAAATCTTCCGGATGGGGTGCGATCCGCATATATTCCTCATGCCATGGAGAACCGTACATCATTTCGGGTTTCATATTCTCCATGTTTTCCATAAGCCCAGGCTGGATACCTCTCAGCGTGTATGTACCGGAGGCGAAGACAAGTTTGCGCACTACCTCTGGATGCCGTATAACAGCGTGCAAGGCAACACCAGCACCCATGCTATAGCCAAAGAGATCAGCAGGTTCAAGCCCCAATTCTTTAATCGCAGCCGCAGTGTCATCAGCCAATCCCTCCAGCGTCAGAGGGCGATCAATATCTGCCGTATGTCCATGGGCTTGCAACTCGAAGGCGACCACCTGACGAGTTTTGGCGAGTTCAGGAATCAATCCTCCAAACGAAGTGCCGACGCCTGAAAAGGCACCATGCAACAACACGAGTGGTTGTCCTTTGCCATGAACTTCGTAATACATTTGCAATCCATTGACATCTACATAACCTTGCGTGCTCTTCTTTGAGCGAGTCGCAGTTGATTTTGTTGGTTTATTATTTTTCATCTGAAGCACACTTTCTGTTTCAAATACCTATAAATGATTAACTTGCAGATGTCAGAGGAGCAAGAGCTATTGCACAGCCTGCTCTTGCTCCTTGGATAAAACTTTAAGCAGGCTGATAGCGTTGATACACGACTCCGGTGGGAAGCGCGGAGGCTTCAATCAGTTTCAAATTAAGGTTTTTCCCGGCTGGGAACAAGCGCTTGCCAGTGCCCAACACAAGCGGGTAAACATGCAGGGCGTATTCATCTACCAGATCATTTTCTATCAAAGCTTGCAACAAAACACTGCTGCCATCTACGATGATATTTTTGCCGGGCTGGTTTTTCAACTTGCGAATTTCCTCAACCACATTACCGCTGATGATATTTGAATTCCGCCATTCATCTGCAGATTTCAATGTGTTGGAAACAACATACTTTTTCATGCCGCCAAACGGATCATCAGCTGGATTGGGCTCGAATGCAGCACCATGACTTTGCCAGGTTTTTCGTCCCAGCAACAATGTGTCAGCTTCAGCAAATATCTGACCAAAATGGGCGCCAATCTCATCGTGCCAGTACGGATGCGTCCAGCCGCCATAGGTAAAGCCACCATCAGTATCTTCGGTAGGACTGCCCGGCGCTTGAATCACGCCATCCAAAGTAATGAACTCGTGAACAATAAGTTTTTTCATAGTATCTCCTTTTCAATATCAAGTATTGACCCAATCATATAACGGCAAGGAGATTTCGTCTTGTAAAAAAACGACATCATTCGGATTGATTCGATTTGACGATTTGTGCTGGCGTTTGACCGAGCAGGAGTTTCAACGAGCGGGTCAGATGCGGTTGATCGAAATATCCCATTTGATATGCAGTCTCAGGGATGGGTACCCCGCTCTGAAGAAGCGACAATGCCTGCCGTGCTCGTTCGATCTTTTGAATGGATTTGTATGTGAGACCCGTAACATGCAGGAAGCGGCGTTGGATCGAACGCAATGAAAGATCCCGCGTTTTACCCTGCATCACATCCCCTATCACTTGATCGCGTGTCACTAGATCTTTGCGGATCAATCGATTGACAAATGTATCCACATTTTCGAAATCGGGGAATTCCCACGTATCGCCGAAAAGTTGGAACGAATTCTTTAAAGTTTCAGGCAAATGGATCTCTTCATCCACAAGCTCACTTCCGGGCAGACGCGGCATGAACGTGCCATGCTTGAAGATGATCCCCAAAAAATCTGCATCTTCGGGAATCGGAGCTGGCGAGGCTTTTGTTTCAGGTCCACGCAGACTTAAGGTGATTTTCTCCTGTTGCTTTGTAAAGACCATCTCCCATTGACTCGCGGCAGTGGACATGAATGAACCACCACCTACACTGCGAGCCTGGTAGATGGTTTCGACAAAAGGCGAATCTGAAGGTTGTATACCAAGGTCAACGATCATTAAAGGTATTCCTGCTTACGAATAAATCTCTTGAATCTTACACCTTTTTCCAAACGGTTGCATATTTCTTTTTATATTTCAAATCCTGCTCCAGCTCAATCAGTTCCAGAGCCTTCTCTTTAATTTCACTGGACGTGGTGGCATCGTAAAGATTTCGCAAAGCTACGAGGATGTCATAGCGGATCAACGTTCCGTTCTTCTCTTTGATACATTCCTTATAACGTTTTTCGAGACCTTTTACGACAAGAATTTGAGCGTTCTTTCCGCCCAACCCGACCTTCCAAATGTTTTGTAGGGTATGTCGTGCGGTGACAAAACGCTCGTCTTTTGTGACGTTGAGCAATTTGTCAAAGTCTTTGAACATTCGCCCCTTGGGGTCGCTTTTGCCGAGATTGCCAAGCAGTTGCCCGCAAATCGCGCGGACATGGTTATCCTTGTGGGTCAAACCTTCGAGCAATTCATCCCACGCTTCATATGCCCAATCCACGGGCTTTTCGGTTTTCTCCATTAAAGTTGCATAGGCTTTATTTTGCAGCTCTCCATTTTCAGAGCGAATATTATCCAAATGTGTGCGAATGCTCTTATCCATTTTGCCTCCAGCTGTTTTCTTTGATTCACGGAAGGATAAGCCGTTTGCCTTGAGCGCCTCGCGAAGTTTGCCAAGCGCATTGGGTCCCATACCGTGCAATTGCAAAAGTTCCGCTTCAGTGATGTTCGTCAATTGTTTCAGGTTGGTAATACCTGCGCCCTGGAGCGCGCGTTGAGCAGGAGCCGAAGTTTTAGGGAGATCATTGTTTTGTGGTTTCATGAATGCCTCATTTCTTCTCTTCATAATATAGAAGCACATTCCCAGATTTAAACGTTCGCGTTCTGATGAGTTTCAAATCGAGTTTTGATTTTATCCCCTGAAACAAGGGCTTCCCGCCTCCCAACACCGTGGGGTTGACCATGATCCTAAACTCATCGATCAAATCATGCTCGATAAACGTCACCGCCAGATCGGAACTGCCGAAAATTGCGATATCTTTTCCTGCTTCATTCTTCAACTTTGAAATTGCTTCCACAAGATTATTTTTTACCAGCCTCGTATTTTCCCATTCCACTTTTTCAAGTGTCGTTGAAAAGACGAGCTTGGGCAAGCTATTCATTTGCCCGGCGACAACTGGATCGTTACTCTTCGCATCTTCCGACGGCCAGTAACTTGCCATAAGTTCGTATGTTGTCCTGCCAAACAGAAGCACGCCAAATTCACTCGTTTGCTGGATGGCAAATTCATTGAACTCCTCATCTACATTATGCCAGTTGATATCCTTGTTCGGTCCTTCAAAATAACCGTCGAGGGATGTCAGCATGAAGAATATCACTTTTCGCATAAAAGCCTCCGTTGTAATTCCATCTAAAACATACCATTAGCATTCGGCGATTTTTCCGGGATCGGTTGACCCAGATCCCAAAGTTCCACAATATTGCCTTTCTCAAAACGAAAAATATGAACGACAACAGCACCAAGTGCATCGGGATTTTGCCGAACATGCGAATGTGTGACCACAAAATCACCTTCAGCGATCACCCGCTTCACTTCCATGATTTTGTTTGGATTCTGTTGTGCATTTTCCTTCATACCCGCTTGAAGCGCTTCCGCCGTCCCTTCGAAAAATGGGTTGTGATGCTTGAAGCCTTTACCAATAAATTTCGAATACGCTTCATCAACGTCCCCTCTGGAAGCCAGTGTAAGAAAAGCAACCGCCGCATCTTTATATTGATCTGACATGTCAATTCCTTAAGTAAGAACTGGTGAGCGAATGTTTCGCTTTCAACAATTCTTTGGGCGTGCCTTCGAACATGATGGTGCCACCCTTGCTTCCACCTTCGGGTCCCATATCGATGATCCAGTCGGCGTTCTTGATGACATGCAAATTGTGTTCGATGACAACGACCGTGTTGCCAGTATCCACGAGGCGATTGATGACTTGCATGAGGTGACCGATATCGGACATGTGCAAGCCTGTGGTCGGCTCATCCATGATGTAGATGCTGCCCTGCTTGTGCAGTTCGCTGGCGAGTTTGATGCGCTGACATTCGCCACCAGATAATGTACTCAGAGGTTGTCCCAGACTCAGATAATCCAGACCGACATCGCTCATGGCTTGCAGTTTTCGCAGGACTTCTTTGATCTCGAAATATTCAAGCGCCTGTCCCACGTTCATCGCCAACACATCGCTGATGGACTTGCCGTTGAGTTTGTATGCCAGCACTTCATCTTTGAATCGTTTGCCGCCGCAAATTTCACACGGCGATTTCACACTATCGAAAAATGACAACTCGGTATAGACCACACCCAGCCCCTGACAATTTTCGCACGCGCCCTTCGAGTTGAAACTGAACAGCGAAGCCTGTACCTTGTTCGCCGAAGCAAACGCCTTGCGGACATCGTCCATGATGCCCGTGTACGTGGCGGGATTGGAACGGCTGTTAACTCCTACTGCGGATTGGTCAATCACGATCGAATCGGGATGCTGGTGTTGGAAAACCTCGTTGATGAGCGAACTTTTCCCAGACCCTGCCACGCCTGTGACCACAGTCAGCACGCCTGTTGGAATATTCACGCTGACGTTTTGCAGGTTGTTGACCTTCGCATTTTTGATCAGCAGTTTGCCCGTCGGAGTGCGGAATGTATCTTTCAATGGCACGGACTGCCGCATGTGTTTGCCCGTGATCGTGTTCGCCTTGAGCAGGTTTGCGTAACTACCTTCGTAGACGATCTCGCCTCCATGCGGACCCGCAAGTGGACCTACATCCACAACATGGTCTGCCACTTTGATCACATCGGGGTCATGTTCCACGACGATGACTGTGTTGCCCTTGTCACGCAGTTTCTGCAACAACTCGTTCATGCGGTGCACGTCACGTGGATGCAAACCCACGCTCGGCTCATCGAAGATATAGATTACATCGCTCAGACTGCTTCCGAGGTGCTTCACGACTTTTACGCGTTGCGACTCTCCGCCTGATAACGTGTCCGTCTCACGACTGAGGCTGAGGTATTCCAAGCCAATATCCACGAGGTTCTGTAACCGTTCGAGAAGCGCTTTGACTATTGGCTCAGCAGCCGGTGCTTTGATCTTTTTCACGGCTTCGATCAATTCAGGGATTTCCATGCTCGTAAGGTCAGCGATGTTGTAACCGTTGATCTTGCATTTCAGGATGGTCTGGTTCAACCGCGCACCTTTGCATTCGGAACAGGGACCCATCGTTATATATGGCTCCACCGACTTTTGAGTCCGCTCAGACATGGTTTTTAGATCCCGCTTGATGTACTTGTTGGTAAAACGGTTGACGATGCCTTCGTAGGTCAGGTTGAAGTCTTTTGCCCCTAACTTGGTCTTGACCTTGATAGGTTCGCTATATAAAAGGTCGTTCATTTCCTTCTGGGTGTATTTGGATATTTTCTTGTCAGGGTCGAACAAACCAGTATTGATTACATTACTCCAACCCCAACTGCCTACGGCGTATTCTGGGAACAGAATAGCGCCTTCATTCAAAGACTTGGACTTATCCAAAAACTTGTCCAGGTCCACATCCAGTTTGCGACCGAGTCCGTTGCAGTTCGAGCACATGCCCTGCGGGTCGTTGAAACCGAATACGTTGGTGGGTCCCACGTGGGGTTGCCCGATGCGCGAAAACATCATGCGCAGGATCGTGTTGATATCGGTGATCGTGCCCACGGTCGAGTGTGAACCGCCGCCCATCCGCTTCTGATCCACCACGATGGACATACTCAGATTTTCGATGGCGTCCGCATCGGGCTGGGAATACTTCGGCAAAAAGTTCCGCACGAACATGCTGAAGTTTTCATTCAGCAGGCGCTGCGATTCAGTTGCGATCGTATCGAACACGATGGACGATTTCCCCGAACCCGATACACCTGTAAAGATGGTAATCTTGCGCTTGGGGATGCGCAATGAAACATTCTTCAAATTGTTTTCACGTGCGCCGTGAATCTCGATATATTCCTGGAGCATTGTCTCTCCTCTTTATTCTCTGTCAAACATTAACGCAATGGGTGGGCAAAAGCCAGGCTTTCACCCACCCAGGATGGTTTCCAACAATGATGAAGCTACGCTTTTCAAGAGAGAAAACATCACAAATTCATTTATCGCTCGCGCTCTTTTGGCGTGTTCAACCTCACGGCATCGAGAATGAGTGCCTTTAGCGCTACCTCATCTACAGTCTCGCCTTCGTAGAAGTCGATGGCACGAACCGTGTTGCTATCAAGACGCGTATTGAAGAGCTTCTTCGGATCTTTCACCTTAGCACCTTTGGGGAATGTCAGCCTCACAGCGTTCTTGAGCGTATCTGCTACGCATATGATTCCATCATGCGACCAAACGGGAACTCCCGATGGTTTGGAGGGTTTTTTCCACTTTACTTCTTCGACGACGGCAGGGTCGGCTTTCTTGATCAAAGCGCGCAGCTGTGATAATTTCTGGCCCCGCCAGTCACCTGGCTCCTTGATGATGGCGTCTATCTCTTGAGATGCGGACTTCCCTTTAGGGGAAGGATTCGTACTTGCTTTCATACTCAGTTGGCCGCTTTCTTCACAAGGGCGCTGATCCTGGCCTCATCGGCGGCAGTCAACTCCTTCAGCGCGAAGGCGACGGGCCACATGGCACCTTCATCGAGTTTCGCCGCGTCATTGAAGCCGAACGTTGAGTACCGCGTGTTGAACTTCTGCGCAGGTTGGAAGAAGCAGATGACCTTGCCGTCCTGGTTGGCATACGCTGGCTGACCGTACCAGGTTTTCGGCACGAGGGCTGGCGCGTTGTCTTTGATGATCGCATGGATGCGTTTGGCCATGGAGCGATCCGGTTCCCGCATCGCGGCGATCGCCGCAAGTACAGTGCTTTCCCCGTCTGCCTTTTCGGCTTCCGCCTTCAGTTCCTGGATGCGAGCCTTCGCCGCAGCTTTTTCCTCGGCCGTGAATCCCTTGGACTTCTTATTGTTCGCTGTGGTGCTCTTGGCGGACTTTTGCGTGTCCTTCTTTGGGCTCATAGAAATCTCCTTATAGTGATTGATTGTCGTTGAAGCCAAATATAACACCCACTTATCTTAGGTGGGTGTTATATTTTAGAACATTTATTCTAGGCGGTCAAGAAATAAATTGTCTGAATTAGCCATCGTATGCCTTCTGCAGGTCAGCGACGATGATCTTATGCATCTTGAGCATGGCGTTGACAACTCGTTTTGACTTGACCGGGTCTGGGTCGCCCATCAATTCGCCCAATTGCTTTGGGATGATCTGCCAGGACAAGCCGAACTTGTCTTTCAGCCACCCGCATTGCTCGGATTCGGGGACGGCGGATAGCTTATTCCAGAAGTAATCCACCTCTTTCTGGTCTTCACATTCGACGTAGAACGAAGTCGCTTCAGTGAATTTGAAGATCGGACCGCCGTCGAGCGCCATAAAGCGCTGGCCTGCCAGCTCGAAAATACCAGTGATGACCTTGCCTTCCAGCGCATCTGCACCGGGCGCATCCATGCCTTTTTCGTAGCGGGTGATGCCAACGATCTTTGACTCTTGTTTTTTATACGGCGCACCGTTGAACATGTCAACGTAAAAATTCATCGCCTCCTCAGCCTGTGTATCGAACCATAAAAACGGGGTGATCTTTTTCATTTCTAAATTCTCCTTTAATCTATTTGTAGCTGGTATTTTTCAAGTGATCAGTCAATCTATTCTTAATCGCTTTTTCTATAAGCTTCAATGGCAATGGCTTATCCAGCGGAAATTTCACCGTGCCTTTACCATCCGCATATTTCACAATTTCCTTGTTGAACGCATCCGTCCCAGCGGGAATCGGATAGATGGAAATATGTTTCTTCCATCCGGCAATATGGATAAAGTTTTTGCCGTTCACTTCGAAGGCAGCGATCTGGTAACTGATGTTCTCACGTGCATCTGGAACAATAGATTTGATCAGCGCACGGACTTCTTCTAAAACTTTTTGCGTTTCGTCCGGGAAGGTCGCGATGTATTCATCTATTGAATTGAAACCAGCTTTTTTACTTTTCATGCGTCGTCTCCTTTATGCAGTTACTTCCCCTCACGAACCTGGTTGTAGACGAGGCATATAGCACCACTTTCTGTAACCGTGCTTTGACGTAAAGTCCACGATGATGGAGGTAATCCGTCTTCAAACAGGCGGGCACCACCGCCAGCCACCTCAGGACACAACGTAATGCTCAGGCAATCCAGAGCATCCGCCTCGAGCAAACGCTTGATGAGGCTACCGCTGGCAAGCACAATGATGTTGCCGCTGGTCTGCTGCTGCAAGTCTCTAACGACTGCGGCCGGGTCAGCGTTAATAATGCGAGAGTTTTCCCAAGTGGCATCCTTTAGCGTGGAGGAGAACACGATCTTCTCCACAGAGTTTAGCCATTTGGAGAAGGCGCGATCGCGCGGGTCAGCCAACTCATTATCGGCAACCGAGGGCCAGTATCCGCCGAAACCTATATAATTTTTTCTTCCCAGGAGCACGGTAGTGGCTGGGCTTGTGACAGCGATCATGTGGTCTCGCGCACCGTCAGTGATTGCGTGTGGAACGATCCACCCCATGTCGTACTCGCCGCCAGGACCTGTTACTCTACCATCCAGTGACAAAGAGATATTCCCAATAACTGTACGGGTGTTGACTGATTTGCTCATATGTATCTCTCTTCTATGTGTTAGTTGAAATTTAGAATACGATATTTAAGTAATGTTTACAGCTTTGCCAAAATCTCATCGAGGCGTTCATAACCTTCACGCACGCCTTTTTCCATTCCGTTTTGGACCATGCCATCTCGGTCAGCAACAGACTGAAACACGGAGTGAATCGTGGCTCTTGTCCGGTTGTCAGGTAATTCTTCCAGCGTCATACAATCCAAAGAAACGTGTCCGGGGTATCCTTCAAACTCAAAAGTTTGAACCATGTTGTCGATGGACATCTCATGGAATGTGCCGTGAAAACCATATTCATTTCCATCTTTATCCTTGTGAATGTAACGATACTTTCCACCATTGACCGGTTCAAACTCTTCAAGAATCATTTCATAGCCATGCGGACCCAGCCACTGTACATACAGCTTCGGATCAATATGCGCCTTGTAAACCAGCTCACGCGGCGCATCGAATTCGCGGGTGATGAAGACTTCCTGTTTGCCAGGTTCAGCTGTGACAGTTAATTTATTTTTCGCGGAAGCGGACATATTATTTCTCCTTTTTCAATTGTTCTAAAACTTTATCGAGACGCTCAAAGCTCTCGCTCCAATACCGTTCGAACGGCGCCACCCAATCATAGATGGGCTTGAGACGTTCGCCGTTGACTCGATACAGGCGCTGGCGTCCAACCCGCCTCTCGCTCACCAGCCCAACCTGCTTCAACACCCCGAGGTGTTTACTCACTGACGGTTGATTCCAACCCAGCAATGCAACGAGATCGTTGACCGAGAGTTCGCGCATGCCCAGCGCTTCGAGGACTTGTCGGCGCTTGGGTTCAGCTACGGCGTTGAAGGGATCATGGGTTGTCGGTGTGCGTGCCATGCTGATTATTATATTCCTATATCGGAATATGTCAATGCCTGTATTTTAGAACACTCATTCTATTTTGTCAAGAGGAAAATAATCTGATTTCCGACCCAAGGTTTCAAATTTATACAATATACATTTGTTTCACTTATGACGCTTTTCCAATTCAGCCAGCACATCGGAAGGAGTTAATCCCCGTGCGGCAAGCAGAACAAGCGTATGATACGTCAAATCAGCGACCTCTTCGATCAGGCGTTGATCTTCCTGCACCAATGCCGCAACGACAACCTCGGTCCCTTCCTCGCCCACCTTCTGCGCTATCTTTGGCAAACCTTCTGCAAAGAGACTTGCCGTATAGGATTTTTCCATCGGGTTGTTTTTGCGATCTTCAATCACATCGAACAGCCATTGAATGCTCATTTTGATTTCTCCATTGATTCAAAACCTTAACTACGGAGACACAGAGTCACGGAGCTTTTATTATTTTCTCTGTGTCTTCGTGTCTCTGTGGTTAGAATGATTTTTCCAAGTCACGATAGAAGCAACTTCTTTCTCCTGTGTGACACGCTGCACCTGCGGGGTTGACCAATATCAGTAATGTATCTGCATCACAATCCACGCGGACTTCAACCACGTGTTGTACATTTCCCGATGTCGCGCCTTTGTGCCATAACTTATTTCGACTCCGCGACCAAAAAACTGTCTCGCCTTTTTCGAATGTAAGCTGCAGAGATTCTTGATTCATATATGCCATCATCAAGACCTGCTTAGTCTCTGCATCCTGCACTATCGCAGGGACAAGTCCATTGACATCAAATTTAATTTCTGATATGGATACGGTCATGCTCAACCTCGAATTGGAATATTCATTGATTGAAGTTCTTTCTTCAAATCAGCGATCTTCAATTTACCATCATGGAACAGCGACGCCGCTAACGCTGCATCCGCCTTACCTGACGTGAGCACCTCCGCAAAATGGGACACAGTCCCCGCCCCACCCGAAGCGATGACTGGTACAGACACCGCTTCTGCAATAGTGCGCGTGAGTTCGATATCATAGCCAGCTAACGTTCCATCGGCATCCATGCTTGTCAACAAAATTTCTCCTGCACCCAGTTCAACA
>Ga0209131_1002350_pt1 | contig 12880 bp, 8 predicted proteins | sample GraSoi_2013_40cm_FD_185826 | JGI IMG/M metagenome (GOLD analysis project Ga0209131, IMG submission 185826) | Grasslands soil microbial communities from the Angelo Coastal Reserve, California, USA - Sample 9_17_2013_40cm (SPAdes) (version 2) | ecosystem: Environmental > Terrestrial > Soil >...
CATGGATGCCGACGTGCCGTTGTTGATTCCCGAGGTAAACCCGGAACATCTTGAACTAATTGCCACACAGCGCGACGGCCGCGGCTTCGGGCGCGGTTACATGGTCACTAATCCGAATTGTTCGACCGTAGTGATTGCGATGGCTCTGGCCCCTTTGCATCGGAATTTCGGGGTCGAGTCATGCGTCGCGACGACGATGCAGGCGATCTCCGGCGCCGGTTATCCCGGCGTGGCTTCGCTAGATATTACCGACAACGTCTTGCCGTTTATCGGCGGTGAAGAGGAAAAGATCGAAGCTGAAACCGTGAAGATACTCGGCCGGTTCGATGGGGCGACGATCGAAGGAGCGCCGATGAAGGTCAGCGCGCAATGCAATCGGGTAAATGTGATTGACGGCCACCTGGCCGCAATTCGCGTGAAGCTATCTCAGCGGGTTTCGCTCGATCAAGTTCGCGCGGCGCTCGCTTCATTTACTTCTGAGCCGCAGCAGTTGAAATTATATTCGGCGCCGGCTAAGCCGATTATTATTCGCGACGAAGTTGATCGCCCGCAACCGCGCCTGGATCGGGATGCGGGACTTGGGATGAGCGTGACCGTCGGACGGATCGCCCCAGACAATGTGCTTGACTATCGCCTGGTGGCGCTGGGTCACAACACGATTCGCGGCGCGGCGGGTGCAGCGATCTTGAACGCCGAGTTGCTACTGGCGCGCGGTTACTTGTAATTTGGAGTGTGTGTCAAGCGTAGCCCGACACAGCTTTGGATGGTTGGCGTATTCCAGGCCGCTGAAAAAGCAGTAGAGCTGGTTAGGAGGCGCAAACACGATCCACGAATCACACGAAAAGACTCGAAGTAGGAAGTTTCCTAGTATTGCTTAGTGGTGTTTCGTGGATCGTGGTCCAGTTTTTCATCAGCCTGATAGATCTCCCGTGGCGCCAGGACGACGAACTAGCTACTCATCTCGTTTGCACTCATGTTTTCAGTTGCTTTGATCTGCACAGCGAATCGGTGTCGCAGTGTGATGGCTCACGCGATCTTTGTGGCCGAAGCCGGAAAACGATCTCTGGCAATTGAAATTTATTCTGCCGGCGTCTTTGATTTCTCAGACGCTCCTTCTTTGGATGAGACTACGATGACCTGCATGCGGCACAACACACCGCCGCCCAAGGAAGCCCCAACCTAGGTAGGTCAGCTCCCGCTTGACTCGATCAATCGTTTTCTTGTGATGGAGCACGCTCACGCTGATGTGCTGACAAGCGATTATGGCATCTCACCTGAGCGGATCAGTTTGCTGGGCGCCTTTGACCCGCAGCAACGCGGCGTCGAGATCGCCGATCCGTTTAGCTGCGGCGCCCGTGTTTACGAAAGTTGCTACCAACTGATTCGCGACTGCATTGTTGGTTATCTCGATCCGACTGATGAAGTAGGGTGATGTAGTCCGCGCAGCGGACGACCGAAAATAGCCAAGCGATTTATCGCTGGGGGTGAAGTGAGGTTTTCAAAACCAAGTCCGCGTAGCGGACGGCAGAAACTGTAGGAGGACCATCAACGCGGATCGTTCTGTCGCCCGTTTCACGGGCTCCTTTAAATGAAAACGCTTTGACCCCAGCACTAAAGTGCCGGGCCATTTTCGATCGTCCGCTTAGCGGACTCAATCAAAATCCACGCCGTAATCACCTTCTTCAACTCATCCAGTTGATTATCAAAGAAATGACCCGCGCCTTTGATGATTTTCAATTGCGCCGGCGCGTTGATCTTTGCCACCAGCTCCCGCAATCGCTCAACAGCGCCGAACTCGTCGCGATCGCCCTGGACGAATAGAATCGGCTTGCGACATCGATCCATAAAAGTGAAGTCGTATTTGTCTACCGGAGTGCCGATGCTGATTAATCGCGTCACGCGCTCGTCGTCAATTCCAACTTCCAGGCCTACGCGCGCGCCGAAAGAGAATCCGCAAAGTGTAATCTCTAGTCCCGGATAATTGGCCGCCAGATGCTCGAGTCCCGCTCGCGCATCGTCGCGTTCGCCGCGGCCTTCATCATGCTCGCCGGTGCTCTGTCCCACGCCGCGAAAGTTTATGCGCAGGACAGCCAGTCCCGCATCGTTGAGCGCGGCGGCGGCGCGAAAGACGACTTTGTTGTGCATCGTGCCGCCGAAAAGCGGATGCGGATGGAGTACCAGGGACACACCACGAACGACACTGCGGGGAGCTTTTAGAATAGCCTCCAGTTGTCCGTGGGGCGATGGGATGAAAAGGTTTCCTATTGGATACATACAAAATATTTTCGATTGTGATTGTCGATTTCCATTTGACAGTTGTCAAAGTTGATCGGTGTCAGCAGCCCGACGATGAGGGAGGGCATCCTTCGGCAGTTGAGCGGTTACGACTAGACTTGCGCTTCCTCACGGTCGGCTCTGACACACAAGTTTAGGCGGGGGAATTGACTCGCGATCAAAAATAGGATTAGCTTTCGATCATCAAGATGAAAGAACCAGCGGCTGACAATCTCGAAGCTCCACTTAATGATCAGTACCAGATTACCCGCTTCATCGCCGATACAGCTTCAGACGCAATCATCACTATCGACGAAGACAGCACGATGCTTTTCGCCAATCGCGCGGCCGAGAAAATCTTCGGCTATGCCCGCACTGAACTCATAGGACAATCTTTGACGATGCTGATGCCTGACTATCTCAGGCACGTGCATCGCGCCGGCATTAAACGTTACCTCGCAACTGGTCAGCCGCACATTTCGTGGAAAGCCGTGCAACTGCCCGGCCGGCACCAGAGTGGTCGAGAGATTCCCCTCGAATTGTCCTTCGGAGAGTTTAGTGAGAACGGCCGGCGCTTCTTTACCGGAATTGCGCGCGACATTACCGAGCGACGCCGGCTCGAGCGGCGTTTGGATGCGCAACTTCAGGTCGCCCGCATCCTGGCGGCCTCTGACTCGATGGCTGCCGCTGCGCCCGCCTTGTTGCAGGCAATTGGCGAGAGCGTGGGCTGGGAAATGGGTCAAATGTGGAGTGTAGATCGAGCGGCAGAGGTCTTGCGCTACCTGGCCGTTTGGCGTCTCCCGTCGGTCCCGGCCGCCGAACTGGAAGAGGCCAGCCGAGCCCGAACCTTCCGCCGCGGCGTTGGACTCCCGGGCCGCATCTGGGCCGCCGGCACGTCTGAGTGGATTACCGACATCGCGTCTGATGACAATTTGCCGCGCGGGCCAATCGCGATAAAGGCCGGCTTACGATCGGCTTTTGGTTTGCCCGTTATGGTGGACCACGAAGTTTCCGGAGTGATGGAGTTCTTCAGTCGTGACCAGCAGACTCCTGACGAGTCGCTGCTGGCGATCATGAATATCATTGGACACCAGATCGGCAACTTCGTCGACCGCAGAAGAGCGGAGGAGGAGCGGGCCCAGACTTACGATCGCGAGCAGCGAGCTCGCCTTGAAATCGAGACTGCAATCGATCGGATGAAGCAGGTCCAAACCGTTACCGATGTCGCGCTGGCGCATCTGTCGATGGATGAATTGCTCGCCGAATTGCTCACGCGAGTGAGGGAAGCCCTGAATGTGGACACGGTCGCGATTTTATTACTCGAGCCGGAAGGTGATGAGTTGGTGGCCTGGGCGGCAAAAGGACTCGAAGAAGAAGTCGACTTGGGTGTACGCATCCCGGTGGGGGCTGGATTTGCCGGCAAGGTGGCGGCATCGAGGAGTCCGGTGATAATCAACGACCTCGACAAAGCCGATGTGCTGAACCCGTTGTTTAAAAAGAAGGGAATCAAGTCCCTGTTAGGGGTGCCTTTGTTGATCGAGGGACGGGTTATCGGAGTGATGCACGTCGGTCGATTGACGCGGTACGAATTTACCGAAGACGACACGCGCCTGTTGCAACTGGTCGCTGACCGCATCGCTTTGGCTATCGACAACGCCCGTCTGTTTGAAGAAGAACGGACGGCTCGGCTAGAGGCCGAAGCGGCCAGCCGCGCCAAAGACGAATTTCTGACCACCATTTCGCATGAACTGCGAACCCCGCTGACTCCAATCATTGGCTGGATTCATATGATTCGCAATGGAATTCTGCCGGACAAGGAAATGACCCACGGTCTTTCGGTGATTGAGAAGAACTCGTACGCCTTGAAGCGATTGATCAATGACCTGCTCGATATGTCCGCGATTCTTAGCGGCAAGATGCGGATGGAAGAGTTGCCCGTCTCTCTGGAGCAGGTTGTGCGCGAAGCTGTCGAAACGGTCCGTCCGTTCGCGGACACCCGCAACATCGATCTCGTCGTCACTTTTCATGATTGGCAAAATGAAATTGTAGGCGGCGATCGCGCGCGGCTGGTGCAGGTCTTCTGGAATCTTTTGCATAACGCGATCAAGTTTTCTCCCGTGGGCGCAGTAGTTGAAGTCGAGGCGGAAGCTGACGAAAAGGAAACAACGGTGCGCATCAAGGACGCGGGACTGGGAATTTCGTCAGATTTCCTGCCGTTTGTCTTTGAACGTTTTCGTCAGGCCGATGGTTCGAAGACGCGTTCATACTCCGGTCTCGGATTGGGTCTGGCGCTGGTGAAGAGCTTTGTGGAAGCCCACAACGGAACGGTCGAGGCTGAAAGCCGTGGGATTGATCAGGGTAGTGGTTTTATCGTAAAGCTGCCGCGTCTCAGGGCGGAAGTCGAAACGGTATCCGTTCCGCCTGAACAGCCACAACCTGACTCGCCGCCGGATAAAGTCCATTTGATGATTGTCGAGGATGATCCGGATACGCTCGAGATGCTGCGGGCCAACCTGGAGGCGCGCGGCTTTCGCGTTACCGCCTGCGAGTCGGCCACAGAGACTCTCGCCGTGGCGCCCGGGACCAGGGTCGATCTAATCATCTCCGATATTGGAATGCCTGAGATGGATGGATTTCACTTGATCGAAAAGTTGCGCGAGATCGCCGGTTACCGCGAGGTCCCCGCGATTGCCTTGTCTGGTTACGCCTCGCAAAAGGACGCGAAGGCGGCCCTTGCCTCTGGATTTGACGCGCATATGTCTAAACCCGTGGATCCTGCTGAGCTGATAATCATGGTGAATGGATTACTAGAGAAACATTCCGGAGCAAAGAGCTGATTCTCTTCACCGCGCGGAAAATATGCGAAGTGAAAGTTTACCGTTGTGCTAGTCGCTATGACTCCGCACGCTGACTTGCGGTGCAAACAAGCCCGAGGTTGTAAACAGACGCGATACTAATGCATTAAGTTTGCGATCTGCTTTCTCGGTGTCGTTGGACACTACTAGACGGGTTGAGTCGTCAGCAAACGCGCACCCAAAAGAAGCCGGAAAATACAGCGCGTTTCCCAGAAGCTTATCGAGTATGGACGACCGAACTTCGTATATGAAAAGACCGGTAGTTTCTTCGAGGTGGACATAAACCTTGGCGATCTCCCCTAATAGCTTACCGTCTTCGGTAATCACCTTTACGCCAATCAGATTATTCTTAGCAAAGGGAAAAGCTTTGAGCGGAGATTGATCCGGTGAGACAAGGGATTGCTCACTGTTAACCATGACCGCATCGGGCCCAATGCTATGGATTTCCTGGTTGTCAATCAGAAGGTGACTTTGATCCGAAGTCTGAACTGAGAAACCGACCATCTCACCTTTTGTCGGATCAACAATCAGGTCATGGACTTGACCGAGCTTGTTGGCTGTCTCAACTGAGAGAACTGGCCTGCCGATTAAATCATCAATTTCCTGAATCGTGCTCATCGCAACTTTTCCGTATGGGAAAGGCGTTCCTGTGCTAATCATTGTAATTTCAAAGCAGCTCTGGTCGATCCTGGAATAACACGCTCCGTGCCAGACTTTGGATGAGCGCTCGCCTCAGCTATTTGGCGATTTATTAGATCTAAGGCGTCCCCTTTGCAGTTAGGGCTGGGTGCTTTTGGAACGAGAGTGGGTAAAGGTGAGTGCGCTTTCTATACAGTGCGTTCGTCACTGTTGGAAAGATCAGGCGAGATGCCAGCGTCCAAGTACCATTGGAACGAATAAAGACGATCGTACTTAAGCTCGACTAACGAGTTGCGGTATTTCATCGGTCATTATTAGGTCGTTATTGAAACGGGATTGTGTCCCGGTGAGACGCGAATCGCGGGACCATATCTCGTAATTTCGCTTGATCATTTTGACAAGAAACTGCGGAAGGATAAGAAGGAGAGAGCATTTGCAGCTTGCGACGGACTGCGTGATACACTCACTTGCGCCACACGTTTTTGGCAAGATTCGGTTAAGCTGGCGCAGACGCGTGTACGATTAGGAAGGTAGCGGGTATAGCAACGTTGCGATCTTGGAGCACAATTTTCACCCCACGTCGGAAGGCCAGGAACGCGCCTTCGAGCGTTTCGCCAATCTGAACCAAACGGCGGTTGAAGATGGAAACCGATGCCAAGTCGCGGCAAATTCCGCTACAGTCCCGAGAGCGGACGCCTTTAAGTCCTTGTGCCCCTGTAGCTCAACGGTTAGAGCAGCAGACTCATAATCTGTTGGTTCGGGGTTCGAATCCCTGCGGGGGCACCACTTCCATTGCCGATTTCCGATTTGCGCTGCTCGGTCATTGAGGTCAGTAACGTCTGGCAGCGGATGGGTCTGATGATCCCAACGCGCTCCTCGCCTTAAGTCTCACCACCTTGCCCAGCTTAGTCTGTCCAAGCGTATTTAAGCGCATGACACGATTCGTTAGTGTCTGGTTGTGTAAACACTGATCACGCGCACCGACGTCCATTCGGCGATGCGAACACGAGGTTCAGACATATCGCTATTTTGACGCGAGTTTCGCCTCCAGTGTGGGAATCCAGCTCACCTGGAATTCTGGCTCGACCGTCCTGGCAAGCTCAAGCGCCCGCTGGTAGACAGGGCGGGCTTCGTCTTGGCGATTCAGCGCTGTCAGCGCGTCTCCCAGTGCCGACTGCGTCGTTACGGAATCCGGCGCCAGTGCGACGGCCGCCTGTGCTTCCGCGAGCGCCTCGTTCAATTGCTTTCCTTCGAGAAGAACCATTGCATGTTGCGCGTGGCCCAGCGCCGACGCGAGCGGAATCTCGAAGTGTCCCTCGAAGACGAAGACGCCATCATCGATGACCGCAACCGGTCGAAGCTGTTGAAACTGGCGGTAAGGATTTAGAGCGCCCGGACCAAACTCGAATCCGGAGAGCACGCCGGCACTCACGAGGACCGTTCCATCGATCGTCGGGGGAACGTCGATCTGCTCGTTCATCCAAAGAGAGTCGGCCGTCGGCAGCGGCTTGCTCGGAATGCCGTAGTAGTGCGGCTCGAGCACTCCCTGCCCGAAGTAGGCGAACCAACACTCTTTGATCCCGCGCCCGTCGAGATACTGCTTCGTAGACTTGAGCTGCTGCGCCCAGTCAACGTTCGAGTCGGTCAGGTATTTGTAGGTTTGCGAAGGCCCGCCCCACAATTCGTTCGAATAGGCCATGTAATTGGGATACGACTGCACCGACGAGAACACGTGGAAGAGCAAAAGCGCCGCCACGACGTATTGCCAACGCCGGTCGCGGCGTACAAGGCTCCACGCAGCTCCGCCGATCAATACTGAGAAGAAGACGTATAGCGGCAGAATGTGGCGCACCCCAATGTTTATCTTCGAACTCATCGCCACCATCAGATAGAAAGCCGGAGGGACGGTCAGGAACAAGATCTCTTTCGCGCCGGTCAGCTTTCGGCTTGCGATCGCGAAGACTGAAATACCCAGAAGGACGAGGAACGCCAGCGTAGACTTGATCACGAACGTTACCGGAAAGTAAAACCACACGCCGTGCGGGTAGACCGTGCCGAGCATGAAAGTGGTATAGGTCTCGGCACTCAGCCGTACGGCCGCCAAGCCGTAAAGGTATGACTCGGGCAGGAGATGCCACCGCGCCGCGAACGAGACGAGGTGGGCCTCGACGGGCTTCAATTGTCCGACCCACTCTGCAAATCCCGGATTCAGTTGGAGCCCGTAGGGACGCGCTGCAAAGCGGAAGCCGTACGACGCCCACAAGACGCCGACCCCAATGACCAACGACGTGATCAGGGAGACGGCGAGTAGACCCGCGTGCCGTCCAGTTCCCCTCGGCCCTTCGGAGTAGTGCTGCTTCGCCAAACGGACGCGCAACACTTCACAAATTGCGAGCAGAGCGAGCATGGGAATCACGAGAATGCCGGTGTGCTTTGCGGCGAGCGTGAGTCCCGTCGCCAGGCCGACTACCACCAGGCGTTGCGCCGACGGCGCTTTCACGTATCGGTAGAACGCGTAAATCGTCGCGAACATGAAGCACGAAAGTCCGGCGTCGGTGGTCACGCGAGCGCCGTGCGCCAACAGGTTTGGCTCGAACACGATCAGTGTGAGAGCGATGAAGGCTGAGCCGGTGCCGAAAAACTCTCTCGTCGCCAGAAACACAAGCAGCGCGAGCAGAACGGTGAGGATCGACGCCGTCATGCGGGCCCGAAACATCATCGCGTCCGCGTCGTTGGCGAAAAGAAACTCCTTCCCGTCCAAAAATGCCTCCTGCATGAAGAAACGATTGCGAACCTCAGGGACCTTCAGCGGCATGGACAGGAGCGGCGCTGCCGCGAGCATCTTGACGACCGGCGGATGCTCGGGGTTGAGCCCGAAGTCCTTATGTGTCAGGGACCAATAACCGGCGAAAATATGGTCGCCTTCGTCCCAGGTCGGCGAATCCCGCGATACCGACAGAGTCAGCTGAAGGACCAAAGCGGCCAGCAGACCGACGATACCCAGTGTTACCAGAACACGTTCCTTGTTGTGCAAACTGCCTCCTCATCTATTCTCAACCTGCATTACACTCGCGAGCCATTGGCTCAGGCCTATTCAAGAGACAGAGGATCGGCGCAATAGATGATGTCTGAAGACACCGCGCTGCACCGCTGCTCATATTCTCGGAAGAAACAAGCTCCAGGAGACGGGATTCTATTATGTGCCCCACGATTGTTCAATCGCGCTGACGTTTGGGCTTCGTAACTTCGGAGCGAAAAGGTAATGCTTGCAAGCCCACGCAGTGCGTGGCAGAATCCCTCGGCTAATTTTTTTAATGGATCGATCTCACTCAAGGAAATTCAGAATCAGATCCGGGTTAAGGGCCGCGTTGGTTACGGTGCTGCTCGGGGCTTTCCTGTCCGGCATCCTTCCGCTAGCGCCGGTCACGGCCGGATCATTGTGCACCCTCGCCTGTTGCGTGGGAAGAGCACCACATGTGAGTGGCTCGTGCATGCGAGGATCTTGCGCGGTAACTCTTTCTGCCGCTCGCCCGCATAGGCATGACGCAATCCCGGACCAAGCGGAAAGCCTTTGTGGTCCCCCGCGAACGCTCAAGCCGACAAGCTTCACGCGAAGACAGGCGTCGCCGGCCGGTGCATCTGATCGCGTATCATCATCTGCTTTGGAAAGGCCATGTCAGGCGGACTGCGGTAGCTGCGCTTCCGGTTCAGCGAACTCGCAGCGTCCGCGGAACTCGGCAACGGTTACCGGCAATTGCCGGCCACGGCCGCCAACGATTACTCAACTCTCCGGTTTTCGATTTCGTCGAGCTCTAATTCTCAGAACACTGTGCCTGCAAGACGCGCCGCGCGGTCCACCAAACCCCGGTTTCTGATTCCTAATTATCAAAGTATCCCGCACGATCCCGGATCGGCAATCTGTTCTGGAGCAGGCGCGCGCCTTGTTCTTAGTTACAGATTGGCGGTGATCCATTCGTGATCCATCGTGAAGTATTAATAGTCAGGGGGGGCCTAATGTATCGAAGCGTCTTATTCGTTGGAGTGATCTTGATCCTGTTATGCGCGGCCGAAACCAGAGCGTCCGTTTTCGGCGACATCCAGGGACTGGTTGTCGACCAACAACAACATGTCCTAACCGGCGCTAAAGTACTCTTGCGCGCCAAAACATCGAGCTACTCTCAAGCTCTGAAGACCGATTCCGCGGGAGCTTTTTCTTTCCGGGCCGTGCCAATCGGTGAATATCTTGTCACGGTTGAGTCAAGCGGCTTTGCCAGTTTTGCGCAGGCAGTGATCGTCCTTTCCGACCGCACCACGGTCCTGCGTTTCCAATTGAAGATCGCTCCGGTTTCGCAGACCGTTCAAGTAACCGCCGTTCGGGGAGATGAAGTGGGCCCTAACTCGCCAACTCCCGTAACGCTCATTACCCGACAACAAGTCGCGCAGACACCCGGCGCGGATCGGAGCAATAGCATGGCGATGATTACCGATTATGTGCCGGGCTCATACGTCACCCACAATCAGCTGCACATTCGGGGCGGGCATCAGGTGACCTGGTTGATTGATGGGGTTCCAGTAGCGAACACCAACATTGCCGATACGGTTGGGCCGCAGTTCGATCCCAAGGACATAGACTATCTGGAAGTTCAACGCGGCAGTTACAGTGCCGAGTACGGGGATAGAACCTATGGAATATTCAATGTGGTGCCGCGCAGCGGGTTTGATCGAAAACGCGAAGGCGAGTTGCTAATCTCCTACGGAAACTTCAATCAGACGAATGAACATTTGAACTTCGGCAGTCACACCAGGCGTCTTGCTTACTACGCGAGTATTAATGCCAACCGAAGTGATTACGGTTTGGAAACCCCGGTCTTGAAGGTGCTGCACGATCAAAGCAACGGGTTCGGGGGATTTGCCTCTATGATTTTCAATCCGGGCCAGAAAGATCAGTTTCGCCTGGTAACGGCGCTGCGCAAAGATTTTTACCAGGTGCCAAACGATCAGGACGCACAAGATCTCGGCGTGCGTGATGTCGAACGTGAGCGCGATGCTTTTATCAACTTTTCCTGGGTGCGTACGGTGAACAGCAAACTGCTGGTGACTCTGTCACCTTTCTACCACTTTAACCGCGCATCTTTCATTGGCGGGGCAAACGACACGCCGGTAATCCCGCGCGACGAACGCAGTTCGCAATATGCCGGCGCGCAGGTGGTGCTTAACTTTGCCACGCGTCAGCACAACGCGAAGGCCGGCTTCTACGGCTTCTTCCAAGGCGACTCGGCGCGCTTTAGCCTGCAGGGCCTCGATAGCAACGGCGCTCCGATTAACTTACGCCAAGATCAGCATCCGCGCGGGAATCTTTTAGTCTTCTTTCTCGAAGATCAATATCGCCCGTCAACATGGCTGACACTCACAGGCGGCGTTCGCGTGACGCGCTTTCACGGTTCGCTAACAGAGGATGTGGCCAGCCCGCGTTTGGGCGCGGCGATACGGATACCGCGAGTGAAGATCACAGTGCACGGGTTCTACGGGCGGTTCTATCAAGCCCCGCCCCTATCAACTATTTCCGGGCCGTTGCTTCGATTTGCTTTGGCGCAAGGGTTCGATTTCATTCCATTGCGTGGCGAGCGAGATCAAGAATTTCAATTCGGCGTCGGTATTCCGCTTAAAGGATGGGACCTTGACGCGAGCTATTTTCGCACCGCCGTAAAGAACTTCTTCGATCATGATGTGTTGGGCAATGCCAATATCTTCTTTCCCTTGACCATTGAACGGGCCCGGATTCGCGCTTTCGAAGCTACCGCGCGATCACCGGAGTTGTTTGGGCATGCCAAGTTTCACCTCGCCTACTCGCATCAATGGGCGCAAGGTCAAGGTGCCGTCACCGGCGGATTGACGGATTTTTCTCCGCCGGCTGATTTGTTTTTTCTCGATCACGACCAGCGCGACACTCTCAGCACCGGCCTTACTGTGAATTTGCCGAGGCGGAGCTACATATCCGGCAACGTGCGGTACGGTTCGGGCTTTCTCAATGGTGATGGACCCGGCCACCTTCCGGGTCATACCTCTTTCGATCTTTCCTTCGGCAAGACGTTTGGCGAGAACTGGACGATCGGAGTGCAGACAGTAAATCTTGGCAACGCCAGATTCCTGCTCGATAGCAGCAACACGTTTGGGGGAACTCATTTTGTCGAACCGCGCCAGGTATATGTCGACCTGCGTTATCGCTTCCACTACTGAAAGACGATTTCGGATCCAGGCTTTCTTCCGGGTTCTGGGATAATTGTGTGTTCGTATCAGTCGGTTCGTCGTGCGAGGCACTAGCCCGACCGTCGGGAGGGCTCAAATTAATGCACCTTGGAGCCCTCCCTGGCGGTCGGGCTAATGCCCCGGAATTAGCAACACACTTTTATCCCCATTACCTTCTTCCGTGCCACCTTGCTCAAGCAGGGCGCCAATGAGATAACATCGAATTGGCGGGGAAGGACTTGAAAAATGACCTCGGACAAAATCATACGCATTGGCATCATCGGAGCGGGCTTTGCTCATTCGACGCAGATTCCCGGTTTCAAAGCTTGCGCGGGCGCGCGAATCGTCGCGATTGCCAGCGCGCGTCGCGAGCGTGCGGAAGAAGTCGCGCGCGAGTTCGGCATTGATAATGTCGAGAACGATTGGCGCGCACTGGTCGCGCGTGACGATATAGATTTAGTCAGCATCGTCACTCCCGTCGTCACGCATTGCGAGATGACACTGGCCGCGTTGGATCGCGGGAAAGCTGTCCTGTGCGAAAAGCCGATGGCCATGAATGCCGCTGAAGCTCTGCGCATGACCGAACGAGCACAGGAAAAAGGAGTCCTGGCCCTGATCGATCACGAGTTACGATTTTTGCCCGGCCGTTTGAAGATGCGCGAACTGGTGCGCCGGGGCGAGATCGGCAAAGCGCGGCACGCGAAGCTCACTTTTCGTTCCGACTCTCGGGCCGATCCCGACCGGCCGTGGAACTGGTGGTCGGATGTGAAGCAGGGAGGCGGAGCTTTGGTCGCGATCGGATCGCATGTGATCGACAGTTGGCGTTGGTTGTTGGGTGCGGAAGTCTCGGAAGTAGTGGGGAATCT
>Ga0209131_1002351_pt1 | contig 12879 bp, 10 predicted proteins | sample GraSoi_2013_40cm_FD_185826 | JGI IMG/M metagenome (GOLD analysis project Ga0209131, IMG submission 185826) | Grasslands soil microbial communities from the Angelo Coastal Reserve, California, USA - Sample 9_17_2013_40cm (SPAdes) (version 2) | ecosystem: Environmental > Terrestrial > Soil >...
CTGATGGGTTGGTTTATATTCGTCAATTGTTAGTTGCCGACCCTGAGACTCCAAATCAAACCGCACTGATCCAGACTCTTTCCACTGACAGTCAACATCTCGAGCAAAATGTCAACGATATGGAAAAGGCGTATGGAAACAGAGATCAGACCAATATAAAAAGGAACGCAGAGTCCATCATCAATCTTATTGTCGGCAAGCAGAGTTCAGACTATAAAGATTGGAATGGCGATGGACAAATATCTGATCCGGGAAGCGGATATGGATTCTTGTTGAACGGAAACAATCTCGGTGATGTGCAAGCGATCTTTTCGCATGCGGATTATGTTGCGAATTCAGCAGGCGCATCTCAGAATATGATCACGCGCGGTGGCGAGGTCAAAGCCTGCGCGGAAAACCTGGCACAATGGATACCCCAACTCAAAGACCTCGCACAGAGAATTATTACCGCCACATCACTCGCAGATATGAACAAACCAATTCAAGATGCAGTGACGCTTGTGGAAAAAATCCGTAATGGCGTTGATGCAAACGGAAATGGGACTATCGAACCGATCACTAGGGAATGTGGAGTAGTTACAACTTACCAATCGGCATATGCCATGGCAGATATGCCTCTGTTGCCTGTCCTGCTCGGCAGCCCTACACTATCAAGTATTGGCACCGTTGTTATTAATACATCTGCCACACCGAAACCAGGCTCATCTGGGGGGTCAGCAAACACGCCTGTGCCAGGACATCCTACAAAAAAAAGCAACCCTGGTGGCGGAAATGGTGGTGGAAACGGCGGTGGGAATGGAAATGGTCATCCATAATTTATGCCAGGAACATTTTTGACATCATAAACCCAGTTTATTAATACCAACCAAATTCGTCTACCGCATCCACCATCGCCAGGACATTTTCTGGGGAGACATCTGACATCACAGTATGAACAGAAGCGAGCATATAGCCGCCGTCTTTGCCCAGAATATCAATGATGCGTTTGACCTCCGTGCGAACTTCATCAGGGGTTCCGAACGGTAAAACTCGCCCCGTATCAACGCCTCCACAAAAGACGATATTCTTCCCGAATTGGGACTTGAGCCCTTCGAGATTAGACATTTTCCCGGCCGAAGTTTGAATCGGATTCAAAATATCCACACCCATTTCAATAAAATCAGGGATCAACGGATAGACATCCCCATCAGTATGAAAGAATACTTTGGCTTTCGTGCGTGCTTTGATGAATGAAATATAATCTGCATGAAAAGGTTTAATAATTTCGCGATACATCTTGGGCGATATCAACAAACTATTCTGCATACCCAGATCATCGCCGATCTTGATCATGTCAATATTGTCGCCGCACTCGCGCAGGAAATTTCCCATTAATGTTTTGCACAAGTCACTGAGTTTGGCAAGCAAAGCTTTAGCAAAATCGGGATGTCTGCCAAGGTTGAGCATAAACCGATCCATGCGTTGCATGGCAAAGGCGCGCTCAAGCGGAAAGGCAAGCCATGGCGTGGCCAGGATCGCATATTTATTTTCCTGTGCCAATTTTTGCGCTTCGGCTTTTACATGCGCAACACGTGTTGGGTCGTTCATGTCGGGCCAGGGATAAGATTCTAAGTCAGCGATCGAATGCGTGTCAGCCAGTGGATGAATTGCCGGGAACCATGTACCGGGGTCGCCTTCCACAGAACCAACGCCCCATGAATTGAAATAGGGCGAACCCGGCTCACGCGCCGCATTCTTTGCTCGGACGGAGGCAGGCTCACGATCCAGCACGCCACGCACATCCGAGTGGAGTCGCTTCAGAATCACCTCGTCAATTTTGGCAGTACCGAGTTCGGGCCAGTCATATAAATATTCATCTGGCGATTCCACACCCAATTTAGCTTTGAGTTTACGATATGTAGGATTGCTGATGCCCGTCGCGTTACTTGCACCGATAACAATCGGCACACGGTCAGGGACTTCGTGGTTAAGGATAGCAAGGACGCGTTCGCGGGAAGTGAGGGGCATAATAAATATTGTAGGGGCACGATATATCGTGCCCCTACGTGTTTACGGATTATTTTGCTTTCGCTTGATTAGCTACCGCCGCAGCTTTCTTTGCGGCTTCTTCGGGGTCACCCAGATAATAATTCTTGATCGGCTTTAGATCTTGATCAAGCTCATATACAAGCGGTAAGCCCGTTGGAATATTCAACTCAGTGATATCCGCTTCCGAAATATTATCGAGATATTTGACGAGAGCACGGATCGAATTTCCGTGCGCGACAATAAGCACGCGTTTTCCAGACTTAATCTCAGGCGCAAGCGTGGAATGCCAGTAAGGCAGAACACGCTCGAGGGTGATCTTCAGCGACTCGGTGGCTGGCAGTTTTTCGGAAGTCAGTGAAGCGTAGCGTCGGTCAAATTTTGGGTGGCGCTCGTCGGTGAGTTCAAGAGGTGGAGGCGGCACATCATAAGAGCGTCGCCAAATTTTCACTTGCGCTTCGCCGAATTTTTCGGCAGTCTCGGCTTTATTAAGACCCTGCAATGAACCGTAATGACGTTCATTCAATTGCCATGCACGAATCACTGGCAGCCATTCCAGACTCAGTTCTTCTTGAATAATGCAGAGCGTTTTAATAGCGCGCTTCAACACAGAAGTGTAGGCGATATCAAAATCATATCCACCTTCGCGCAAGAGCTTGCCACCTTCATGTGCTTCTTCACGACCAAGGTCGGTCAGGTCAACATCCGTCCACCCCGTGAAGCGGTTTTCGAGATTCCAAGTGCTTTGCCCATGACGGACCAATACAAGTTTATACATTCTGATTCTCCAAAAAGATATGCGCGAATTATACAGCCTCATAGTAAAATCATGTCATGTCCAACGACGATGTCTCCCCCGCCCGACAACAATATCTTGAAATTAAACGTGACTATCCCAACGCCATTTTGTTTTTTCGTCTTGGAGATTTTTACGAGACCTTTGATGAAGATGCCGAGGTCACCGCGCGCGAACTCGATATCGTTCTCACGTCACGCTCCATTGGCAAAGGTGCTCGTGCGCCGCTGGCAGGTATTCCTTATCACGCTGTAGATAATTATCTGGCGCGGCTGATCGAAAAGGGGTATCACGTCGCGATCTGTGAACAAATTGGGGATTTGCCCATTAAAGGAATCTTTCCGCGGAAAGTTGTGAGGGTGGTGACTCCAGGGACGGTGACCGAACCGGGACTCTTACCCGGAGACTCGAACAACTACCTAGCCTCGGTCATTCTTCAAGAAGGGTCTGCTTCTGTTTCTTATGCCGATATCACCACTGGAGAATTTGCCGTCACCGAACTCCCGCTCGAAGCCTTGCGCGCCGAACTGACTCGTTTACATCCTGCCGAAATTCTCTTCGCTGATAATCAAAAATTAAACGATGGCATTCAAGGGCATCTCACGCCATATGCCACCTGGCGATTTGAGCCCGGCAAATGCGAAGAGACATTGCTCGCTCACTTCAAAGCCTCAACTCTCGCGGGTTTTGGACTCAAGAGTCACAGCCTGCCTGTCCGTGCTGCTGGAGCGATCATTCAATATCTCAAAGACACGCGGCCTGATTCGTTGGCTTTACTAACAAGTCTACGTTCTTACAGCATCAACGAATTCATGACTCTCGATGCGGCAACCCGTCGCAATCTTGAACTAGACGAAACCCTGCGCGGCGATCGCAAAGGTTCATTGCTCGGGACACTTGACCAAGCTATCACTCCAATGGGCAAACGCATGATCCATCAATGGGTTAGCCAGCCGCTTCTCAATGTGGAAAGAATAAAACGCAGGCAGAATGGTGTTCAATACTTTTTCGATGATGGCATGAAACGTGCCGAACTACGAGCCGCGCTTAAACCACTAGCTGATCTGGAACGACTCGTCAATCGTGTCATCGCAGGCCAGGCGCAACCACGCGATCTGGTCGCAATGAGGGATACATTGGGAAGACTGCCTAATATCGCAACTATTATCGGGCAGGATGCAGCTATCCCAAAAGTCGAAATATCCAGCGATGAATTATCACTGCTTGAATCTGCAATTGATGACGATCCGCCTTCCACGCTACAAAATATAGGCATCATCCACCCAGGTTATTCACAGGAATTGGATTCGGTCATCGAAGCATCCAAGCATGCGCGCGAGTGGATTGCAAATCTCGAAGGCGTAGAGCGTGAGAAGACTGGGCTTAAGACACTCAAAGTTGGCTACAACAAAGTGTTCGGTTATTACATCGAGATCTCACGCGGCGCAGCAGATAAGGCTCCAGATCATTACATCCGCAAGCAGACGCTGGTCAACGCTGAGCGATTCATCACGCCAGAGATGAAAGAGTACGAGACTCTTGTACTCAATGCTGAAGATCGCATCCGTGAGATTGAGTTGCGTTTGTTCAAGGAAATCTGCGCGACGATATCCAAGTCTGCTTTCAAGTTGCTGGAAACTGCACGAGCGCTTGCCGAACTGGATGTATTATCGACTCTTGCGGAGGTGGCGGCGCTCGGAGGCTATCGCAGACCCGAGGTCCATGATGGAAGCGAGTTGGAGATTAATGAAGGTCGGCATCCAGTCGTAGAACAGTTATTGCATGGTGAACGATACATCCCGAATGACGTCACTTTTGAAAAAGGCGAAATCGTGCGCGTCATCACTGGGCCGAACATGTCCGGTAAATCCACCTATTTGCGACAGACAGCTTTGATCGTATTGATGGCACAAATGGGATCGTTCGTCCCTGCCGATTCTGCCAAGATCGGACTTGTAGATCGCATCTTCACCCGCATCGGCGCACAAGACGAGATCCACGCGGGGCAATCCACGTTCATGGTGGAGATGATCGAAGCGTCCAATATTCTGCACCATGCTACGTCACGCTCACTTTTGATTCTTGATGAACTCGGGCGTGGTACATCTACTTATGATGGTCTTTCGATTGCATGGGCTGTGATCGAATATATTCATAACCATCCGTACCTGCGCGCAAAGACATTATTTGCCACTCATTATCACGAGCTAACCCAGCTCGCGGAATTATTGCCGGGCATCCGCAACTATAACGTGGCTGTGAGTGAATCGGATGGCAAAGTCGTTTTCCTTCATAAGATCGTGCCAGGTGGCGCAGATCGTTCCTACGGGATTCATGTCGCACAACTGGCTGGGTTACCCGCGCCCGTGATCCAACGCGCCGGTGAGATCATGGCAGAACTTGAAAAGACCTCCGGGCGCGCAGTTAAGATCGATCCGCATGCGGCGCAACAAGTGATGCTGTTCCCAGAATCTAGTCCGTTGTTGGATGAGTTGAAAAATGTGGATGTGAATTCACTCTCGCCAATCGAGGCACTAAACAAGTTGTTCGAATGGCAGAAGAAGTACACAAAACAATAAGAGCCCATTTATAAAGAAAGTTAAATAAGTATATGAAAAAACTTAGCGTTAAATTATTAGTAGAAATAACGTATATAACTATACTCGTTACATGTTCGATTATATTTACTAGATACACAATACTGCATACTGAACCGCAGGATTTTAACGTATATTACGATTCCGCTAAAACAGCCCTACATGGAGGGTTGATTTACAACATCTACGGACCAGCTAAACTCCCCTACTGGTATTTCCCATGGGTAGCTTGGGCTTACATACCGCTTGCATTTTTCTCGCAACAAACCGCGTACATAATATATACAACAGTATCACTTCTATCCGCCCTCGCATCAATCTATTTTCTCGCAAAGAAGATGTTGACCAGCACCAATTTATTGAATGTGCTATTCATATTTTCCATGTCATTGCTTTTATGTTGGCTTCTATTTCGAGTCGGACAAATGGATTTTATTTTGCTTGCAATTACCACGCTAACAATTTACCTGATTGACGCAAAGAGACCTTTTCAAGCAGGATTATTAATACCAATTTTTTTGTTCAAACCACATCTGTTTATTATTTTTTTTCCGTATGCCCTTTTAAAAGGTGGGAAATCATTTTTTTTCAGCGCGCTTTTAACAACCCTAACATTAATTAGCATTTCCTTTATAGTAATACCTGATTGGCCATTTCAAATGTTACGTCTTCTTGGAGAAAGTGGACAAAGGACAGATAATATTTGGAATTTCACTACTTTACCCACCATGCTGAACGCACAAGAAAATTGGTCTGGAACTGCAAATCTTCCATTCACCTTTGCGCTTATCTTGCTCGGTTTCTTTGCTATTTGGAGTGTCAGAAAGCTTCAAACATTTCCGGTTTTATCTATGGCACTTGCAGCATCACTATTCAGTGCACCTAGAGCTTATTCCTATAATTTTCCCATCTTGATACCCGCCTTGATCTGGCTGTCTTCGGGGTTACCAAAGACCTTGTTTCTATTATTGTGGACGGCAGTAGGAACACTGCCATTCCTTTTTCATTTCTCTACAGGAATGTATTCGATCGTAATATTCGTTTTTGTCATAGGAATCGTAAAAGCAACGATACAACTCAGGGAAATAGGGAAAGCTAAATTTAGCACTATAGAAGAGTCTACCTAGCGACAAGTTAAGAAAAATGAAACACCATGCTGCAACCGGGTGGAGTATCTATCTGCTAAACCAAACGACCTATCAATAGCCTTATTATGCTGCAAAGTGAAGGTGCGTTTTGTTTTCATTTTGTCATCTGCCTCAATAACTACAACAATCCTTTAGCATAGATTTACCTTCATTAACCATCGCCAGAAACGACGTTATACCCCTAATCTTTTACAGGCAACAAAATCTATCTGCAGGACAATCATCAAATATCAATATTGAAAGTCTACTTTTTCGGTCGAGCGCCAAAGGTATAATTTTATATATTCACTTGATTAAATAGGAGTTATTATGTCAATCAGCAAAGACCCCAAAATAATTTTATGCCTTCCAGCTAGAAACGTTGCAAAAACACTAAAGTTGACTTTGAACGAAATTCCAGCTGGATACGATCAGTTCATCATACTTGTTGATAACGCTTCGAAAGATGACACAGTCAAGCTTGCCAAGGATGCTGGACTTAAGGTCATAGTGCACGAGAAAGATCGAGGGTATGGTGGTAGTCAAAAAACACTTTACAAAACAGCCTTAGATGATGGTGTCGACATTGTTGTAATGCTTCATCCAGATCATCAATACGATGCCAAAGTCATACCTAGGCTTGTAAAGCCCATCATCGAAGGGGAGGCTGATGCCGTATTTGGATCACGTATGCTAGGAGGTCACCCTATGGAGGGTGGGATGCCACTTTGGAAATATATTGCGAACATATTTCTTACTGCGTTCGCGAACATAGCATTTCGAAGATATCTTACAGAAATTCATTCAGGGTTTAGGGCGTATTCAAGAAAATACCTTGAAACTGTTCAATTTGAAATCAATTCCAATGACTTTGTTTTCGATACTGAGATAATCGCTCAAGGAATGGCGTGCAATCTCTTTTTTCGTGAAGTTCCAATTGTTACAAGATATTTTCCAGAAGCATCATCAATTAATTTTTGGCGTAGCTTAGTTTATGGATTTGAGATACTATGGGTTCTTATTTGCTATACACTCCATCGTACAAAGATATGGCATTTTCCAAAATACGATCCAAAACCGTCTTCAAGTAATTAAATTATGAAAACCTATAGATCTCAATCTTTTCTAAAGCTTGATTCAAAACAAATCTTAGGTGCAATTCTTGCAGCAGGGATTGCTCTTCGCATTTCAGGCTTAACCGCCTCGGCAATATGGTATGACGAGGCAATATCTTTCGAAGCCGCGAAACTTCCTTTTTTCTCCATGTTGGACGCAACAAGATTTACATTCAGCCCTCCTTTGTGGGGAACTATAGTATGGCTTAGTGTGCGTTTATTTGGCCAAAACGAACTTGGATTGAGGCTACCAGCACTTTTCGCAGGAATATCTCTGCTTTGGATGACTTATCAAACTATATCAGATTTCCGACTTTCCGAATATCAAAACATTGTGGTCATTGGATTTGCGGCGTTCTTGCCCTACCAACTGGCAATGGCACAAGATGGAAGAATGTACACTTTATTTGCGACGCTGTATTTATGTGCTATATGGTTTGCCCGGCGCAATCGCTGGCTTGGGCTTACTGCATGTTCTGGTTTACTGCTATATACACATTACACAGCCATCTTTTATCTAATTGCTATCTATTTAATTGCTGCTATTAACCACTTATCTAATAAAAAACACCTTGTCAAAATCTTTGCTAGTGGGTCAATCACCATATTATCTTTTTTACCATGGCTGGGGGTTTACATATCAACCCTAGCTATCGAATCTCCCGTGGGGCCTATATCCATAAAAAGTCTACTGATCATGTTTTACCAAGGCACGTTTGACGGCACAATAACGCAAACCCCTTTTTATCCACTTGCACTTGTGGCGATTTTTGGCAGTGTAATTTTTGGCTTGTTTTTTTCTATCAAAATGGTCTTTTCCTTAGTTCACGAGGCCACTAGAGTGGATAGTGAAAGACCACTCTTTGCCCGAAGAAAACTCGTCCATTATGTACAACTAACACTATTTGCACTGTTACCTATAACCATTATGGTAGTGTGGAGCTTTGTTTGGAAAAATTTCTTGTATTACCGATTGATTGTCTCAACAATAATCCCCATGATTATTTGGGCAGTCTATAATATTGCCCAGTCATCAAAGCTTCGGCAGCTGAATTATGTGTTGCTTTCTTGCTGGACAGTGTGCATTTTAGCAGGGATAGTATTGTGGTCGCCGCAAGCGAAAACAGGAGATTTGCATGACATTGCGAATTTTGTAAATGAGCAATGGCAAAATGGAGATGTAATTTATCATATTACTGGAACATCTTACTTACCGTTTTCCCAGTATCTAGGTAATAAACCTCAGTACTTAATCGATGAAAAACAGCATGATTGGCTTTTACCTATTCAATTACAAGACAGATTTGGAATCAAACGGAGTTCTCTTGAATCAATACCTTACCAGCGCGCATGGATATTTTTCAGTCGTGATGGTTTAATCTCTCAGCAGGCAAACGAAAGAGCGCAAAAATACATTCACGATGCCACCCTCATTGGCGTTGTAAAAGCATGGCGCTTTAGTTCTATTGAAGTTTATCTATTAACAACACATGTTTCTCCATAACCCAAAAGGCATTCACTATGATTCACGGAGTAGTCATACATCCTCTTACGCAAATTCCAGATGAGCGCGGAAAAATCATGCACATGTTACGCGAAGACGATTCTCATTTCGAAAGGTTCGGGGAAATTTATTTTTCAGTCGTTTACCCTGATGTAATAAAAGCCTGGCATCTCCATCAAAAAATGACCCTAAACTATGCTGTTGTCTTCGGTATGATTAAACTTATTCTATACGATGATCGCATTGAATCACCAAGTAATGGTGAATTAATGGAAATTTATCTTGGGGAAGATAACTACGCCCTTGTTACAATTCCTCCGCGAATTTGGAATGGCTTTAAAGGCATTGGCACCACCAAGGCAATTGTTGCCAATTGTTCAACACTAGCCCATGACACTAATGAAATTATTCGAATGGACCCATTTACAAATCACATCCCATATAATTGGGAAATAAAACATAAATGAGCAGATCCTTGATAATTGGCGCATCTGGCCAAGTCGGCGGACACCTCGCAAATGAATTGACAGAACTTAATCGTGAATTTACCGTATCGCACTATCACTCTTCAATCGAAAATTCGATATTACTTGATATATGTAACAAAGAAAATGTCTTTCGTTGGATTGAAACTATAAATCCAAGTATCATTTACTTTCCAGCTGCAATCGCCAATGTTGATTATTGCGAACAAAATCCTGACAAATCTTACAAAATCAATGTACAGGGAGTCGAAAATATAGTTGAGGCAGCAATATATTTCGAGTCCCAACTTGTCTTCTTTTCGACAGACTATATTTTTGACGGCAGAAACGGTCCGTACTCCGAGGAAGACACGCCAGCGCCCTTGTGTATGTATGGTAGGCAAAAACTTATTGCTGAAAACATTATTGCAATGAGACTTACAAACTACATAATTATCCGAACCACCATAGTTTACGGCTGGGAACGTCAAGGAAAGAACTTTGTTCTTAGACTAATCCGGACATTGCAAAACAATCAAGAAATTAAAGTTCCAACTGACCAAATTGGAACACCAACCTATGCCCCCTATCTTGCAAAAACAAGTGTGCAATTAGCCGAATCCAAAGTAAAGGGCATTTACAATATTGCAGGCAAAGATCTTGTAAATAGATACGATTTCGCTTGTGAAGTAGCCAAAATTTTTAAATGCGACAAAAGTTTAATCATCCCAGTGAAAACAAACGATCTACATCAGCCGGCGGTCCGTCCATTAAATGCGGGCTTAAAGATCAACAAAGTGTTGCAAATTCTTAATACACTGCCTTTAGAATTTGACCGGTATCTAGAATTAATGGCAAAGGCAATGCAGTGAAGCTAATGGAAGCCATAAAACTAGAGTACGAAAGGCGAACCAAATGAAGACCGAATATATAAAACGCGCATTGTATACTGCATTTGTAATCTCCGCATTTTTACTATCCCTTCAAATTCTCTACTATGGTTTAACAAATAGTGATTGGCATGATTTTGATGTATTTTATAGTGCTGCAAAGGCAGCTTTGTCAGGAAAATCCATTTATATAATCATTGGAAGATATCATCTACCTTTTTGGTATTTCCCTTGGACTGCGTGGTTCTTTATTCCTTTTGCCATCTGGCCTCCAAAAATAGCGCTAATTCTTTATCAGTGTGTCTCCATCATTAGCGCAATATTGGTTATTAATAATTTAATCAAGTATTACAATCCCGATTTTAAATTCTGGGACAAGATTCTAATTTTTTCACTACTCATTGTCATGAGCTTACCGGTAATGATTGTAGGCCAAATGGAGTATATACTCCTTGGATTATTGTTATTAGCAATATATGCGATTGAGCAAAAAAAGGATGTGCTGGCTGGCTTAATATTTCCATTTTTATGGACTAAGCCTCATTTGGTCATCATATTCACCTTCTTTGCATTCTGGCGAGCCGGGAAACGCATCATCTTGGTTAGTTTCGCTTCATCGGCCCTGATGCTACTACTTGAGACTGTAATCAATCCTCGTTGGTATCTTGAGATGTTGAATCTTCTCAAAACAGGAGGCCAAAGAACCGTTGGACTAGCCTTTACAACATTTCCTAGTTTGCTAGGATCTCAGGAAAATTGGATTGGTACTGCGAATTTACCTTTTACAATAGCCCTTATCCTACTTGCTTTTTTGATCGTATGGAAATACCGCTCACTGCCCACCGTGCCGCTATTATCCCTATCTCTGGCAGCATCCTTATTTTGTGCTCCAAGAGCTTATGCTTATGATCTACCCTTGTTAATTCCTGCAATAATCTGGCTAACTGCCAAGGAATTCAAATCAACTTTTTGGATATGGATCATAGCCTCAATCTTCCCACTGCTAATCAAGTTTTCGTCAAGCACATATTTGGTCACTTTATTGGTCTTCTTGCTGGCCATTATAAAGGCTCACAAAAATTTATACAGCACAACTGGTATTTCGAAAATGTTACCAGAATCGCCAGATAAGGCATCATACCCCTGAATTTCTTACGAACAAAAAAAATCTACCAACTAGATAATTAGTAAATATCAATACTGAAAGTCAATCATTTCAGCCGAACGCCAAAGGTATAATTTCACATATCACTTATTCTTTATTTATCAAAAGGAATCGCATATGAAAGTGGCAATCCTCGCTGGTGGTTTAGGCACCCGCCTATCTGAAGAAACAACCCTCAAGCCAAAACCAATGGTCGAGATCGGTGGGAGGCCCATGCTATGGCATATCATGAATATTTATGCAGCCTACGGCTTCAAAGAATTTGTGATCGCATTGGGTTACAAAGGCGAGGTTATCAAGGATTATTTTCTAAATTACCATTATCGTTCACGCAGCCTAACAGTAAAACTCAAAACTGGCGAAGTCTCAATGCATAATGATAAAGGCGAAGATTGGGTTGTACATTTGCTTGACACTGGCATAGATAGCAACACAGGCGGGCGCGTAAAACAAGTGGCTGAATTTATTGGCAATGAGACCTTCATGTTTACCTATGGTGATGGCGTGAGCAACGTAAACATCAGGCAATTGCTCGAGTTTCACGAGCAACAGAAGAAGCTTGCTACCATGACGGCCGTGCGGCCACCGGCGCGATTTGGACAGATGGTAATTGAAGACCAGAACGTCACTCAATTCAAAGAAAAGCCCCAAATTGGCGAAGGCTGGATCAATGGCGGCTTCTTTGTCCTTCAACCAGACATCGTGAAGTATATAGATAATGATCAAACCTATTGGGAGCGCGAACCACTTGAACAACTTTCCACAGAAGGTCAATTAGTGGCATACCAGCATGAAGACTTTTGGCAATCCATGGACACATTACGTGATGTTCATAATCTGGAAAGACTCTGGCAGGAAGGCAAAGCCCCCTGGAAACTATGGAACTGAACCGCGCCTTCTGGCTTGACCGCCCAACTTTTGTCACAGGTGGAACAGGGCTGGTCGGTTCTTGGTTAATACAACGACTGATAGATGCTCGGGCAGACATTGTTTGTTTGGTGCGCGATTGGGTGCCGCAAAGTGAATCTGTCCGCAGGGGCAACCTTGAGCGTGTGAAAGTTGTACGCGGTGATGTTCGTGACCGCGAAGTTCTGGAACGTGCCTTGGGTGAATTCGAGATTGATACTGTTATTCATCTCGCCGCACAGACCATTGTGACGATTGCCAATCGTAATCCCATCTCCACCTTTGAGACT
>Ga0209131_1002353_pt1 | contig 12877 bp, 10 predicted proteins | sample GraSoi_2013_40cm_FD_185826 | JGI IMG/M metagenome (GOLD analysis project Ga0209131, IMG submission 185826) | Grasslands soil microbial communities from the Angelo Coastal Reserve, California, USA - Sample 9_17_2013_40cm (SPAdes) (version 2) | ecosystem: Environmental > Terrestrial > Soil >...
AACCAGCCGGTCAGCCTCCGCCGGCGACAAGATCCTCGGCAGCGCCCGCGGCACCCGCACCAGCGGCGCAGTCCGCGACCGCACCGTCCCGCCCTGACGGCGGATCATCAGCCCGCGCGGCACCGGATTGGCCCGCACCGGCGTATCACCCCGCGCGACCAGGTACCCATACAGGCCCGACACCGACGACAGGCATCGGCGATCGTCCGCGCGGACAACTCCGAGTCCGCATCAGCCAGCGGGATCACCGTCCGGTCGCCCCGCTGGCGAGACAGGAAATGTAGGCCGCTGTCTTGCGGCCAGAGAACTCCCACGAATCCGGGACCACTGGAAGCGGGCGACCATCCGCGTCGTCAGCTTCGGCATCCCGATTACCCGGAATACCGGGCCAGGGATCTCGTCGGCGATGCCGAGCCCGTCGACGCTGAGGTGGTCGTACATCACGCCCACGAGGCCGCCGCCATAACGGTGCCGGGCTCAATCAAGGTGGCGATCCGCACAGGTAGCACATACGCGCCTCGCTCGGGTCCAGCGCCAACGACGGATGCGCAGATGAGGTCACCATCTGCGATATCACCCCGGAAAAGGTCATCGTGCAGCATCTTTGCCGTGCTCGCACTCACCAGATTCCCAAATTGCCGGGCATTAGACGGTGCTTTGTATGACGGCAGATCGGCCAGCCGGGCAAACTCGTCGACCAGTGCCGGGCTCGCCTGATGGGTGTAGATGCGCCGTACCCGGTCGACATAGCCGGGCAACGCAGCCTCCAGCGCTGCATGGTTGAGCATCATTCCCTTGGTGTAGTAGCGCTTCACCTCCGGGCCGTTCATGCCATAGCAACTCAACTCGGCTGCTCCGGGGGTGCCGACGGGATGGCTAGCGCCACCACCGAGGTAGTGGATCAGCGGGTCGGCGAAGCCCGGCTCGTCGCCGAAGCTGAGAGCGTCCCGCGAGTAAAGGACCAGGCCCTCTACGCCGGGCTGGCGACTGAGCACCAACGCAGCTGCGCCATCAGAGAATATGCCCGCCGAGGCCCACAGGCTGCGACCCAGCGGGTGCACTTTGTTGCTGCGGTAAAGTGGGCTGACGCCGCCCTTCAGGTCGCCGGTGACACGGCTCGGCGTATTGTATGTGATCACCAGAACGTTTGACGCGCTCAGCTGAGCTGCAAGGGCAGCCGCGCGGGCCAGGCCGGCGCATCCCGCGCCAACCTGAATCGGAACCACCTCATCTGGCAAACTCAATTCACGGGCCAGCCGAAAGGCATCCTGGTCAAGCATCATTTCATAGGGTGAGCAGGTTACCACGATCATTGTGTCGATCTCGTGCGGTTCAAGGTTGGCAGACAGCAACGCGTCGCGTGCCACCGAGATGATCCGGTTCAGATCGGCGAAAAGGTCGGGGTCCCAGCTCTTGCCCGAAATCCCGAGAACGCGCTCGACCAACGCTCCGGACATCACTCCCATTCCGCTCCGTTCCGGTATCTGAGCTGCGTCGGCCCATTCGTCGATGGTCAGCACACGGCCTATCAACGTACTCAGCCCGGTTATCGCGTAGGGCAGCAGTTTTGCGCTGCAGTAGGTCATAGCTCCAGCCACCTTCCGATGAGGACGAGTCCCGGCCTACCAGCCACGCACCTGCGAACGCGGCAGTGACGCTGTGCCGACGCTGTCGAGGCAGGTCGCGGGTGCGCGGCGGCAAGACGTGGTGGGGTTGTCTTCTCGACTCACGCCCTGGTCGGCTTCGCGGCACTACGTGACTGCGCAGGCACCTTGCCTATAGGGCTTGACTGGCGTCAATAGGAGTGTCATCGTCGCGTCTACCCACGTCTATGGTGGAAACCTGGATAGTGGAGGAGGCCAGATGCGTAGCGGCACGCCGCAATCGTCCCGCCAGCTTCGCAAGACTATCCAGTTGCTTCGCGGCATAAATCGCAAATCGGAGATGCTGGATGTCGCGCTGCCTGCCGTCCGCTCCCTGATCGGTGCCGATGTAGCGAGCTCGGTCGCAGTCGGGCCGGGCAACGTCGTGGGCAGACCCGTATTCGAGCCTGCAGACGCGATGCGTCGAGCCGATCTCAGGGCCTACGCCTCGTTTCGCCATCAGCAGCCGCTAATCGGCGACTACCGCAGGCACGGGGCCCCGGCTCCTGTGCGCACCACAGACGTAATCTCCGTGCACGATTTCCTCCGGCTGGATCTTTACAAGCATTTCTATCAGCCACTTGGCATCAAATATCAGCTCGCGGTAGGCGTGACCGAAAACGAAGGCTGGACTGTCGGTTACACGTTGAGCAGGACATCGTCTGATTTTGACGACAAAAGCATTGAGATGATGACGCTACTTCAGGTATCCCTAGCCGGCGCGCACCACACCGTCGCGATGGAATCCTTGCGCCGTCAGTTCGAAATTTTTTCGCTAATGCTGCGGAACGATGAATGTGATCGCCTCTTCTGTCTCATCATGATTGACGCGCGCGGTCGCGTCGACTTCGCGACCGGGCCGCTGTTGCACCAGATTGAGGCGAAGTTCGGCAGGATCGTGACGGGTGCTCTTGCCCCGGCACGGCTCGTAAAAATCTTGATCGCATCCCGCGTCTCGTTCCGACTACTAATCGAAATAGGCGACCATGATACGGCTGATGTTCTTTCCTGCCCAAACCCCGATGACGGCGGATCTTTGCTATTCGAGCTCCGCGACTGTGCCGACCTCCGTTCTCGATTCGGCCTGACGGCCGGCGAATACCGGACGCTAGCCAATATCGTGCGTTATGAGACCAATGACCGCGTGGCTGACGCCGAGGGTGTCTCCGTGCCAACTATTGAGAAACGAATGAGCTCGATCATTCACAAGATGCAGGTGGAAACCAGAGTGGGCGCAGTGCGAGAATTCCTGCGCTCGAATTCAGCCGCTTGATCGCCTTCGGGGCGACCCGGATCCTGACCCGCGGGCCGGTGAGAAGGAACGCGAACCCCAGCAACGTCGCTTCGGCGGCGCGCCGGATCGAGGACTCCCCCGTTTCACCTTCAGCTTCAGCCGCCGTTCGATCACGCCGCAGACGCTCTCGAACAGCCGCTGAGCAGCCCGTTCGCTACGCACGAAGACCCGAAGGTCGTCGGCGTAACGGACGAACCCGTGGCCGCGATCCCACAGCTCCCGGTCCAGATCATCCAGCATGATGTTCGACAAAATCGGCGACAGCGGCGAACCCTCACCCCCAATCGATCGCCCATGCCGGGCGTACTCAAGCGTGGCCAGTACCGGCTACTGCGCCGCGCCATTCTGGTTGCTAGGGCCGACCGGGCACCACCGTGGCCACGCCTGGCACGCCGGCGGCCTAGGCGGCGATCCGGCTCGTTGTCCGGATGAGCGCCTGCGGGCCGCCCCGCGCCAAATCTGACCATTCCGGTCTGTACAGGTTGCGTGCCCGGCAGTAATTTCAGGACAGGCTTCCTTACCTGCCAGTAACTTCGGTGCCGACGGCCCCTGCCCGCCGCGAGAGAGGAGACCACGATGACGAGGCACGTTCACGCGTTGCTTCGCGTGTTGCGCCCCAGGATGCTCGCCATTGTCGTTCTGAGCGCCGGGATCTTGCCCTTGCTGGTGACGGGCCAGGCCGCGGCGGTGGCCAGCGGACTGGCCCGCGCGGTCGCCGAACCGGCCGGCTCAGCGCAGAACTGCTCGTCGGCCCCGGCGGGCAACGCCTTCTACGTGCCGCCGAACCCGCTCCCGCCCGGCCAGCATGGCGACATCATCTGGTGCCGTCCGGTGGCCTCGCCAACGCCGGGCGCGAACGCCTGGCAGATCCTCTACCTGTCCACCACCGTCTCGGGCGCCCGCACCGCGGTCTCCGGGACCGTGCTCGTCCCCACCGCCCCGTACCCTGGCACTCGGCCGGTCACCGCGTACGCGTCCGGCACCCAGGGCTGGGGAGACCAGTGCGCGCCGTCCCGGGAGATGGCTAGCGGGAGCTACGACGAGCAGTTCGCGGTGGACAACTTGCTGTCACGGGGCTGGGCGGTGGCCGTCACCGACTACCCCGGGCTCGGCACGCCGGGCGACGAAACCTACTCCGTCGGCATCGCAGAGGGACATGCCGTGCTGGACGCCCTCCGCTCCGCCACCCTGCTGCCCGGCGCGGGCCTGAGCTCCACCGCCCCGATGGGACTCGAGGGTTACTCCCAGGGCGGCGGCGCGGCCGGCTGGGCTGCCCAGCTCCAGCCCTGGTATGCACCGGGCCTGCGGCTGCAGGGGATCGCCATGGGCGGCACGCCCGCGAACCTGCAGGCGGTGGCCGCCAACGTCAACGGGACTGCGTTCTTCGCGTTCCTCGGCGGGTCCGCGATCGGCTTCAACGCCGCCTACCCATCGCGAAACCTGCTCAGTGATCTCACCCCGGCCGGCCGGGCCGCGCTGGCCCGGCTCGACACCATGTGCCAGGGGCAGGCGCTGGTGACCTACGCGGGCAAGCGAATTCAGGACTACACCGCTGGCGGGATCAACCCCATCAGCGAGCCCAGGTGGCAGAAGGTGCTTAACGCCAACGACCTCGGCGCCATCAAGCCGCAGGTGGCGCTGCTGCAGTACCACGGCCTTGCCGACGAGGTCATTCCCTGGCAGGTCGAGGCGGCACTGCACACCAAGTGGTGCACGATGGGCGTCACCACGCTGTTCACCAGCTATCCCGGTGATCACGCGGCTACCCACGTCCAGGCCCAGGCCCAGGTAGCGAGCTGGCTAGCCGCCCGGTTCGCCGGCACCCCAGCCCCCAGCAACTGCTAACGGCCACTCACCGCCCGGCACGGCCGTTTCTCACCAGTCACGCTAATGCCGAGGTGATTTTGGCTCTGTATCAAACCAGTAGTCCCATTTTATTTGAACTGGAGGCCGACGGAGCGATCCGCTGTGAGCCGACCCGAGCATCGCATGCTTAGGCACGTCAAAAGTCCCTTCCTCCCATCGCGCCGCCCGGCCGGCTACGCGGACGGTAAATGGGAGAGCGTTCACCCTCCTGCCTGGAGGACAGGCAGGCCGCGATGGTAGCTGGCGGGGGGTTGCCGGTCCAGCCGCAGTCCTGCTCCTCCATGTACGTTTCCTTCACCGGTCGGTTGGCCCGCGCTTGCTTGCCGTGGTGTAGATGGCCTCGATGACCTCGGCGTATTTCGCTGCGATCGCGGCGCGTCTGAGTTTCATGGTCGGTGTGATTTCATCGCCGCCGGCCTCCCAGAACGCCGGCAGGATGGCGTGGCGCTTGATCTGCTCCACCCGGGACAGCGCGTCGTTGGCCGTTTCGATCGTGGCGGGATCTGGGCGCGGACGGCTGGGTGACCGGCCAGGGCGGCGGGCGAGGGGCTGGTGATGCCGTGCGTGGCGGCGAACCGGGTGGCTGTGTCGGGGTCGAGCACGATCAAGGCGGTGATGTACGGCCGCCGCCTTCGATGTTGGCGGGGGAGATGTTCTTGCCGGCCGCGTTGATGATCAGCTCCTTCTTGCGCCGGTGATCCGCACATACCCGGCATCATCGATGGTGGCCAGGTCGCCGGTGCGCAGCCAGCCGTCAGCATCCATGGCGTCGGCGGTCTTGGCCGGGTCGTGGTGGTAGCCGCTCATCAGCGTCGGGCCGCGCACCAGCAGCTCGCCGTCGCCGGCCAGCGTCTTCACCCCGGGGAGAGCCGTGCCGGCCGTGCCGATCCGGATCGCCCCGGGCGGGTTGGCTGGCTCAGATACTGTCACCGGCGGGCGCAGCAGCCCGGGCAGCCGGGCCAGCGCGTAAGACAGTGCCCCCGGCCGGTGCCACGGCCGGTCCAGCCGCGTCGTCGTTACCTTGATGCGCATGCCCCACCCTTTCATTCAAGCCCCGGCAGGGCCCCGCCAATCAGGAACGGCGATCAGACGCCCGCAGCCATCCTCAGCTGGCGATCGTGGCTACGCAACCTCGAGCCCCGCCGCTGGCATGTGAGCGGTCCGCGCAGCTCACCGGTCACGGGGTCTCCAGCGGCAGAGCGCGGAAAGCTGCCAGGCCCACCTGCGGCTCATCGCGCTGCTCGCACCGCACTCGCTGCGAGAGAAGATCCCGTTCCGAGAACTTGACTGGAATCACCGGTGAAAGCGCGCTGCCTCGCACGCCATAGGGGATACGGCTCCTTTGGAGCGGCGGAAGGAGCAGCAGATGGTACGCATCCGCGGCCGCTGGCACGACGCAGGCGTTCTCGGGGTTCCGCCCGGCACGCCCGGCAAGCAGGCCGCCGCCTTCGCTCTCTACTGTTTGCGTCTGCAGAGCGAGGGGATCTCCCCTGTCGGTGCTAACCGTGGATGGGGATGGTAAGGGACAGGTTGGTCAGGGTCATGGTTGCCGGCTGGGTGTCGGGTCGCCAGGTGGGTGAGTCGTCTGGGGTGAGTTCGAACTTGAGCTGATGGCCTTGGCCGAGCATCCAGGCGGTCGGCGATAGTTCGAAGGTCAGCTGTGCCGTGCGGCCCGGTGCTGGGGCGGTGAGCCGGTAGACGCCCCGGGTGATCAGCGCTTGCTTACCGGTGGCGGGGTTGACGTCCCAGAGCCGAGCGGCGAGTTCGGCGTCGGTGCCATGGAGGGCGACGGTGACCCGGACAACCGGGCTCCCGGTCATGGTGACCGGGCCGGCGGGTGACCAGGTCCAGGCGGCGACCCCGGGGTCGGTGGTGGTGTTCATGACGCGGCAGCCGCCGCTTGTGCCTGGCAGGCCGCCGTTGGTGATCGGGTCGGTCGCCAATGCCTCGGGGCCGGGGGCGCCAGATGGGTTGTTCGCCACGGTGGCCGGGCCAGGTGCGGTCAGATGCAAGGCCTTGGTGGCAATGGCGGCGAAGGATGCCGCGCGGTAACTGGTGACGGGTTGCCCGGGTAGGCAGCCGACCGTGGTGAGGCTGACTCTGGGCAGCTTGGGCTGCTGTCCGGTCAGGACCGCTGAGAGGAACGTATTCGCTGCAGCATTGACCGTCACCCACAAGGCATGCGGGTTCGCGGCGTAGGCGTGGCCGAGGTCACCCATAGCGGCCCACACTGGGTAGGCCGGGTCGGCGGCAGTGAGCTTGTTCAGCATCTGCAGCAGCTGGATGCCGGGGAATAGCGGGTCGGTGATCCCCTGGGCGGCGAATACCGGGATCTGGCCGGGTAGCGGCGGCACCGGGAGGTAATACGCGGATCGGTACGTCTCAAGCTGGGTGAGGGCCTGCGCCACCAGCGGGTCGGATTGCGCTGTCGGCTCCCCGGCGCTGATCGCGGCGAGCCATCCCGGCAGGTCGGCGGTCGGGTCGTTCGCGCCGGCGTACTGGGCGGTCGCCGTGCCGTCGGCGAACAGCGCGTCCGTGTAGCTTTGCTTCTCCACCCCGTACGGGTTCTCGTGCGGACCGTCGGCCGGGGCGCCGGAGTACCCGTCCGAGGCCCGGCCGTTGTCCGTCAGCGCCTGAGCGAGGTCGGTCCAGGCGAACTGGGGCACTGCGGCCGCCAGCCGGATGGGCACGCCGTCGGGCGACCGCCATGGCACCAGCCGCCCGCCTGGCAGCATCACGTGGTCCTGGCTGAGCGCTAGCATCCAGGATTGTCCGCCGCCGTAGGAGTCACCGGTTACCACCACTCGCGACGGGTCCGCGGCTCCGGCGTCGACCAGTAGCCCGGTCAGGTACTGGGTGTCGTGGATCTCCCAACGCCGGTCGGCCAGGTGAGTCCAGCTTGCCCGGCCCTGGCAGGCCGGATCGGCGGCGTAGCTGTACCCGGTGGCCGGGTCCTTGCCGCAGGAGCGGTGGAAGCCGCGAGCGGTGTAGTTGAGCACGGCGAACCCGCGGGCAGCGAACCACGCGTTGTTCCAGTGCCAGGTGTTAGTGCCGTTACCGGCCAGGCTGCTGGCCTCGAAATCTGTCTTCGAGTTCCCCCAGCCGTGCAGCATCACGATCAGCGGAAGCGGCCCATTGGCGCCCGCGGGCAGGGTCAAGTCGGCGTCCAGCGGAGTGCCGTCAAAGCTTGGCACCAGACCGGTGCACAGGGTGTAGGCCACCCCGCCAGCAGGCGCGGGGTGTGCGGCCCCGGTCATTCCCAGCGGGCAAGCAAGCGTCTGACCGGGCGCGCCCCTCGCTGCCGTCTGCCCCAAGGTGACCATGAGCGCCATGCTCACAACGAAGGCCAGGGCCATGCGCCGTCCGCCAGGTAGCGCAGTGATTCCCATGAAGGGCACCGCCAATCAGTAGATCCCAGGCCCGCTGGTTTGGGCGGCGTAGTCGGTGTGATCACAGGGGGACGTGTTGTTCTGCGCCTGGGTGCACTCGCCGGAGTTGGCGGTGCCGCTGTTGTCGGCGTACTGGTCGTCGCTGTAAGTGATCGATGCCATGCCAGTGACGGGGCTCGCTGCGACACCGAAGTCGTCAAACAGGTCGCGGTTGTCGTTTCCGCTGGAACTGCAGGTGACCCCGCCCTGGCAGACGCCGCCATAGTGAACCACCGGGGTCGCCTTGGACTGGGTCCAGGTTCCGCCGCCCAGGACGTTGAGGTTCTGGCTGAAGAACACCGACCACGGCTCGTTGTCGCAGGTGTACGTGCCGGCCTGGCCGCAGGTTTGGTAATTCGCGGCGGCAGGCGTTCCGTAGAACACCACATCCACCGCACCCGAATGACCTGCAGTCACCCACGGATAGATGGCGGTGGCGGCAGCGGCTCCGTGGTCGACCCTGCCAGGTGTGCTCCACCGCCGGCCGTGATCGGTGGAGTAGGCCAGGTACACGCTGTGGTCATCAGACCAGGTGGCGTACACGTTTCCCGCCGTGTCGACCGCGACAGCCGGGAAGTTGTTGGCCAAGTCAGCCGATGCGCTGGCGGACTGGTGAATGACGTAATCGGTGAAGGTCAAGCTGCTGGCACCGTTCAGGACAGACGGCACCCCGACCGCCATGTACGCGGTGTTCAGCGCCGAGCAATTCGCCACCGCCGTCGGGCTGGGCGGACAGCCCACGAAGACCTGGTAGACATCTCCGGTCCGAGGATCCACGGCGATGTTGCCGATCTGGTTGTCGGCTACGGTACCCAGGTAGATATCGGTCTGGCTGGGGTTGATGGCGTCATAGGTCGTTGCCGTCGTGGGCTGCCCCGCGACGACTTGGCCCTGGTTGACGATGATCTCATCCCCTGAGCCGACGGCGTGGTAGGACAGGTAAAAGCCGCTGGAACCGGCAGCCGTGATCCACTCCCGGTCGTCGCCGGGCACTTTGGCCGACGTGACGTCGTTCACCCAGGAATGCCCGCCGTCCTGGGACAAGCTGACGGTCACGCTGCCGAGCGTCAGGCTTGCGACGTACACGTTATAGGTTGCCGAACTGTTCCGCGCCGGTGCCGTCGCAAGGTCGGTATCGCCGCCCCCAGGGGCCACGCCCGTCGTGCCCCCTGAGGCCGATGATTGCTCGTTCGGCTGCGGCAACGAGCGATAGGTGCGCCCCCCGTCTGAAGACGACCAGGCGTCAGTCCCGGCGCCCAGCCCGTTCTCCGACGAGATGTAAAACGTGCCCGCCGGGTCCGCCCGGATCTGAGGCTCCGCCGCCTGGTTATTCCTCGACGTCGACCCGGCCGGCGGCGGCGGCAGGACCCCATGGACGAACGCCGCGGCTGTCGTCACGGCCGCTGCCGGCACCGCCGCAGGCACCGACAGCGCCGCCGCGCCCGCTGCCGCCATCCAGAAACAACTCGCGAACGCTCTCACAGCGATTCCCTTCACCTCAGCAGCCAGTTACCCGGCGGTAATGCCGCGGGAAACTGCCCAGCAACGTGGCATCAAAACACCACCAGGAACGGACGGGCGGCGGGCACAGCTGACATGCGCGCGCCCCGCTCAGTACCCGACATTCGCGTGGACCGGCCGGGAAGGACTAGACACCTGGTACACCCGACGTCAGTCACGCCGTTCACGTCGCCCCACTCGGCGGCTCGTGCGGTCGCGCCGCGCCGTGACCACCACATCGCCAGCACACCGCTAGCGCACCCGGTGCTGCCATGCTGATAGTCGGCGTGGCACTCGATCGGTCCGGACAACTGGCCCGCCGGCTTGCAGGAGGTACGACATGAGCGCTGAGTCGGTGCCGTCATCGCCTGCCAGGCGACTGCGTTCGCCGGCTCGGCGGGTCGTGGTGCGCCTGGCCGAGGTGGTATGCCCGCCGGAAATCCCGACCGGCGACCTGGTGGCCGGTCTGCTGGAGGAGTTCGAGTTGCTGCTTGGCGCGCTGCCAGCCGGCCTGCGATGGCTGATCCCGGGCTGGCTGGTCGCCTTTGACCAGGGTGCACGCGCGTACCCGCGCGCGCGGGGACGCAGATTCGTCCGCCTCCCGGATGCCGAGGCCGACGCCTACTTCCGGGCCGTGCTGGCACGGCGCCGCAGCGGGCTCTCCACCTCTGTCCAGCGCATCAAGGGACTGATCATCATGTGTTACTACGAGCTGCCTGAGGTAAAAGAGCAACTCGGATACCAGCCAGATGCCTATATCGCCGAGGTGACACAGCGCCGCCTTGCCACCTACGGAACAGAGATCCGCGCTGGAGAGGCGGCTTCACTCGGGTCCGACCGGGATGAGCCGGACTCAATGGCCTCGCCAGGCCATCCGGAGGACGGATCATGACCGCGAGCATGCCTGCTGGCCTGACGCGGCAAAGCGAGGTGACCGCAGATCTTGCGGTGGAGTGCTCGGTTGTAATCGTCGGATCGGGAGCGGGCGGGGCGACTATGGCTGCCGAGCTCGCCGACGCCGGAGTCGATGTCGTCATTGTCGAGGAAGGCGGCTACCACCCGACCGAGTCGTTCACCGCGGCGACCGGCCGTGCGCTGCGGACCCTGTACCGGGATGCCGGCGCGGGGCTGGCCCTGGGCCGCCCGCCTGTGCTCTTCTCCGAGGGCCGCTGCGTCGGCGGTTCGACGGTCGTGAACGGGGGCATGTCGTGGCGGACGCCGACCAGGGTGCTCGAGCGGTGGACGACCGAGGAAGGTGTCGTTGCCGTCAGCGAGCCGGAGATGGAGCCGTATTTCGCGAAGGTCGAGTCGCGGATCTCGGTAGCGCTGCAGGACCCGGAGACCATCGGCAAGGACATGCGGCTGCTGAAGGCGGGGGCCGACGCAAAAGGTTGGAAGATCATCCCGAACCTGCGGAACCAGCTGCACTGCGCCGGCTCCAACAACTGCACGAACGGATGTCCCACCGGGGCGAAGCGCTCCATGCTGGTAACCAGCATCCCCCGGGCGCTTAGGCGCGGCGCCCGGCTGTTCGCCGACTGCCGGGTTGAGCGGATAACCAGATCAAGGGGCACCGTCGCCGGCATCGAGGGCAGGTTCGTGCGGCCGGGCGGGCACCGCGGCCCGCGCCTGACCGTGCGCGCGCCCGTCGTCGTGGCCGCTGGCGGTGCGGTGCAGACACCTGCGCTGCTGGCGCGGTCCGGGCTGCGCTCCTCGTCCGGGCAGCTTGGCCGGAACCTGACCCTTCACCCGAACGCCAAGGTAATCGCGTTCTTCGACGAAGATGTCACCGGCTGGAAGGGCGTGCACCAGGCCTACCAGGTACGCGAGTTCGCCGATGACGGCATCTTGCTGACGGCGGTGAACCTGCCGCCGTCGCTGGTCGCGATGACGCTGCCGAGTTATGGCCGCGAACTCGGAGAGCTCATGGCCAGCTACAACCACATGCTCACGGCCGGCTGCCTGATCGAGGACACCGGTTCCGGGCGGGTACGGAGCCTGGCAGGCATCGGCCCACTGGTGACCTACCAGCTCAACGACCGCGACGCCGAGAGAGTGGTCCGCGGCGTCGCCTGCAGCGTCGAGTTGATGTTCGCGGCCGGCGCCCGCCGGGTCCTGCTCCCGTTCGACGGTGCGCCCGAGGTCCGCTCTCCCGGTGCGCTCCGTGACCTGATCTCGCTTCCCGTTGCCAAGCGTTCCATGGAGTTGTTCACCGTTCACCTGATGGGAACCGCGCGGATGAGCGAGGACCCGCGGCGCGGCGTCACGGACAGCTACGGTGCCTTCCACGGCGTGCCCGGCCTGTACATCGCCGACGCCAGCTTGTTCCCGACCCCGATCGGAGTGAATCCTATGGAGACGATCCTGGCGCTGGTCACCCGTAACGCCCGCCGCCTGATCGAGCAGCGCGACCGGTACGGAATCTGAAATCGTCCTCGCCGCAGAAAGGCAGGCCCGCATGGCCAGCGTCTCAGCCAGCTATCTGGATCTCGCCAGCCGATCCAAGGACGAACTGGAAGCCGTATTCGCCGCGGGAAGCCCGCCGGATGTCGCCGCGCTGACCGGATTCGAGTTCCGCGGCTACAACCAGCCCCGGGCGGCGGCAGTGCTGGGCATCCGCAAGTTCGTCAAGGCGTTCTACCTAGACGGGAGCGGACAGCCGTTCGGCTGCAACACGCCGGTCGCCCAGAACGGGCTGGCGGCTGAATGGCTCCCGCGGCCCGATGATGACCATCCGAAGAGGTACGCGTTCTTCCGCGTCGAGCCGGCCAACCCTGACGCACCAGACCAGAGGCAGCGCCGCGCGGTGCTTCTGGACTACGGCCGTGGCGGTAACCGGGGCTATGACATCGCCCGTATCCTCCGCGACTACCTGGTCAGAATCGAGCCTGGCTCGGATGGCCTGCTACTCGGCAAGGCGTACTTTGTCGTGGCCGGGGCGAGGCTGGCCAGCAGCTTCTTCCTGATCGAACGCTACCGGCCGCTGCGCGACGCGGCCGCCCTCGCCAGGCGGTAACTGCGGTAGCTACCTGGCCGTTCTTTCCGGCCGTTCTTGTCAGCTTCTCTCGTCGGGCGCCCGGACGAGGGATGGCCGCTATCGATCCTGCAGTTGCCCGAGCGTTTAGTCGTGCCCGATCTGATGGCGC
>Ga0209131_1002355_pt1 | contig 12867 bp, 16 predicted proteins | sample GraSoi_2013_40cm_FD_185826 | JGI IMG/M metagenome (GOLD analysis project Ga0209131, IMG submission 185826) | Grasslands soil microbial communities from the Angelo Coastal Reserve, California, USA - Sample 9_17_2013_40cm (SPAdes) (version 2) | ecosystem: Environmental > Terrestrial > Soil >...
GGCCGCCTTGTAAGGCACGTGGACGATGTCCATGCCGGTCTGCAGCTTGAGAAGCTCCATCGCCATGTGCTGCGGCCCGCCATTACCGGGCGACGAGTAGTGCAGCTTGCCCGGCTCGCGCTTCACCAGATCGATGAACTCGCGCATCGAGCGCGCCGCAAGCTGCGGGTTGACCACCACCACCAGGCCGCTCGTGGCCACGAGCGCGACCGGCGCGAAGCTCGACACCGGATCGAAGGGCGGCGATTTGCTGAGCGCCGGCGTGGTGCCGAACGAGGTGGCGACGAACAGCAGCGTATGGCCGTCGGGCGCGCTCTTCGCGACGTACTCCGCGCCGATGTTGCCGGTGGCGCCCGCCTTGTTGTCGGTGACCACCGGGACTTTCCAGCGCTCGCCGAGCTTCGGGCCGAGCAGCCGCGAGAGGATGTCGGCGCCGGTGCCGGGCGTGTAAGGCACGATGATGTGGATCGGGCGGGACGGATAGTCCTGCGCGACGACCGGGACCGCGCAGACGAGAAACAGCAGAGCCAGCAGGCGCGTCATTCCCCTATTATGGAAGACATGAGTGCCACGCCGCTGGTCCTGAACGAGCCTCAGGCACAGCGTTTCGAAATCAACCGCGCCGCGCTCGTCGACCCGGCAATCTTCGCCGCCGAGCGCGAACGCATCTTCGAGCGCTGCTGGCTCTATGTCGGGCACGAGTCCGAGGTGCGCGCGCCCGGCGACTTCAAGACGCGCACGGTCTGCGGCCGGCCGATCCTCTTCTGCCGCGACAGCTCGAGCGAGCTGCGCGTTTTCCTCAACACCTGCCGCCATCGCGGCACCGTGGTGTGCCGCGAGGCCGAGGGCAACGCGCAGCGCTACACCTGCTTCTATCACGGCTGGACTTACGATCGCGACGGCCGCCTCTATGCGGTGCCGGGGCAGAGCGCCTATCCGCCGAACTTCGACAAGAACCAGCTCGGCCTGGTGGCACCTCCAAGGGTGGAGGTCTATCGCGGCTTCGTGTTCCTCAACTTCGATGCCAACGCGGTGGCGCTCAAGGACTATCTTGGCCGCGCTACCGAGTACATCGACCTGGTGCTCGACCAGTCGCCCTCCGGCCGCATGGAAGTGATCCACGGCACGCAGGAGTACGACATCCGCGCGAACTGGAAGCTGCTGGTCGAGAACAGCTTCGACGACTATCACCTGATCACCACGCACGCCACCTGGCTCGACTACCTCAAGGACTCGGGCGTCGAGATCAAGCGACCGGAGAAGGGGCACGTGCTGCCTTCCCACGGCCTGGGCAAGGACCTCGGCAAGGGCCACGGCACCACCGACAACGTGAATTTCCGCGGCCGCCCGGTCGCGGCGTGGATCCCGATCTACGGCGAGGCGGCCAAGCCCGAGCTCGATCGCATCCGCGCCGAATTGGTTTCGCGCCTGGGGGAGAGCCGCGCCAAGCGCGTGGCCGACACTAACCGCAACCTGCTTGTGTTTCCCAATCTCGTACTCCTGGATGGTTCATCGGTGTCCGTGCGCAGCTTCCAGCCGACCGCGCCCGACCGCATGCGCGTGCGCGCCTGGGCGCTCGGCCCGGTCGAGGAGACTTCGCTCGCGCGCCAGGTGCGGCTCGACAGCTTCCTCACCTTCTACGGCCCCGGCGGCTTCGCCACGCCCGACGACATCGAAGCGCTCGAATCGGTGCAGATCGGCCTGGGCACCTACAAGGAGGTGCAGTGGTCGCCGCTTTCGCGCGGCATGGCGAAAGAGGGCGAGCAGCTCAACACCGACGAAGCGCATCTGCGCGCGTTCTGGATCCAATGGGACAAGCTGATGCGCGCCGCATGAAGGAAATCGGGCGCGCCGAGGTCGAGGATTTTCTCTACCACGAAGCGGCGCTGCTCGATGCCTGGCGCCTGGACGAGTGGCTCGCGCTGCTCACCGAAGACGCCACCTACCGCGTGCCGTCCAACGACCAGCCGCAGTCCGATCCGAAGAGCGCCCTGTTCATCATCGCCGACGACATCCGCCGCATCCGCGCGCGCGTCACGCGGCTGAAAGACCCCCACGCGCACGCCGAGTCGCCGCGCTCGCGCACGCGGCGGCTGATCTCCAACGTGCGCATCGTCGGCCTCGACCCTTTGCAGGTGGACGCGAATTTCGTCATCTACCGGTTCCGCAGCAATGAGGACGTGCGCCAGTACGTGGGCCGCTACCGCTATACGCTGCAACCCTCGAAGGGTGGGCTCAAGATCAAGACGCGCGAAGCCATCCTCGACGCGATGGAGCTCGCTTCCCTCGGCACGGTGAGCTTCATCCTCTGAAGCGCATCGGGCTGATCTCGGACACGCATGGCCTGCTGCGTCCCGAAGCCTTGCGTTTCCTGCGTGGCGCCGACCACATCATCCACGCCGGCGACATCGGCGCACCGGAAATTCTGGAGGAGTTGCGCGCGCTCGCGCCGGTGACGGCGGTGCGCGGCAACAACGATCGCGGCCGATGGGCACGCGCTGTTCCTTTAGTGGCGGAGCTCAAATTCGGTGGCGTGGCGATCCATGTGCTGCACGATCTCGCCGAGCTCAAGCCCGGTCCGGGCTGGAGGGTGGTGGTGTCCGGGCATTCGCACAAGCCGGTGGTGCAGGAGCGCGACGGCGTGCTGTACGTCAATCCGGGCAGCGCCGGCCCGCGCCGCTTCACGTTGCCGATCGCGCTCGGTGAGCTGAAAATCTCAGGCAGCACGCTGCGCGCGCGGATCAAGGAGCTGGGATGATCAACGGACACTGCCTTTGCAAAGCGGTCAGGTTCACCTACGACGGGGAGCCGAAGTGGACGCTCAACTGCCACTGCGAGAGCTGCCGGCGGGCGATCTCGGCGCCGATGGCGACATGGCTGTCGGTGCCGCGCTCGGCGCTGCGCTTCACTGCCGCGCTGCCCGAGTACTACGCCTCGTCGAGCGGCGTGCGGCGCGGCTTCTGCGGCACGTGCGGCTCGCCGCTCACCTACGAGAACGAGCAGATTCCGGACGAGGTCCATATCCTTGCCGGCGCCCTGGCCGATTCGGCTGCAGTGCAGCCGCAGGCGCATGTCTTCGTCGCCGAGCGCCTGCCGTGGTTCGACACCGCCGACAAGCTGCCGCGCTACCCGCAAACCCGTCGCAAATGAGCGGCGAGCGCCTCGCTATCGTTACCGGCACGAGCAGCGGCATCGGTGCCGCGGTCGCGCGCCAGCTCCTCGGGCATGGCTGGCACGTCGTCGGCATCGCGCGGCGTAAGCCGGCGTTGCCTGAGCCTTATGAGCACCTGTCGGTCGACCTGTCGGATGTGCCCGCGGCCAGCGCCGCGATCGAGCGCCAGCTCGGTCCGCGGCTTGCGGAGCTGCGCTGGCAGCGGGTCGCGCTGGTGAACAACGCGGCGATCGGTCTCCCGGGCCGCGTGCAGAACCTCGATGCGGCCGAGCTCCTGCGCTCCTATGCGCTCAATGCGGTGATGCCGCTGTGGCTGATGGGCTTCGTCGTGAAGCGCGCCCGGGCGCCGGTGCGCGTGGTGAACGTTTCTTCCGGCGCCGCGGTGCGCGCCTTTCCCGGGCTCGCGGCGTACTGCAGCAGCAAGGCAGCGCTGCGCATGGCTGGCATGACGGTGAGCGCGGAGATCGACAAGGACCTCGTCGTGCTGAGCTATGAGCCGGGCGTGGTCGACACCGAGATGCAGCTCAGCACGCGCTCCAAATCGCTCGAGGAATTTCCCGGGGTGGAGACCTTCCGGCGCTTCCACGCCGAGGGCATGCTCGTCAGCCCGGAGCTGCCGGCGGCGGACATCGTGAAGTTCCTGGAAGCGCAGGGCGGCGAGCGTTTCTCCGAGGCGCGCCGAGGTGCGTAGGATGCAACCCTGATGGCACTCGAGCTGCGACCGACCTGCGAGCATTGCAACAAGGCGCTGCCGCCCGCAGCGCTCGATGCGCGCATCTGCAGCTTCGAATGCACCTTCTGCGCGGCCTGCGTCGAGAAGCTGGCCAACGTCTGCCCGAATTGCGGCGGCGGTTTCGTGCCGCGCCCGATCCGGCCGTCGCGGGACCGCAAAGGCGGCAATGACCTCGGCAAGTATCCGGCGAGCACGAAGGTAAGACATCGACCGGTCGATCTCGCGGCGCACAACCGGCTGGTCGCATCGCTTAAAGACATCCCGCCGGAGAAACGCTGATCTATCATCGCGAGTATGGGACCTGAGACCAACGGCTTCCTGCTGAACTGCTGGTACGTCGCGGCCTGGGATCACGAGCTGATCGACGGCAGGCTTCTGCCGCGCACGCTGCTCGATAAGCCGGTGGTCCTCTATCGGGGAGATAGCGGCAGGGTGGCGGCGCTCGACAACCGCTGCTGCCATCGCGGCGCCAAGCTCTCCAACGGCCGGCGCGAAGGCGACGACCTGCGCTGCATGTACCACGGCCTCAAGTTCGACCCGAGCGGCAAGTGCATCCAGATTCCGGGGCAGGACAACATCCCGAAGGGTCTGGGGGTACGCGGCTACCCGGTGGTGGAGCGCGATCATCTCCTCTGGATCTGGATGGGCGACGCGGCGAAGGCCGACCCGGCAAAGATTCTCGACTTCCCGTACCTGCGCGATCCGGCGTGGCGCGGCAAGCCGGATTACATGCACTACGACGCAAACTATCTGCTCATCGTCGACAACCTCGCGGACTTCGCGCACCTCGCCTTCGTGCACACGAAGACCCTCGGCGGCTCGGAGGAGTACGCCTACAAGTCGAAGCCGACGGCCATCGAGCGCCTCGACGACGGCTTCCGCGTCGAGCGCTGGCACATGAACGCCGAGGCGCCGCCATTCCACAAGAAGGTGGTGCGCAACGCCGGACAAGTCGACCGGCGCAACCTGGCGCGCATGTACGTGCCGGGGATTTTCTTCATGGAGACGCTGTTCTCGCCCGCGGGCTCGGGCGCGGAGAAAGGTAACGTCCAGGGCGCTAGGCAATATCGCAACTGCCAGTTCTTCACGCCCGAGACCGGGCGCTCGACGCATTTCTTCTGGGATTACCTGCACGACTACGAGCTGCAGGACCCGAACATCGCGCTGTCGCTCAACAAGAGCATGGTCGAAGGCTTCCTCGAGGACAAGCTGATCATCGAAGGCCAGCAGCAGGTGCTCGACGCCGATCCGAACTTCAAGATGAACGCGATCGTGGCCGACGCGCCGCTCGCGCATTTCCGCCGCACGCTCGGCCGGCTGATCGACGCCGAGCGCCAGGCGCTGCAGCCCGCGGCGGCGTGAGGCTCGCCGGCCTGCTCGCGGGCGCCGCGACGCTCGCGGCATGCGCCGCGGGCGGCTTCATCCGGCCGGAGCCCGAAGCGCTCAAGCTCGGCGAGACCACGCAGCCCGAGGTGGTGAAGCTCATCGGGCAACCCGCGGCGCGCGAGACCATGGTGCGCAACGGCAAGCACATCGAGATCCTTTCCTACGCCTATGTCACCGAGGCGGAGAAGCACCACGGCGAGCCCACCGTCATCGCCTCACGCACGCTCAACCTGTTCTTTCACGACGAGCGGCTGATCGGCCATGAATACAGCTCGACCCTGGCCGCGGACCACACCGATTTCGAGCTGCGCAAGATGCGCGCGATCGTCAAGGGCAAGACCACGCGCGAGGACGTCACCGCGCTCCTCGGCCGGCCGAGCGGCTTCATCGCCTTTCCGCTGATCAACACGCCGAGCGCGGCGATGGTCTATGCTTACCGCCAGAACCGGCGCGTGCCCTTCGGCGCGCCGCTGACGTTCACCAAGACGCTTCTCATCTCCTTCGACGAGCGAGGCATCGTCAATGATCTGTCCTATGCGACTTCCGGCGCTCCTTAGCGCCTGCCTGCTCCTGCTTGGCGGCTGCGCCGGGGTCAACAACTTCACCGGCGTGCGCGATCCGCACGCGCCGAAAACGGTGTGGGCCGACGAGGAGGGCGGCGCGGTGACGGTGAAGCACGGCGACCGCTTGCGCGTGCCGCTCGCCACCGATCCGGCGAGCGGCTATGAGTGGCGCCGCGTCGAGCCGCCGATCCTGAGGGTGGTGGCCGAAGGCCCCGGCGACCCGCAGGGCATCAACTTCACGCCGGTGCGCAGCGGCGAGGAAAAGCTGCGCCTGGAATACCGCCCGGTGAGCGGCGACGGCGCCGCCCAGCGCGTCGTCGACTACGACATCACGGTGCCCGAGCGGGGCTTCTTCGGCAGCATCTGGGCCTTCCTCATGCGCCCGTTCCAGCGCTCGCAATAGCCCGGCTCGTCAGCGCTGGATATTCGCGCCGCGCGTGAGCTCGGCGATCTTTTTCATATCTCTTTCGAGGATGGCGCGCATCTCGGCGGGCGGACAGCCGTCGGGCTCGGCGCCGTCGGCGGCGATGCGCTCGACGATCTCGCGGCGCTTGATGGTGCGCTCCACCGCCGCGTGCACGCGCTCGACGATCGCGGCCGGGGTGCGTGCCGGGGCCAGCAGGCCGAAGTACCCGGTCATCTCGAAATTCGGCAGGCTCTCCGCCACGGTGGGGAATTCGGGCACCACCGCGGAGCGCCGCGCCGAGGTCACGGCGAGCGCCCGCAGCTTGCCGCTCTTCGCGTGGTGCAGCGAAGACACGATGCTCGCGAACATCGCGTCCACCTGCCCGCCGAGCACGTCGGCGAGCGCCGGGCCGGCGCCGCGGTAGACGATGTGCGTCATCTCGATGCCCGCCGCGCGCTTGAGCAGCTCGCCCGAGAGGTGCGCCGTGCTGCCGATGCCGCTCGAGGCGTAGTTCAGCTTTCCCGGATTCGCTTTGGCGTAGGCGATGAGCTCGCGCACCGAGCCCACGGGGAGGGAGTTGCGCACCACCAGCAGGAAAGGTCCCGAGGCGATGTTGGTGATCGGCTCGAAGTCGGCGAGCGGGTCGTAGCCGCCGTTCTGCTGCAGCACGCTGTTCGAGGTAAAGCTGCTGGAGGCAAGGAACAGCGTATAGCCGTCGGGCGGCGCCTTCGCCACCGCCGCGGCGCCGATGGATCCGGCCGCGCCCGGGCGATTGTCGACCACCACCGGCTGGCCGAGCTCCTCGCCGAGCGCCGGCGCCAGCGTGCGCGCCATGATGTCGGTGGCGCCGCCGGGCGCGAGGCCGACCACCAGACGCACCGGTTTGGTGGGATACATCTGAGCCAGCGCGAACTGCGAAACAACGGCGAGCAGCACTGCGAAAAGGCGGCTCATGCGCAATGTATACCTCACTAGAATGCGGCATGGCGCGAAACGGATTCCGCATTTTCGATTCCGACACGCACGTCGGGCCGTACATGGATGTGCTGGAGCGCTACCTCTCCGCCGGCGAAAAATCGCAGCTCGCTGCCTGGGAGCCATATCGCGCCAAGAGCAAAGGCCATCCCGTCTACACCAAGGGCGCACGCCGCTACCTGCGCAAGCTCGGCACCGCGCAGGCGCAACCCGACAAGGGCAGCTACATGTCCGGATTCACCGGCGCCAAGCGCGAGCGCGAACCTTCGGAGCGCGGCGACCATGATCCCGCCGAACGCATCAAGGATCTCGACTATGAGGGTGTGGACGTCAACCTGACGCTTCCTTCAGGCTGGTTCGGCACCTGGACCGCAGGCGACGACATCGCACTGGAAGCGGCGATGTACCGCGCGTATCACCGCTGGATGGAGGATTACTGCGGCGCCTATCCCGAGCGTCTCGGCGGCGTGATCCTCGTCGGCGCGCGCGACGTGAAATCGGGCCTCGAGGAAATCAAGCGCTGCGGCAAATCGCGCTGGGCGTGGGCGGTAATGGCGTACGCGCCGTACGGCGTGCCGCTCGATCATCCGTCGCTCGAGCCGGTCTGGGCCGCGGCGCAGGACCACGATCTCGCCGTCGTGCTGCATACCTTCACCGTGATGCCGCCCTATGCACCGGGCGGACTCGACACCTGGGAGAACCTCTGGCTGCAGCGCTCGGCGGCGCATCCCTGGTGCGGCATGCGCAACATGGCGGCGCTGATCGGCGCCGGCGTGATGGACCGCTACTCGAAGCTGCGCGTCGCGACGCTCGAAGCGGGTCACGGCTGGCTGCCCTTCTGGATGCAGCGCATCGACGAGCATGCCGAGACCATCGCCGCCGCGATCCCGGAATTGAAAGCGAAGCCGAGCGACTACGTGACCGGCGGCCGCTATTTCCAGAGCATCGAGATCCCGGAAGGCGAGAAGCTCACCAACGCGGTGATCGACCTGGTCGGCGAGGAGGTGCTGATGTATGCGTCAGACTATCCGCACGGCGAGAGTCACTTTCCGAAGTCAGTGGAGAAAGTGCTCGCGTGGGACATGCCGCAAGCGCGCAAGCGCAAGCTCTTCTGGGATAACGCGGTGCGGCTCTACGCGCGCTGTGGCCTTCAATAGCAATCCAAAAGCGCAGCGCCTGCGCGCGTTGCTCGCGCGCAAGGACCGCGTGCTTTCGGTGCTGCATCCGCCCAGCGCGGCGCTCGCGCGCATCATGGAGCGCGCCGGCTGCGAGGCTGGTTTCGTCGGCACTTCGGCCGTAGTCGGGGGCTATACCGGGCTTGCCGATGTCGGCACCGCCACCATGAGCGAGTGCGTGCAGATCGGCAAGTGGATCGCCCGCAGTGTCGAATTTCCCGTGATCCTCGACGGCGATACCGGCCACGGCGGTGTCATGGCCGTGCGCCGCCTGGTGCGCGAATGCATCGAGGCCGGGCTTGCCGGCGTGCGCATCGACGACCAGCCGATCGAGGGCAAGCGCCGCACGCAGTCCGCGGGCGTGGAGGTGGTACCGCTCGAGCAGGCGATCGCGCGTTACCGCGCCGCGGTCGACATGAAGAACGAGCTCGATCCGGCGTTCGTCATCATGGCGCAGTGCTACGCGCGCGATGCGGTGAACGGCGGACTCGCCGCGTGCATCGAGCGCCTGGGCGCGTATCAGGACAAAGCCGGTGTCGACTGGGTGCAGTTCGAGTCGCCGCACTCCACGGACGAGATCCGGCAGGCGCGCAGCGCGGTGAAGGGCGTGCTCTCCTTCATGAAGGGCAAGCTGCCGCGCTATCTCTCCGCCGAAGAGCATCTCGCGCTCGGCGTGAACGTTGCGTGGTATCCGGCGTTTACACACAACGTGATCTGGGCGGCGCTTTCCGGCTTCATGCGCGACTTCCAGGTGCGCGGCGTCGCCGCCTGGGATGATTTCCAGGCCGCACACCGCCCCGGCAGCTATCCGATCCCCGACGTCCCGGCCGCCGGAGAGGGCGGTGAAAAGCAGCTCGAGCTCGAGAAGCGCTACTCCAAGCCATGAGAGTGATAGCAATCGAGGAGCACTTCGTCACGCCGATGTATCGCGAGAAAATCGGCGGCAACGAATACCGCAACTTCTACCTCTCGAGCCGCTCAGGCGTGATGGGCCACGACATCATGGAACAGAACCTCGACCTCGGCGCGCAGCGGCTCGCGCACATGGACGCGCACGGCGTCGATGTGCAGGTGCTCTCGTTCGGCTCGCCGGGGCCGCAGGCGTTCGGCGCCGAGGTGGCGATCCCGATGGCGCGCGATGCGAATGACCGCTTGCATGCAGCGGTCAAGGCAAATCCCAAGCGCTTCGCCGGCTTCGCCGCGCTGCCGACCGCCGATCCGAAGGCCGCGGCGGCCGAGCTCGAGCGCTGCGTCAAGCAGCTCGGCTTCAAGGGGGCAATGATCCACGGGCATCAGCAGGGCGAATTCCTCGACGCGCGCAAATACTGGCCCGTCTGGGAGAAGGCGGAGGCGCTCGGCGTGCCGATCTATCTGCACCCGGCGCTGCCGCACCCCGACGCGGTGAAGGCGTACTTCGAAGGCTACGAGGAGTTGGCGCGCGCGCCGTGGGGCTTCGCCATCGACACCAGCTGCCACTTCCTGCGCCTGGTGTTCGGCGGCGTGTTCGATGCCTATCCGAACCTGAAGATCATCCTCGGCCACCTCGGCGAAGGCCTGCCCTTCGCCATGCATCGCCTGAACGACCACAGCTTGCACGCGGCAAAGCGGCGCGGCCTGAAGCGGGAGCCGATCGAGTACCTGCAGCAGAACCTGCTGGTCACCACCAGCGGCAACTGGTTCGAGCCGTCGTTCGTCTGCACGCTGCTCGCGCTCGGCGCCGACAACATCCTGTTCGCGATCGACTGGCCCTACGAGTCGAACGCCACCGGGATGGCGTTCCTGCGCAAGCTCGCCATCAGCGACACCGACAAGGCGAAGATCGCGCACCGCAATGCGGAGCGCCTGCTCGGGCTTTAGCCATGAGGCTCCTGGCATTTGCCTTGGCCCTGCTCGTCTGGGGCGCCGCAGCTGCGCAGAACAGGACGTGGAAGATCGGCATCCTCGGGGCGCAGTCGAAGGCATCGGTTTCGTATCGCATCGATGCCTTCCAGAAGCGCATGGCCGAGCTCGGCTACCGCGAAGGGCGAAACCTCGTCTACGAATACCGCTATGCCGACGGGCAGGCGGAGCGCAATGCGGAACTGGCGCTCGAGCTGGTCGCCGCCCGGAGCGATCTCATCCTCGCGCTTGGCTTGCCCGCCGCGATCGGCGCCCGGCAGGCGACCACCTCCGTGCCGATCGTATTCACGGGCGGCGATCCGGTGCGTGCCGGCCTGGTCAAGAGCCTGGCGCGTCCCGGCGGCAACGTCACCGGCCTGGTCGATTCGACCGTCGACGTCAGCACCAAGCGGCTCGAGCTCCTGAAGCAGACGCTGCCGCGCATCGTGCGCGTTGCGATGCTGTGGAATCCGACCAATCCGACCAACCCGCTGCAGCTCAAGGATACGCAGGCAGTGGCGCCGAAGCTCGGCGTGAAGCTCCAGGCGGTGACGCTTGCGCAAGCGGGCGATGTCGAGCGCGCTTTCAGCGAGATGAAGGCGCAAGGCGCCGAAGCGATCCTGATTCCCGGCGATCCGCTGCTTAACTCCGTATCGTCGCGTATCAAGGAGAGCGCAATCCGCGCGCGGCTGCCAACCATGTACGCGCTGCCCGAGCATGCGTACGACGGTGGATTACTCGGCTACGGCACCAACCTGGCCGAGCTGGCGGCTCAGGCTGCCGTGTTCGTCGACAAGATCCTGAAAGGCGCGAAGCCCGGCGACCTGCCGATCGAGCATCCGGCCACCTTCGAGTTCGTCATCAACCTCAAGACGGCCCAGCGCATCGGCGCCGAGGTCCCGGCGGCAATGCTGCAGCGCGCCGACCGCGTGATCCGCTAAGCGGGCTTCTCGGCCAGCTCCGCAACCACCGCTTTCGCCACCCGCAAACCGCCCTGCATCGCCGGCGCGCCGGCATAGGGCATCGTCTGGATCATGGCCTCGAATACTTCGGCCTTGGTGAGGCCCAGGCGCAATGCGCCGTGGATGTGATGGCGCAACTCATCGGGGCGGTTCAGCGCGGTGAGAAGCGCGATGGTGATCAGGCTGCGCGTCTTGAGCGGCAGCCCCGGTCGCGCCCACACCGCGCCGTAGCCGAATTCGGTCAAGATGCGCTGCACGTCCTGGTCGATCGGATCGGGCGAGGCGAAAGCCGCGTCGGTGTAGCTCTTGCCCATGACCTGATGGCGGATCTCGAGGCCCTTGTCGAACCACTCTTCGCTCATTGCACCTCCATGGTCGTCTCCGGACGCGTGAAGAGCGCCGGCTCGAAATGACACGCCGTGCGCCGCAGCGATTGGCGGCAGGCGTTGCAGCGCAGGTCGGGCTGCAGCCGCGCCGCGCAGGCGCGATGCTGCACTAGCGTAGGCGGCCGTCCCGGCGTCAGCCAGCGGTCGCCCCAGTACATGGCGAACACGCCGAGCTTGTACATATCGAGCCCTTTTGCGGTCAACCGGTATTCGAAGCGCGGCGGACTTTGCGAGTAGCGCACGCGCTCGAAGATGCCGAGGCCGACGAGCTCCTTGAGGCGAAGAGACAAGAGATGCGACGAGAGCTTGAGCTCGGCTTGCATCTCGTTGAAGCGCGCCACGCCGCGCAAGCCGGCGTAGATGAGCAGCATGCTCCAGCGGTCGCCGAACACGCGCGTGGTCTCGTCGGTGAGGCCCGAGCGGCGCTGGCGCCGGCTCGGCAGGCTCATGCTGCCCGCGCCGGGTCCCGGCCGGCGCGTGATGTCCTCCGGCGACACCGCTTTGCTGCAGCGCGCGCAGTAGAACTGCGGCCGCGTCTTGAGGCCGCAGCCGTCGTGCACCAGCTCGAACGCGAAGCCGGGCGAGGCGGTGACCCAGCGCTTTTCCCAGTCCCAGATGGCGAGCATGAAGCACCAGAGCTCACGGCCGCGCTCGGTCAGCCGGTATTCGTAGCGCGGCGGATTCGACTGGTAGCGGATGCGAGCGAGGATCTTCGCGCGCGTCAGGCGCGCGAGGCGCTCGGACAGCACCGGCCGCGGGATGCCGAGCAGGCCCTGCCACTGGCTGAAGCGGCGCGCGCCGCGAAAGGCGTTGAGCAGGATCAGCAGGGTCCACGAATCGCCGAGGATCGAGAGCGTGCGCGTCACCGAGCTCGCCGGAGAAACCTGCCTTGCCATGGGCAGTGAGTATGCCTATTGAAGCTTGACAGCGCAATTTGCGCTCACTTAGACTGCTCTCCGTTCGTTACTTCAATAGCTGCACCTACTGCCGTTTTTTAGCCGCCACATGAGCAAGGTCTACATCGCAGGCGTCGGCATGACGCCCTTCGGCAAGTTCCTCGATCGTTCCATCAAAGATCTCTCGCGGCAGGCGGTCGAAGCCGCGCTAGCGGACGCTGGGGCCGCGAAGGCGGACGTTCAGGCAGCGTTCTTCGCCAACGCCACCCAGTCACCGCTCGAGGGCCAGCACATGGTCGGCGGCCAGATCGCGCTGCGCGACATGGGCTTCGAAC
>Ga0209131_1002356_pt1 | contig 12863 bp, 10 predicted proteins | sample GraSoi_2013_40cm_FD_185826 | JGI IMG/M metagenome (GOLD analysis project Ga0209131, IMG submission 185826) | Grasslands soil microbial communities from the Angelo Coastal Reserve, California, USA - Sample 9_17_2013_40cm (SPAdes) (version 2) | ecosystem: Environmental > Terrestrial > Soil >...
GGGTTCTGTCCACCATGGGGCACCAGGCTTCCACCCAGAAAGGCGAATGGCGCGGCACGGTAGAAGAGGCCCAGCTCACCCATGGTGTCCGCGACATAAAGCTCTGTATCGGACGAGGGCAGGGCGCCTGTCGCACGGCGCGAGACGGCAAAGCCGTGAGCCTTCGCAAGCGCTTCAATCTCCGGGCCGCGCGCCGGATGACGCGGGACGATGATGGTCAATACGTCCGACCCAATCTTGCGCAATTCGCCGGCGGCCTGCATCGCGGCTTCCTCTTCGCCGGGATGCGTGCTTGCGGCGAGGAAGAGGGGGCGCGCGCCTATGGCAGCGCGGAAATTTGACAGCGCGGCTTCGTCCACCGGCAAAGGCGGGGCGTCGGCCTTCAGGCTTCCTGTGATCTGGACCGAAGATGCGCCAAGCGCAGTCAAGCGTCGCGCCACGCCGTCATCCTGCGCCAGGCAAAGGTCGAAGGATGATAGAATCCGCCGCGCCAAACCTCGCGCACGATTCCAGCCGCGGAAAGAACGCTCCGAGAGGCGGGCATTCACCAACGCCATCGGCATGCCGCGGGCGCGAGTCTCCAGGATCAGGTTCGGCCACAGCTCGGATTCCACGAACAACGCCAGGTCCGGCTGCCAATGCGCCAGAAAGCGCCGCACGAACCCGCGCGAGTCAATCGGCACGTATTGGTGGAATGCGCGCGGGGGCAGCCGCTCTTCCATCATCTTCGCGGACGTCACCGTGCCTGTGGTCACGAGGACATGGCGGCCGGGCTTGTCCAGCAGCGCCGAGACCAGCGGCAGCGCCGCCAAGGACTCGCCGACGCTCGCGCCGTGGATCCAGATCAGCGTGCCGGCAGGCCGCGCCCGCGAGGAGAGGCCATATCGCTCCGGCAGGCGAGCGGCATCTTCCTTGCCGCGCCTGGTGCGATACCGCAGCAGCGCCGGCACTATAGGCCACAGCGCACTCGTTAAGCCGCGATAGAGAGCCAGGACCGCACTGCCTCCCGCGTGCGCGGTCTCAGCCGAGATGCGCTGCGGGCGCAGTCTCGTCCTCCTGGATCTCATGCTGATAGAGCCGGGCATACAGACCGCCGCGCGCCATCAGCGCGCCATGCGCGCCCGACTCGACCACACGGCCGGAATCGAGGACGTAGAGCTGGTCGGCGTCGACGACCGTGCTGAGCCGGTGTGCGATCACGATGGTGGTGCGCCCCTTCATCAGGCGGCGCAACGCCTCCTGCACCAGCCTCTCATTCTCGGTGTCCAAGGCCGAGGTCGCTTCGTCGAGCATCAGTATCGGCGCATCGCGCAGCATGGCGCGTGCGATGGCGATGCGCTGTTTCTGGCCGCCGGAAAGCCTGAGGCCGCCCTCGCCGACGCGGCTGTCATAACCGTTGGGCAATTGCGTGATGAACTCATGCGCGGCGGCGGATTTGGCCGCTTCCATGATCTGGCCAGTCGTGGCTCCCTTTCGCCCATAGCCGATATTCGCAGCGACCGTATCGTCGAACAGGAACGGGTCCTGTGTCACCAAAGCGAGATTGGCGCGCAGCGATTCCAAAGTCACACTGCGAGTCTCCTGACCATCGATGGTGATGCGTCCGCCCTCGGCGTCGTAGAAGCGCAAGAGCAGGCTGAAGATCGTGCTCTTGCCCGACCCGGACGGACCGACGAGCGCGATCTTCTGTCCGGGCGCCACATCCAAGCTCACCGAGGCAAGCGCCGCCTGGCCCGGATGATAGGAGAAGCTGACCTCTTCAAAGCGCACATGACCGCCGAAAGGCAGTGGCGCGATGTCGAGCGGCTTGGCGCCCGGAACGTCGACAATCGACGGCTCGGCGTCGATCAGCGCGAACACGCGTTTGGCCGCACCCAGGCCTTCGGTGGTGATGGTCCAAAGCTGCGAGAGGTTGCGCACCGGCTGTTGCGCCAGCAGCATTGCCCCGATGAAGGAGGCGAATTGGTTGAGCTCCAACCGGCCCTGAATGCCCTCATATCCGGCGTAGAGAATGACCGCTGCCACCGCGAGGCCGCCGAAGAAATCGGCCGCAGGGGCGGAGAGCGCTCTGGCTCTTAGCGAGCGAAGAAGGTGTCCAAGCCGTTTGTCGATGCGCTCATAGGCACGCGCCGCCAGCGGCGTCTCGAGGCCATAGGCCTTCACGATCCGGCGCCCGTCCAGGATTTCGGAAAGCGCCGTGGAGAGCTCGCCGGTTTCCACCATCCCCTTGGTCGAGGATTTCTGCATCGTGCGGCCGAGATTGCGCGTCACCCAGCCAATCACGGGAAGCACGAGAACCGACACGATCGATAGCCGCCAATCCTGATAGATCATCACCGAGGCGAGGAAGATCAGCGAGAGAAGTTCCTTTGCCAGTCCCGCGATGCCCTTGGTGACGGCATCGCGCAGCAGGGTCGCATCATAGAGAAAATTGGAGATGAACTGCCCGGAATGAACCAGGTTTAGCCTTTGTAAGTCGAACGCAATCAGGCTGCGCACCATGTCGCGCTGGGTGTCGGCGACAATGCGCTGACCCAGCATGTTGGTGAGTGCCGTCTCGCCGAAATTGAGCGTGGCCCGCAGCGTGACCGCCGCCACGATCGCCATGGGAATGAGCAGCACCATGTCGGTGCGTTTCTCCAAGAAGACGTATCGGATCGCGGGATCGAGAAGCCAGGCGAGCAAGGCCGTCATGGCCGCGCCGCCCGCCATGCAGAGAATCGCGAAGGCCAGGTTGAGCTTCTGCCGCCCCAGATAGTCGCGCAGGAGCCGCCTGATCAGCGAAAGATCGCCATCGCGCGGGACCTGCGGCCCCAAGGCAGAGGGATTCGTCTTCATATCAGGCTCTTACCACGCTCTAGCGTCGGCGAGCGAGAGTCACCCAGGCCTAATGTCGGCTTATGGGGGTGCATTCCCGTCTTCGCGGGGACAGCCGGGAACGGGAGGAAATCGCCATCAACGGCCGTAACGATGCCGAGACGGGCATAAGCCTTGAACCTGGCCCATGTCGTTCTTCTTCGCATTGAAGCAAGAGCAGCAATCTCAGGAGTTATCGGCTCTACTTCTTAACGGTGAAGCGCGTTTCCACGTAGGTGATCGAGCCATCGATTTTGCTGAACCAATGCGGCGTGCCGGGTGGCAGCACGACGAAATCACCCGCCTGAATGTGCCGTGACACGCCGTTGGAGATTCCCGCGGTTCGGTCTGATGCGCTCGCAAACGCTCCGCCGGTCACAAATGTGCCGGAGCCGCTTACAATGTTGTAAATCTCGGTCACGTCGTCATGCACGCTCGCGTTGTTCGGACCGTCCTGCCTCCGTCTGACGACGATTTGGCCCGTGCCGGTTTCGACGACGGTAGTCGCTTGTCCGGCGACGATGCCGAGTGCGGACGTTGAGCGATCCAGGTCCGAATGGATTTGAGACTCGGTCTTGACGATGCCGGGCGCGTGTCCCTCCGCCGCAAAGACCGGGGCGCACGGCGCGAACCCAATGAGTGCTGATACGATGATCTTCTTCATGTCGATTTCCTTTTGGCGTTTCCTTCGCAACGAAACCGTCCTCATGAACATCACGGCTTCGCCCTGACGAACTGAGCCTTGCCCAACTGGAGCAAGGGAGCTACGCCCTTCGGATCGGCGCGCACGACGGCGTAGTACGTGAATTCGTCGGAAGTCTCCCATTTGTGCGGAGTGCCGGCCGGAATGATCAGCATGTCACCTTTCGCGAGAGCAACGTCCTTGGCGCCAACGGCTGTCGTGCCGCGGCTTCCTTCTCCGTTTTCGATGCTGACGGGCCGCCGCTCCCAGTCGGTGATCGTCCCGCCCACCTTCATGGTCCCCTTGCCCTCGATCACATAGTAGACCTCCGCGACGTCGTCATGGACCGCATAGTATTTATTCACCTGCCCCTTGGGCCGCAGGACAACGCTTACGCCAATCTGCGCGTTGTCGGAGCCTCCGCCCATTTTCACCATGGTCATCGCGACATCGGTCTCGTCGACCGCGAGCATGCTCCGCTTGTGCGCCTCGATTTGTGCGGCGGTGATCACAGTCGCCGGGAGATCGTAGCGGTGACCGGGCATTCTCAAGGGCGAGGGATTGGTTGCGGGCTGTGCCTGCGTCCCTATGTGAATGCCCAAACCAAGCGCAATCGCTACCAAGCCGCCAATCGCCGCTTTGCCGTTCCAGAATGCTCTATTCATGTTTCTCCCCTTTATCCGTGAACCTTCACGATATCCTCTGGTCCAATCGGGTCAATGACCACGGGCAATGTGCCCCAACACGGAAAGCGGTCGATGGGCCGCTAAGGCTTGTCCTGTTCAGAAATCGGGCTTGGACGCTTGTGGAATGGGAACCTTAAATCCGATGAAATCCTGGCTGTTGTTCTCCGCACAGATGACTTCCTCGAGCGGCAGCTGCACGCGCCGCCAGCGCTGCATAGCCCGCCAGGGCATTGTGAAGACCCCCGGGTCATCGACGTCAATCGAGACATCGACCGTGTTTCCGTCGGCCGAAAGTTTCCACCGTTCGATCACGTGCAGCTTCTCGGTATGCGGTGTGCGGTAATTGTCGACAAAGGTCCTGTCGGTTTGGCCTACAGTGTCGATGACGACCGTGTCGCCGCCTTCGTAATGGCCGATCGATTCTCCGTACCAGGACGGTTTCGGATCGGCCGAATGCGGCACGTTGAGGTAGATATGGCGCACCTCGGGCCCGGACGCCATGACGGCCACGATCTCGTTTGGCCGTTGATAGATGAAAAGCGGCGTGCCTACGGCATCGGTATCGAATGTCGGAACACCGTCCGGCCAGCAGCGTTCATGGGCGCGGTAGGGTACTCCCCCGGCGAGCACCTCGTCGTTCGCTTTTTTCATCGCCGGCTTCACCCGGTCTTGCAGAATCGGATTGGAGAGATCGGCGACACGATAGGTTGGAAGGCCGCGAGGCACGTAGGGGTGGGCTTTGTCGAAGGTGACAGGCCCCGGTCCGCCGCTCGGCGGCGCAATCAGATCGTCGACACCAAAGGCGCGGTCAAGCTGCCAACCGGTCTTGTCGTCCTTGGCGAATACGGGAATGGATGAATTCCGAACGGCATCGGCCGCGAAGCCAGAACCCATCGTCGACAAGACGGCCATCAAGCATGTCAAACCGAGTTTGGACATGTTTCCCCACTGAGCTGAACTCCGCCGCCAGACGAGAATAAACGTACCCCGGCGACGGTTCTATCGGGAAATATCCATCAGATGCGCGCGAGCTTATCCTCTATAGCCTAAGGGGCTCGCGCGCGGGTCCGAAAAGGGTCAAAACGGTCTTTCCCGACACAGCAGGGGAATGCCCGAGTTTCTCCAGAGCAGACGGTCAGCACCAGCCACGCGAACGACCGAGATTCGCCAAACACGGACATCGCCGAGGCCGCTCGGGGGTTATTTCGGGCGGCCCGTGTAACCTTGCGCGACCATGTCGATTTTGTAGATCGCCTTGGCGTTGTTCCTGACACCGTCGGGAGTTCTGTATTCCTGTCCGTCTGGAGTCTTCATGCCCGCGCCTTTGGCGTAGAGGACTTTCTTGCCGGGGCCGGCAAACGCGACACTGGAGGAAGACCTTGGCAGTGGGATGATGCCCAAATATTTTCCTTCGGCGCTGAAAACCTGAATGCCAGGATCGCCAGAGGTGACGTAGAGACGGCCCTGGGAGTCGATGGTTACGCCGTCGCCGTTACCGCCGCCTTCGAGCTTGGCAAAGTCGTGCTGATTGGTGGTGGTGCCATCGGACTTGATATCGAAGGCCACCAGAGTCTTTGCGTTGGTTACATAGAGCGTCTTTTCATCGCGGCTGAGCGCCATGCCGTTTGTGCGCACGTCCTTGCCTGCGACGAGGCTGACCTTGCCGGCCGCATTGACGAAATAGGTGCCACTGTCGTCGGAGAAGTAGACGCCGCCCTTGGAATCGCAGACGAGTTCGCCCATGCGCCAGAACGTCTTGCCGTCGTATTCGCTCGCCAGCGTCGTATGCTTCTTGCCCTTTTCGATGACGATCACCTGCGCCGGCTCGTGGCACTGGTCGGGATGGCCGCCCGGATCCGAGCAGGTGCGCTCAACGCCGATGACGCGGCCCTTGTAATCGATGCCGAGAGCTCCGGTGCCGTGAGTGTCCGTGGCAAAGATGGAGAATTTGTCCTTTGGATCGAGCCGGCCGACGGTGCTGGGCTGCTCTTGCGCAAATAGGATTCCGCCGTCTTTCGTGCCGACGAGACCATCGGCGTTGTCGGGGCCTTGCCAAACAAGCTTCCATTGGGCTCCGGCGGCGATGACTCCTGGAATCTCGGTGACGGTGACCTGCTTTTCGGGGGTGGGCTGTGGGCCGACAGCCCTCTGTTGCGCGACGGCGATCCCGCTAACAACAAGAGTCGATCCAAGGAAACAGCACGCGATCGTGCACATTGCTTTTCGTTTCATAAGCTCTCCAAATTGTTTGGCCCGCAGGCCGGCAAAATTATGCAGCGTTGAAGTCGCGAAACAAGTATGATTTCCCAAATATTTTCGAGCACTCCAATGGCGTCATGAATTGTCGGGAATGTAAGCGGGAGATTTCATCTCAGGCTGCGGTTTGTCCTCACTGCGGTATCAAAGTCAGCTCTCGTGGTGGGACCGGCACCGGTTTTTGGGTTGTGCTCGCAATTGTGACGGGGCTGGCAGCTCTGGTGTTAATCGGCCGCTCAAATCAGGGCGCCGAAATTACCGCTAACCCGTCTGTCGCGACCAATGCGGTAAACGCGGCGAACGACCATATGTTGGCACTGCCCGCCGCGCAGCAAGCGACTGCGTTAGGTAGGATGGTTGCAGAACGTTGCGGAGGGATTGACGCCTTTTATCAGGGAATGGTGAAAGGCCAAGCTTTCTGGAGCGTGCGATGCTCTAATGGCGAAACCTATCAGATTGCCGTCAATCCCGACGCCGCTGGAAGCATACGGGTGCTTGTGTGCGGCAATGCACCGCCGCTCGCTACGGAATGCTTCAAAAAGTTTTAGGCGAGAGCAGGATGACTCCTCTCGCGGGTCCCTCTTAAGAGTCGCGTGCGGACATGATCGCGCCGATATTCTCCGGCGAGAAAAACTCGCGCCGGCGAGATGGTCCCCGCGTTCATCTCGCAAGAGGTGCGGAACGCTGCCCACGGGCCCAACGTTCTGTCCTCTGACCACTGCCGTGCGCGGTCGAAGCCTTCTCGCCCGCGCGGAACTGAAGTGAGGGACCTTGACAGAATCCATGCGCGTTCCGGTGATCGACGTGGCGCCGCTATTCGGCACCAAGGGCGCGCAGGCCGTCGCGGCGCAGATCAATGCGGCGTGCCGCGACCTCGGCTTCTTTTATGCTGCCGGCCACGGCGTCGCACGTGACACAATCGAGGCGCTCGCCGAAGCGAGCCGCCGCTTCTTCGCGTTGCCGGAGGCACGCAAGAGCGCGATTGCGATGCCGCGTGGCGGACCAGCCTGGCGCGGCTATTTCCCGGTGGGCGGCGAACTCACCTCGGGACGGCCCGACCTCAAAGAAGGTCTCTATTTCGGCGAGGAGCTCGGCGCCGATGATCCGCGCGTCGCTGCGGGCTGGCCGCTCCACGGCGCCAATCTTTTTCCGCAAGAGGTGCCCGAGCTGAAGCAGGCCGTGCTCGCCTTCATGCGCGAAGCCGAGACGGCCGCGCATGCGCTTATGCAGGGCGTAGCGCTCAGTCTTGGTCTCTGGCCGCAATATTTCCGTGAGACCTACACGGCTCGGCCGACGCTGCTGTTTCGTGTGTTTCACTATCCGCCTTCATCTGCCACGGACGAAAGCTGGGGCGTTGGTGAACACACCGATTACGGGCTGCTTACGTTACTGGCGCAGGATGACGTCGGGGGTCTTGAGGTGAAGACGCCGCAAGGTTGGATTGCAGCGCCGCCGATTCCAGGCACGCTCGTGTGCAATATCGGCGACATGCTCGACCGCCTGACCAGTGGAGTCTATCGCTCCACACCGCACCGCGTGCTGAATTTGAGCGGCAAGGAACGTTACTCTTTCCCCTTCTTCTTCGATCCCGCCTTCGATGCCAAGATCGTGCCGCTGCCCGATCAAGCCAAGCTCGCGCGCGACGACAGCACCGAACGCTGGGACCGCCAGAACGTGCACGATTTCTCCGGATCGTATGGCGACTATCTCATCGGCAAAGTCTCGAAAGTCTTCCCCGACCTCGCTCGCGACGTGAGCCCGTGAAGGCGGCACGCGCTACGCGTAACGACGTTGATAGCGTTTAGAACCGAAGTCCGGAATGGCCAATCCCGTGGCCGGTTTGCGCACCGGCCATTTCCGATCAAGGTCAAAGCTTTGGCACGACTTCCTTAGCGAGAGTCAGTTCCATCTCTTCCTTCTGATCGACCGGCATCTGTTTATAGAGCGCGATTTTGAACGAACCACTGCCCTTCTTTACCCAGAGCGCGACTTGGGTTCCCTCGACCAAATAGTAGCTGTCCTCGCCGACGCCGGCAGGTTTCACCGCTGCTCCTGCGGCGATCATCAAGATTGCTTGCTTCTTGGCACCGTCAAAGAACGTTCCCGTTTGAAGATTGAGCGTGACGAATTGCGCGCCGGTGCTGTTGGACCCGGTCCAGGTGCACGTCTTTAGGAATGTCGGCGTGACATGTTTGCCCTCAGCGACCGGAAAGCGGACGGCCGCACTGACCTGCGCAGTCGTCAACAGTGCGCAAGCATCGGGGTCGTCTTTGGCGGACGAAGGGAGCGAGATCATGAACACAGCAAAGGCGGCGCAAGCGACGCCCAAAAGCATGTCAGCCTTCATCGCGGGGTCCTCCTGGCTCAGGTGTTATTGACCATAAAAATATACCGCCGCCGGTGAGGCGCATCAATAAGTTGCCTCACGCGACTGGCGGCCCGCCATAGCCGCTAGAAATCCGGCTTGCCCGCTGTCGGGATTTGGGATTGGGTGTTGTTGAATTCGCGCGGGTTCTCGGCGCAGATCAGTTCCGTCCAGGAATCCACCGAAGGGCGATAGGTGATGGTCGCCGTCCAGGGTGTGGTGAAGACGCCTTCGTCCTCGACCGTGAAATGGAGCTGCAACACCTTGCCGCGATAGGTGCGATCGAAGTCCCAAGCGCCGGGGGCGTAGGAATTCTCTTTCGCGTTGCGCTCGATCGCATCCTTGGCGGCGTCGTAATCGATGAGCCTGTAGCGCTCGGTCACATGGAGCTTGTCGGTGAAGGGCGTGCCGTACATGTCGAGCATGGCAAACGGTCCCTTCTTGATCGCGACCGTGTCGATCACCAGCGTGTCGCCTTCATAGCGGCCGACGGAATCGCCGTACGAGGAGGGTACTGGATGTGTAGGGTGCGTTGCGTTCATGCGCACGCGGCGCACTTCGTTGCCCTGGCGGTAGATCATTGTGATCTGGCTCTTCTCCTGGAACATCTGCACCAGGAAATCCCAAAACACATACGGTACTCCGCCGGGCCAGCATTGACTGCTCGGAGTGGGATAGCCGTTACCGGAAAGCGTAATTTCGCCGTGCTTCTTCACCACCTCGGCCGCTTGAGGCTTCAGGATGGGATTGGTGTAATCACCGACCAACTGCTGGAAATTGGCGACACCGTCGGGCCGGCGCGATCTGTTCCTGACCGGACCGGGGCCCGATTGCGGCGGCTCGAAGCCGGTTAGGAAAGGGTGGGACCAAACGCCGGAGAAATCCGGAATGGATGCGGCGCTTTGCGTGCCGCTAGTGGTCGGGCCGACGGGTGGCATCGGCGTCTGTCCCAGGGCCGATGTCGCAACCGCTGCCACCAGTGTCACCAGTAGACGAAAGGCTCTCATGGCCGCCACTCCCTTCTTCGCCATGTTAATCTGACAGGAAGAACAGCGCACGACCAATCGAGTGCTGTGGTAGCGAATTCAATGCAAATCTGACCAATGGCGGCTATGGGTGGTGACCTCAACCGGTCATGGTGGCTGCGGTTGATAGGCGATTTCGACCTCTCCAACGCGCGCATTCATCTTGAAGACGCGCGCTGAGCTGTCATCGCGAATTTCGAGAATGTTCGGCCGTTGCTATTTCAGAGCGACTTGCGATGCGCCATCCCCAAAGCGTCGAAGATGAATGCGTTACCCGGTTCATCGCCAAGTTCGCGATCAATGGCAATGATTGAAACTTAAACCCCAACGTCGTGAATAGGATGGGCTAGTAGGGGTAACCTTGAAGCCTTGGCGTCCCGGGCTTCCAGTCAGGCAGTCGGCCGTAGTCATCGCCAATCGGCATCTTGACCTTCGGCAGACTCTGTTTGTCGAGGACTTCGTCCTCCGGGATCACCTTGTTCACGAAGAGGAGGTAGGCCGTCAGCGCATAGACCTCATCGGCCGTGAGAGTCCCCTCATTCCCGAGAGGCATGGCGCGATGGATGTAATCCCACACCGTCGTCGCAAAGGGCGCGCTCAGTGGCAGTATGCGCTCCCGTTCCCAGATGGGGACATCTTGGCCCTTTTTCGATTGCAGCGCGGGCGCCGGCCCGCCCCCTATGCCCGCTTTGCCATGGCAGGCGACGCAGCCCTTCCGCTGAAAGAGCTGTGCGCCCTCCTTGGCGGTGCCGCGGCCCGGAGGGAGTTCCTCTCCCGTAGGACCGATCGAGATATCCAAGTTCCGGAGTTCTTCTGCGGTTGTAGCGCGTCCCACGCCATACGTCGCAGACTGCGCGAACGCGGGGCTCCCCAGGAGCAACGCAATCGTGACAAGCCTAAGCGAGCCCATTGGTCACACTCCCGTCCCTGGCGATCCGCCACGGCATTACGCTGTTGTCCAGCCCGGGCACTCTGTAATCTCTATCGAAAGGCACGTTCCAGTACTGGGCGACCTGCTCTCGCGTCGGTTGCACCTGCCCGATCTCGTCGGTGCAGCGCGAAAGAATCTCCGTCTCGTTTCCATCCCAAGTCCACGGATAGCCGAACCTTGTGTGCGCCATGCGTTGTGGAGTCGCTTTGATCTCGGCGCGGTTCCACGTCCGCCCGCCATCGGTGGATACCTCCACGGTGCGAATGGCGCCCCCGCCGGACCAGGCCAGCCCGCTGATCTCGTAGAATCCGCGGCCGGGCAGAAGCTGGCCGCCGGACGGGCGCGTGATGACCGATTTGGGTCCGATCTGGAAGGCGAGCGCAGCTTCTGTCGGAGTCCGATCGAGATGTCCGAAGTCGTTGTAGTTCATGTAATAGCGGTCGACGATCTTGATGCGCCGCAGATATTTGGTGTTGAAGATGCCCTCGAAGCCGGGGACCATCAGGCGCAGCGGAAAACCGTTCTGAGGCCGTACAGCCTCGCCGTTCATGCCATAGGCGATGAGACAGTCGTCCATCGCTTTGGCGATGGGCATGCTGGAGGCGCCCTTCACTTCCTCGGCGCCTTCAGCGACGAACCATGTCGCGTTGCCTTTCAGGCCGCACTCCTTGAGCAGCGTTGAAAGGAGCACGCCGGTCCATTCGGCGCAGCTGGTCATCCCGTGCGATTCCTGCACATTCTTTTGCCGGCCATTGTGCCGGTTTCCCGCACACTCGATGAATTGCAACCGGGTGACTGACGGAAGGCGCTTCAAGTCCTCCATGGTGAAGGTCAGGGGCCGATCCACCAGGCCGTGAATCGTCAGAGTGTGGTCCTTTGGATCGATGTCCGGCATGAAGGAGCCGCGGGTCGTCGCCACATAGTGGAGCGATGATGGCGTGACCACGCCAACAGAATCCTGCAGCGGCGAGGCCACGTGGAACACCTTCCCGAACGCGTCGGGTGAAGCTCTGCCGCCCATCGGGTGCGCCATGCGCACCGAGGTCACGTAACGGGAGCGCTGGCCGTATTCGATCAACTCCTTGCTGCCCGGGATCATCGGATAATCGTTTTGGCTGCCGCCCGTGGCCATCGAATGGTCGTGTGTTTGGCCGAGTGCCGGCGCTACCGCTCCCGACGTCAACGTCAACCCACCGGCCAACGTGGCGCCGCCTTTTAGGAGCTCTCTGCGGCTCGTTCGTTTCGAATCCATCCGTTTTTCCTTCGAAAAATGACACGACGACGAAATCACGCCCCCGCGGACGAAAGTATAGGTGGCCTTGCCAAATCTGGCTAGCAGTGCCGCTCCCGTAAGTGAAATGTTCGCTTTGGGTCACAAACGGCCGTTCTCAACGACGGACGGGAATGTCTGCTTTTCTCGGAAACAGACGTTCACCACCGCGCAAGCGAACGACCGAGATTCGAAGCCGGTGCAAATTGCGACCCACCCTCAAGGCAAGGGTCGATCACCACGCACTACTTCGGAAACACCTGCGCGAGGCGTTGCAGTTTGGGTTCGTCGCCCGGCGCAGTTTTCTCGCGCGCGGTGATGAGAGCCATCGCGGTGACGCCGTAGTAAGACGCAAGCGCCTGAATATCGGTGATTCCCTTCTCGCCGTATTTGGCGCGCGCCTTGGCATAGGTCGCGTCCGAGATGTCGTGGTCGCGATACATTTCGGTCAGAAGATCGTAGATGATCGTTTCGTCCTCTTTCATCTTGGAGGGGCGCTTGCCCGCAGCGATGTCGGCGCCGACGGAAGGATCAAGCCCGCCCTTGACCGCAAGCGGGTAATGGGCGTGCCAGATGTAATCGCTCGTCCAATGGCGCCCGGCGATGATGATCGCAAGTTCGGAAAGCCGCGCATCGAGCCCCGTCCCCCAGCGCAGGTAATTGGACATCTTGATCGCTTCGAGGCCGAATTCGGGGCTCGCGAAATATACCTTGAACGGCGCATTGGTGATGGTGCCCGCGCGCGGCCCAACCGTCATGAGCTTGGCGAATTCCTGCTGCGCGGGCGAATAC
>Ga0209131_1002357_pt1 | contig 12859 bp, 9 predicted proteins | sample GraSoi_2013_40cm_FD_185826 | JGI IMG/M metagenome (GOLD analysis project Ga0209131, IMG submission 185826) | Grasslands soil microbial communities from the Angelo Coastal Reserve, California, USA - Sample 9_17_2013_40cm (SPAdes) (version 2) | ecosystem: Environmental > Terrestrial > Soil >...
CGTAGACCGCAGCCCCGACGGATTCGATGCGTACCACCGGCCATTCATTAGACTTTGGTATCGATCCGAGGACGTTAACCGCGGCATCGAAATACCATCGTTCAATAGGCACAAAGCAAGAAGGCGCCTACCTTCGATCGCAGTCGTCGTGAAGGAGGCGCCAATGTTCAAGCGGATCTTGCTTTCAGCCTTTGGCCTGTGCCTCGCATTTGCCATTCCGGCCCGCGCCGAGACCACGCAATTCATTTGCAAGTCAGAGGACGCGGCGAATGCGATCGGCGCCGCACTTCTGGAAGGCACTGACAGCGCCGATGAAATAGCCGAGCCGCTCCTCGCGATAGGTGAGTGCCACTATCTCGACGAGAAGATGTTCGTCTACGTCGTCCATCGCGGAACGACCTACGGTGCCGAGTCGAAGTTCATGGTCGTGGGCTTCTCCGCGAAGATGGGTGAGTTCCCCGACATGTGGGGGTTGATCTCGACCGAGGAGCTGCAAGGCGATGGCACCATTTGAGCGTGAACCGCAACCTTCATCCGACGGGAGACTGCCATGACCTATTTTGATCCCTCCCCCTCTCTGACCCGGAAGAACAAAGTGCCGCTTGAAAAAAAATGCGCAGTCAACCTGCCGCCGCCAGTCGGCGGACACATGTCCGGCGCATTGCTGACGACGCTGCTCGTCTCTTCATGGGCGATCGCCGCGGTCTATGCCGCGCGCTTCTTGTCTGCACTCGCCTAACGCCAGCGTAATGGCGCGCCCATGGAGAGCGTAGAACGCGACGGGAAGAACATGACAAGCCAAAGCAAGTGCCCGATCACCGGAACCCACGCGCGCACGAACCGAGACTGGTGGCCGAACCAGCTGAATCTAAAGGTTCTCCACCAGCATTCGACCCTGTCCGATCCGATGGGCGAGACATTCGACTACGCCAAGGAATTCAAGAGCCTCGACCTGAACGCCGTTATCAATGATCTTCATGCTCTGATGTCGGACTCGCAGGATTGGTGGCCGGCCGACTTTGGTCACTACGGGCCGCTATTCATTCGGATGGCGTGGCACAGCGCAGGCACGTACCGCATCGGCGACGGCCGCGGTGGCGCCGGAGCCGGCCAGCAGCGCTTCGCGCCGCTCAACAGCTGGCCGGACAACGCGAACCTCGACAAAGCACGCCGGTTGCTGTGGCCGATCAAGCAGAAATATGGCCGGAAAATCTCCTGGGCGGACCTTATGATCCTTGCGGGCAACGTTGCGCTTGAGTCGATGGGCTTCAAGACGTTTGGTTTCGGCGGCGGCCGCGCGGATACCTGGGAGCCCGATGAGGACATCTACTGGGGTCCCGAAGCCAAGTGGCTGGCGGACGAGCGCTACAGCGGCGAGCGTGATCTTCAGAATCCGCTCGGCGCCGTGCAGATGGGCCTGATCTATGTGAATCCGGAAGGGCCGAACGGCAACCCCGATCCCCTCGCGGCGGCGAAGGATATTCGCGAAACCTTCGGCCGCATGGCGATGAACGACGAAGAAACCGTCGCGCTGATTGCCGGCGGTCACAGCTTTGGAAAGACCCACGGCGCGGGCGACGCGTCACTAATGGGCCCGGAGCCGGAAGCCGCCTCCATAGAAGAGCAGGGCCTCGGCTGGAAGAACAGATTTGGCACCGGCAAAGGGGACGACGCGATCACCAGCGGCCTGGAAGTCATCTGGACCACGACGCCAACGAAATGGAGCGGCAACTTCTTCTCGAACCTGTTCGATTACGAATGGGAACTGACCAAGAGCCCGGCCGGCGCGCATCAGTGGAAACCGAAGCATGGCGCAGGCGCCGACACCGTGCCGGATGCGCACGATACGTCCAAGCGTCGCGCTCCCTCCATGCTGACGACGGACCTCGCCTTGCGGCTCGACCCTGTCTACGAAAAGATTTCAAGGCGCTTCCACGAGAATCCGGATCAGTTCGCTGACGCCTTTGCCCGGGCGTGGTTCAAGCTGACGCACCGCGATATGGGCCCCATCGCGCGTTATCTCGGCCCGCTTGTTCCGAAGGAGTCGCTGCCGTGGCAGGACCCGATTCCCGCTCTGGATCATCCACTGATCGGAGAAGAGGACATTGCCGCTCTGAAGGCAGAAATTCTTGGGTCGGGCCTGTCCGTTTCCGACCTGGTCTCCACGGCTTGGGCGTCGGCGTCAACGTTCCGCGGCTCTGATAAGCGCGGTGGAGCGAACGGCGCGCGCATTCGCCTTAGCCCCGAGAAGGACTGGGACGTCAACCAGCCGGCGCAGCTGGCGAAGGTGCTGCGCAGGCTCGAGGCGATCCAAAAGGAGTTCAACGCTTCGCAACCCGGGGGCAAAAAGGTCTCGCTCGCCGACCTGATCGTTCTCGGTGGCTGCGCGGCGATCGAGAAGGCCGCGAAGGCGGACGGGCAGGACGTGAAAATCCCCTTCGCGCCGAGGCGCATGGACGCGTCGCAGGAGCAGACCGACGTCCACTCCTTCGCGCCGCTCGAACCTATCGCTGACGGGTTCCGCAACTATCTCCGCGGTAAGCAGCCCCTATCGGCTGAGGAGCTGTTGGTGGATCGGGCGCAATTGCTGACGCTGACGGCGCCTGAAATGACGGTTCTCGTCGGTGGCCTGCGCGTCCTGGGCGCAAATGCCAACAAGTCCGCGCACGGTGTCTTAACCGAGCGGCCGGAGACGCTGACGAACGACTTCTTCGTCAACCTGCTCGACATGAGAACGCAATGGCAGCCCTCCGCCGGCTCCGAAGGCGTGTACGAGGGGCGGAACCGGAAGACGAACGAGGTCAAGTGGACCGGCACCCGTGTCGACCTGATCTTCGGTTCGCACTCGCAGCTGCGCGCTCTCGCGGAAGTCTACGCGTGTGCCGACTCGAAGGAGAAGTTTGTGAAAGACTTCGTGGCGGCGTGGGTCAAGGTGATGGATCTCGATCGCTTCGACCTCGCCTGATCGCTAGCGGCACGGGTCCTGCAGGCATTCAGCGCTTCTGGTACGAATGGAAATGTCGTCTTTCGCCTTCACGATCATGTGGCGGGCGTACCCACAATTTGCGCTGGCGTCCTTGTTGGGCGTGTAAGAGCGCGTAGGCTCATGAGCGTGAGAGAGTGACCCCTCGCAAGTAATTCATTCATGGTATTGTGATTGGCTGAACGGGACCGTGGGGGCAGCAAACTCCTGCCGTCTAAGATGTCGCTCAGTAACTTCCGTGCGCGGGCAACGCGGCTCTTCGTTGTTCCGACGGTGCATCCTGTGAGCAACGCAGCGTCGACATAGGAAAACCCAGCCGCCCCGACCAGAATCAAGGCTTCGCGTTGTCCGTCGGTTAAGCCATGCATCGCATGGGCCGTATCGGAAAGTTCAACTGCCCATTGCTGTTCTCCGTCCGGCGCGGGAATAGTGCTTGCCAATTCGGGCTCCCAAGGGACCTGCCGCCAAGAGCGGCGTCGGTAGGAGTAAAATTCATTGCGAAGAATGGTACAGAGCCAAGCCTTGAGATTGGTTCCTGGAGCGAACGATCGACGAGAGCGCCATGCCTTCGCCAAAGCCTCCTGGGCCAGATCCTCGGCAAATTCGCGGCTGCCGGATAATGACCGTGCAAAGACGCGCAGAAATGGCATGAGTTTGGTGAGTTCGTCTTCGAATTCGGCTTCGGCATTCTTACAGCCGAGCTGTGTCTCTGTAACGGACTCGACATCCTGCAAAGACATAGCGATCTCTTTCCCCGTTCTGCAGAGCGAAGATGACTGCTTGCCGGTATTCCGGCGTTCGCCGGCAACATTACCGACGTCGGAGGCAGCACCGGCACGGCCGCGTATGAGGGGATCCAGATTCATCTTCGCTTCGTCTTTCGTCCTCACGACGCCATCCACCCAACAATCGCGGCCGCTATCACCCAAAGCAGCAGAGAAAGCGCAAATTGTAGTTGTGCCCAATGATGATCAAAATTGGGCAGCGGCTCGTGATAGTCCACCCGGTCTTGGACGCGGAAGAATTGAGGATAGCGCTTCTGGGTATGGATGAAGTCAGGGGATTTAAGATCATCGACTTGCAGACCAGGCGAAAGGTTACGCCCGCCCGGATTGCCCTCGATCATTTCTGCGTTCGCCCAACTTGAGAATTGATCGGTTATGGTCATAGCCACACCTTCGGCCAAGCCATGTGCGCGAGAATGCCGAGCACGAACATGCCCGCGCCGTAAACGAGCCGGTACAGCTCGACGCGAAACCGGAACGGCGAAGAGCTCGGCACGGACGGTGTCGGCGGTTGGCGAGCAAGATGGTGAAACGGGATTATGTTCGTGGGAACTTTGTAAGGGTTGCGGTTCTGGTGCGCTGGCTCAGTGCTCGCGTAAGACGGCGGCTCCAGTTGTTCGATCCCGTCGACGCCCACGAACGCGGCATTGGGCGTCGAGCTTCTCCAGCACGCCGCAACGGCGATTAACCCTTCAGCGGTAGCGCCAAGATCATCCGGCAGGACCGCGAGCCCGTCTGGCGATCCCTTGGCGATCGGATTCATGCGGAACCCCAGCGAAAATCGCTTCCTGGTCATGCATCGCTCCTTCGAACAAATCGCTAACGCCTCACTTCAGTGATGTCTTGACGGATTTCTCTCAGACGACTCGTCCAATCTCCGGTGAACCGCCGATTTTCCTTTCTGATGAGCTCGCGCCGACGGAAATCGTCCGTGTGATGTAACGGTGCTTTCCCCGAAACGTCTTTTCCGTTTTTGCGGCGTTTGGCTTGGTCTTGCAGCGCCTTCACCAAGGCGACGGAAATCTCGGAGCGTCGCCGACCGCTGATGACCCGGAGCGGACATCGACGCCGCACGCGAGTTTCTGCAAGTTTCCATTTCTGCTTCGGCAATAGCTGCTTCGCCGACTCGGCTTACCGCACCTCGAACATTCAAGAAGAGCATAGCTGTCTAGGCACGGCCGACTGACGCGCGGGGATATTGGCGAGGCTACGGAACAGAATTCATGACCGCCCTTTCCACAGTCGGCACGGTGAACTGGAATACGGTGCCCTGCGGTTCTATCGCGTCCGCCCAAAGTCTCCCCCCATGAGCTTTGATGATGGACTGGCAGATCGACAGCCCTATTCCCAGTCCGTTGGGCTTGGTCGTGTAGAAGGGCTCGAAAACGCGCTCGAGACGTTCGGGCTCAATGCCCGGACCTGAATCGCGCACTGCGACGAGCACGCCATTTGCCTGGTTCTGTTCGGTGCTGATCAATAACTCTCGTGCGCCGTCCTCAACCCAGCCCATTGCTTCGATCGCGTTGACGATCAAGTTCATAACGACTTGTTGCAATTGAACACGATCCCCCTCAACGATCCAGTCTCCGTTGGCAAACCGGGTCCGGACCGAGACTCGATTGTCCGCGATTTCACCTTTGAGCAAAACAATCGCCTCGTTGACCGCGCCGTTAAGATCGAAACGATCCCTTCGTGGTGGTGCTTTCTTGATGTGGTCGCGGACCCGGTCAACGATCTGCCTAGCTCGATCGGCATCGGCCACGATACACGCAAGGGCTTCCCTGACCTCGGCCAGATCCGGTGGCTGCTGGTCCAAAAAATTTAGGGCCGCGCGCGCGTTGTTGCGCGCGCTCGCGATCGGTTGCGTGACTTCGTGAGCGATCGAAGCGGTCAGCTGACCCAAGGTCATTACCCGATTCACACGGGCAAGTTCGGCTTGCACTGCCCGCAGGAGTGCCTCAGCTCGTTGCGCGCGCATCACTGCAATGAGACCGGTGTCGGTGCCCCGATCGCCTGAGAATTCTCCACCAAACGGAAGGGCACGTCTCGGCTCTACACTGTCGCATCGGATGCGGCTGACAGTTAAAGCTTCACGCGGATCCGAGGCGCCGGATTGAACGAGACGACACAAAGTCAGTGCGTCCTGCCGGTTTTTCGACTGGTTCGCTCGCTCGTCACAAACCGGCACGGCTGGTGGGTTGGCCTTGCCGTGGCATTCCTGCAGCATCGTCTCCTCCGATGAGCGTTGAGTGACGTCGCGAGCATGGAGGCAGCACCTAGCCAAGGGCGAGTTAAGCGTTGTTATCCCGGTGTTGTTCAGTGTTGCGTCGGGCCCGATGAAGCCGCGATACGCCCTGAAAGCGAACCGTCGTTGGCACCAGAAAGAGTTATTGCTTCTGAGGCTTAGCTGTTAAAACAACGGGGGACACACATGTTACAATGGCGATCCCACGGAGACCCCGCCTTCGGTTAGGTCGTTGCTTGAAGGGGCGCAATCAAACCTATGGACATCGTGTCCTTCGGGCCGTTTCGGCTGTATCCCGCGCAACGCCTGCTAAAAAAAGGGGAAGACCCCGTCAAGCTCGGCGGCAGGGCCCTCGACATCCTATTGGCTCTGGTCGAACACGCCGGTGAAGTGGTGGGTCACAAGGACCTCATCGCCAAGGTGTGGCCGAACGTCATTGTCGAAGACATCGGTCTGCGCGTGCACATCGCATCTCTGCGTAAAGCGCTCGAAGGAGGACAATCCAGCGAGCCTTACATCATCAACGTTCCCGGCCGCGGTTATTGTTTCGGCGCCCCTGTTTCCTATGAACGGTCCACGCCGGATATCAAATCGCCGCTCGACATATCGATCTATAATCTTCCCAGGCGTTTGGCGCGGATGCGAGGGCGCGATGATGCGGTCCGGCATATCGGCGAAAAGCTCATCACTGAACGTTTCGTCACCATCGTTGGGCCCGGCGGAATGGGCAAGACAACCGTCGCGCTGTCCGTTGCGCACGCCCTGTTGAACCAATTTGGCGGTGCTGTGTGCTTTGTAGACCTTGGGACGATCAGCGATCCGCATCTGCTTGCCGGCGCCGTGGCCTCCGCCTTTGGCCTTCCGGTACAATCTGAGGATCCAATTCCCGCCGTCCTTTCGCATATCCGGGGAAAGCGGACGCTTCTCATCCTCGACAGTTCCGAACATCTGATCGCAGAAGTGGCCGCGCTCGCACAGAGACTTTTCGAGGAGGCGCCGAGCCTGCACATTTTGACCACGAGCCGAGAAACGCTTCGCGCTCTTGGAGAAAATGTGCATCGGCTGTCTCCCTTAGACAGTCCCCCTGACGAGCCGAACATCACGGCAGAGGAGGCGCTCGCGTTTCCGGCCGTACAAGTCTTTCTGGAACGCGTTGCTGAGGGCGGAATGCCCATACAGCTGAGCGACCAAGACGCCCCGATCGTCGGAAACATTTGCCGCAAACTTGGAGGCGTTGCGCTCGCCATCGAGCTTACGGCCGGACGAGTTGAAGCCTATGGCATACGCCGCACGGCGGAGCTCCTCGATAGCCAGTTCTCTCTCCTTTGGCCGGGACGCCGGACGGCGCCGCCCAGGCACCAGACGCTGAACGCGACGCTGGACTGGAGCTATAACCTGCTTTCCGATGTTGAGCGTCTAGTGCTGCGTCGATTGTCCGTCTTCGTGGGCGGCTTCACCCTCGATGTCGCACAGAAAGTTGTCGGAACGCCTGATCTCGAAGACGCCAAGGTTTATGATGCAATTGCAGGGCTGATCGCGAAATCACTCGCTTCAACCAATCTGTCCGGACCGGTCCCGCGCTATCGTTTACTGGACGCCACGCGAACGTATGCCGCGGCAAAATTGCGCGACACCGGCGAGGATGAGCTCTTAAGACGGCGTCATGCCCTTTGCTATCGCAACATGCTTGAGGACGCGGCGGATCGGGAGACCGTCTACCAAGACAAACAGGGCACAGCGGTTACAGACATCGACAACATTCGTGCCGCATTGAATTGGGCCTTTGGCCCTAGCGGAGAGTCTTCGATCGGCGTTGATTTGGCGACCTATTCGGCATCTTTATGGTTTGGCAAAGGGCTTCTGACCGAATATCGCCACTGGGCGAATATCGCGGTGGGCGCAGCGGCGGCGGATACGGCCGCTCGTCCAACGCAAAAGCAGCTGTCCCTCCAGATGGCGCTTGTGAGTTCCACGCTGTTTACGATCGGTGCCTCCGATCAGATCAAAGCGTCCGGGGCCAAGGCCTTGGAATTGGCCATCGGTCTCAATGATATAAGTGGGGAAGTATCCGCGTACTTGGCGCTTTGGGGACACGCCGTGCGCACCCCCCACTACCGTGAGGCTCTCGCCATTGCCGAGAGATGTGCCGACACAGCAAAGAAAATTGCCGATCCCGGCACCGGATCGATGGCGGAGTGGATGCTCGGCATAACCAAGCATCGCCTGGGACGTCATGCGGAGGCGCGCCTGCATCTTCAGCGTTCGCTGTATACCGACAGCGAAACGTCCCGGCACCTGCAGCTTAGGCAGGTCGGCTATGATCGCCGCACCGACGCCCTTAGCACACTTTCCAATCTGATCTGGCTTCAGGGATTGCCCAAACAGGCCGAGAAAACAGGCGCGCGTGCTATGGAGACCGCAACGACGCTCGGCTTCCCCATTGCCATCAGCGTGGCGAGAGCATGGACTAGCCTCAACAAATATCTGTCGGGGATCGATATCGATGCCATAGAAAATGACGCGCTCGAACTTGCGGAGCACGGAAGAGCCCATTCTGCCGGCGGCTATCAGGGGATCGGTCTTTGCATATTGGGATTGTGCCAAGCCAAGCGGGGTCAATACAGCGAAGCGCCTGTCCTCGTCAGTGACGGTCTCAAACTGCTTGCGAACAGCCAGTACGGAATCTTCCATCCGGCCTTCCGTACCGAACTCATCCTGGCAGCAATCAATGCGGACCGGTATAACGACGCTTCGACCTGGATGGCGAGGATCGATGCGGAAGACCAGGGCCCCGAACATTGGTGGACACCTGAAATCCTTCGCGCGAGGGGCGTACTTGCGCTGGGCGTGGACAAAGATGTCGCCAAAACAGAACGCCTATTTCTGCAATCGATTGCACTCGCGCAGAAGCAAGGAGCTCTTGCCTGGGAGCTGAGGGCGACGCTGGCTCTGAGTGAGCTTTGGGCAAGCCGAGGTCGGTGGAAAGATGCGTTGACTCTGCTGACCGGCATTTGTGACCGGTTCACTGACGGGATCGAAACGGCGGATTTGTCGAAGGCTCACAATCTACTCAGCGATCTAAAATCGTCTTCCTAGTCCGCTATTGGCGAGAACCAGCCACATCATCGGCATATTACGAATGACCGAATGTGGCGGCGATTATCTGCCGTTCCGCTGTGCTGTCCCGAACGGCCGAATGCGCCGCCCGGTTGATCGTGATCGCGCGCCGGTGCGTGGGACCACGGGCCGTGGCTTGAAAGATGGCATCTACGACCTTTGACGAAGCAGACCCTTTATATCGACAAGCCGGGCTCTTAAAGCGCCACGACTACGATATCGAGATCGCGGGAAACACGCCAGGTGCGCATTATATCGATGCCTACGCCGACGTGTCGGGCATCAAGTTTCCCACCATACGGCGCATATTCGCTCGCCAGGCCGACAAAACTCGTGATCAAATGGGCGATTGCGTTTTCGCGTTCAGCAAATGCTCGGTGAACCATTCCGTCGCGGCCCGGGCCGCCGCGTCCGCGCCCGCTCCGTTGTAGACCGCATAGTGACCACCTTCGATTTCCAGAAGGTGCTTGGGTTCTCCGGCGCGGGCGAAGGCGGAACGTGTGGAATCCGGCGGCACGACGGCATCATTACGAGCCAAGATCATCAGTAGGGGACGCGACGCGATCAGGTCGATGAACCGGCCGGGGGCATGCTCGAGTATCGCGTCGAGCGAACTCATGGCTACCTCATTGCGCCAAGCTGGCGCGATGGTTGCCTTCGCCCGGGTGCCAAAGTCGTAGCTGTCCTTATCCATTTGTAGCGCAAAGCCTTCGCCGGGCTTTCCGGCGCTGGGGACGTATCGCTCGCCGCCTTCGGTGGCGTAACGGATGCGCTCCTGGATCGTCATTTGCTGAAGGTCCACAAACTGTTTGGGACCGGCGAGCCCGCGAGTGATCTGATCGAGATCCATGGGGCCGACCTGACTGACCACTGCTTTGACTCGGGGATCACGCGCGGCGACCTGGATGACATGGGCACCGCTGAAGCTGGTACCCCAGACCCCTAGCCTGTCTGCATCAATTTCAGGCTGCAGGGAGAGCCACGTCAGGGCATTGCGATAGTCTTCCATCTGATCGCGGGGCAATACCCGCTGACGCGGTTCACCACCACTCGCGCCGAAACCGCGGTAATCAAACACGAGAGCCGCTATGCCGGCTGCAGCGAACCGGCGGGCGAACGGCTCCAGATACATCTCCTTCACTGCGCCAAAACCATGAGCCATGGCGACGGCGGGCACAGGCGCGTCTGCGCCGGAAACTTTCGGCAGGAAGAGCCAAGCAGCCGCAAACGTCTCGCCGCTCTTGAACATCACGTCGCGCTTTTCGATTGTCATTGCCGTCCTCATTCGAACCCGTCGTCGTCATGTTCGGTAGCGGGATGAGGCTTTCGCGCCTTGGTCCGTCCAAATCATCGTTCGAGCTTGGACGGTCGCGCGACCTCCGGCGAGTACGAATCTACCCTGGCCACCGCGAGAGAGATTCGTTCAAGGCGCTAGCGATCGGCCTTTGCTACAGACCTGATCTCGGACGGAGCGCACTTTGCTGAGCGTCAATCAACGCCACAGCTCGCTCGGGACGTGCGCGGAATACCACGGCATAGACGGCGGGAAGAAAGATCAATGTGAGGGCTGTCGCACCCGCCAGTCCTCCCATGATCGCGAACGCCATAGGACCCCAAAATACTTCGCCTGCAATAGGTATCATTCCCAGGATAGCAGCCGCTGCTGTCAACAGAATTGGACGCATTCGATGCACTGTGGCTTCGATGATCGCATCCCAAAGCGCGTGGCCTTCGAGTCGATTTGCCTCGATCTGGGTCACGAGAATGAGCGAGTTTCGCATGATCATGCCGGAAAGGGCGAGGACACCCAGGAGGGCCACGAATCCCATTGCGGATCCGGACAACAGCAGAGCAGCGGCGACGCCAATCAAACCCAGCGGTGCCACACTGACGACAAGCAGAAGCCTGCTGAAGCTCTGCAACTGGATCATGATGATCGTTAGAATTAGGAAAAGCGCGAGCGGAAGAACCGCAAAAACAGAACCTTGCCCCTTTGCGCTCTCCTCCACGCTTCCACCCGTCTCAATCGTATAGCCCGGCGGCAGTTGCGCACGAAGAGCACTCAACTCGGTGGCGACATCGTCAACCACGTTCGCCGGCTCAACGCCTGCCTGTGTCTTGGCTTGTACGGTGATTGTTGGAAGACGATTGCGTCGCCATACGAACGGATATTCGAGTCCATAATCTATGGTCGCAAGGTCATCGAGGGGAACCACCCTGCCGCCTGGAATCTGGATTTGCAGGTTGCGCAAAGTTTCGATCGATGTGCGCTCGGATCCGGCAGCGCGTGCCGTAACGTTGATGAGATAGGTCGCGTCGCGCAGCTGCGTGATCGCACGTCCGGAAAATGTGAGATTCAACGAATCAGCGACGGCCTGCGAACTAAGGCCCAAACGCCTCACTTTGTCCTGATCGATTTTAACGCGCAAAAGCTTTGCGGTATCGTTCCAGTCGAAATTGACATTGTGGGCCGAAGGATCGCGCCCCAGGGCAGCAGCAACTTTGTCGGCAAATCGTTGAACGACGGCCATGTCAGGGCCGGCGACACGAAATTTGACAGGCCAGCCGACCGGAGGGCCAAGTTCCAAGGCGGTGACATTCAGAACAACGTTGGCAAAGGAACCATCGGATATCCCTTCGACCATTTTCTGGATGCGTTTTCGCGCCTCGAGGTCTTTGGCAACAACAACCAGCTGCGCGAAATTGTCGTTGGCGAGCTGTACATCCATCGGCAAATAAAAGCGGACAGCGCCTTGGCCAACATAGGTGGTCCAATGATCCACATCCGGTGACTTCGCCAAGAGCTGTTCAAGCTGATCTACCTGTTTTGCCGTGGTCCCAAATGTTGCCGCCTGAGGTAGGGTCATACCGATCAGCAGCTCTGGCCTGTCGGACGCTGGAAAGAACTGTTGCCGTACGAACTGCATTCCGCCGATCGCCGCCAAGAAGGCCGCGACAACGCCAACTATTACGAGATGGCGATGACGGCCAAGTGTCTTGGTCAGAAAGGCGCGGAAGAAGGTGTTCCGAGGCAATACTTCGTCTTTGTGAGGCTTCGCGCGAAGCAGCAGAACTCCTAGATACGGCGCGAAGACGACCGCAACAATCCACGACGACAGCAAGGCAATTGTCACGACCTGAAACAAAGAGACCGTGTATTCGCCCGCGGCACTTCGTGCGAAACCGATAGGCACAAAGCCAGCTGCGGTAATGAGAGTACCAGCCAACATCGGGAATGCCGTGACCTCGTAGGCATATGTCGCCGCGCGTATCTTGTCCCAGCCTTCCTCCAGCTTGGTGATCATCATTTCGACGGTGATCATCGCATCGTCGACAAGAAGGCCCAAGGCAATGATCAGGCCGCCAAGCGAGATGCGCTGCAATTCGATACCCAGAATCTGCATCACGACGAATGTGACGGCGAGCACGAGCGGTATCGAAAACGCAACGACGAAGCCCGCGCGAAATCCAAGGCTAAGAAAGCTGACCGCCAACACGATGAGGACGGCTTCGCCGAGAGCCTCGGTGAATCCGCCGACCGCTTTGGAGACCACCGCTCCCTGATCGGCGACGAGATGCGGCTCCAATCCGATCGGGAGCTCGGTCTGTATGGACCGCATCGCCTTGGCGACGTCCCGCCCGAGATTCAGTACATTGCCACCTTTGGTCATCGTAAGCGCGAGGCCTATGGCGGGCTTCCCGTTAAAGCGGAATTGTGCAGTTGGCGGC
>Ga0209131_1002359_pt1 | contig 12853 bp, 12 predicted proteins | sample GraSoi_2013_40cm_FD_185826 | JGI IMG/M metagenome (GOLD analysis project Ga0209131, IMG submission 185826) | Grasslands soil microbial communities from the Angelo Coastal Reserve, California, USA - Sample 9_17_2013_40cm (SPAdes) (version 2) | ecosystem: Environmental > Terrestrial > Soil >...
GTCAATATTGCGGATGGACCCCCTTGCGCGCGTGCCTTGAAGGGGGACTGTCGTTGCGCCAAAGCTGAGGCGATTGCAGACCAGACGTCGACACCCCGGGCCGTAGCCCCACCATGCGTATCTCCTCATCGGCCTCCAGCACTGGCGCACGACGTGTACGTCTGCGCTGCCCAGACGGCCAAGCGCCCGCAAGCCAGGACTTTCAACTTGAAAATTAGGTACTTTCAGAGGACGACACTAGTGACTCAGGAGACTCAGGTTGTGGTACGCGACAGTTATCGATTCGTCCGTACGCGCTTGTATTGACTCGTCTGGCCACCGGGAGTGTGGCCACAAAAAACTGTTTCAAAATAGGTTTCACTCCATGGTGGACAACTGCGGTCAAGTTACCGACATCGACCCCGGCGGGCAGTATTTGCTGAGCTTGGGAGAAAACACCGGAATCTATGAGGTCTCTATCTCAGACAGGAAGTGCATCACGCTGGTTCCCGACATAGTAACGCAATCCGCCGTTTTGCTCGCGATGATAAGTCATTCTTGTATGCAGTTGCTTCCCATGGTGAGGTCACGATTTTCCGTCATCCTTGGAGAGACGGAAAAATCGTCGGGGTGCGCCAGATCGGGTTGAAGGTCCCCTTTCCTCTTGCCTGCTGTTATGCGAGCGGAAATGCCTATGATTTTTCCAGGGACCTTTCCACCATCGTCTATGCTCACCCCGGCGGTCACGCCGACCTCATATCTTCTGAGTCAGAAATAAATCCCAGTCGCGAAACAGAATTCGGCAGGTTTCTCGTACACAGTCGAATAGGAGTCGCGAAATGTCGCGGCGACCAGCAGTCGGCCCTGTCAGCGCTTGGCTAACTTCCGTGTAGGCGCTTGACCGTACAAAATGACCGTCCCTGTTCGGAGACGGCGTTCCGGGAAATAACGGACGAGACTTGCGGACGCGTTGTCGCGCACCCAAACATAATCGCCGCACTCGATTTGCCTGGCTGGCACTTCGCCGCAGGGTCGGCTCAGTCTCAACTCCACAGCCCATGCTCAAAATGCGGGGAAGGCCAGACAAAGGTAATCTGACCACAAAAACTGTCTCAAAATAGGGGTTCACTCCATGGGTGACGAAAATGCGAAGGGCTGGGTTTCGGAACGGCGGGAAGTGTTTTAGAATCAGAGTAGCTTCTCTTGTGGGCGTGTAGCTCAGCTGGGAGAGCACCTGCTTTGCAAGCAGGGGGTCGCCGGTTCGATCCCGGCCACGTCCACCAACCATCTGCCTGCAAATCAATCACTTACTAATTGGACCGGTGCGTGCCCTCCTCAATTTGGGTCCATTTGGGTCCAACTAAAAGCTTCTCCACTCCCTCAACCGCTCGGCGTTGCCGCCCACATCATCAATCTCTCTGGCAACTTTGTGATAAAGGCGGTAGAGATCGGCGTCGTGGCGGGCTTCCTTGGGGTTGACGAAGCCGTGATAGATCGCCTGTCCACCGGGAATAAAATTGCGACGTGAAAAGAAGCTTGTGTCCTTCTTTCGTCAGAGTAAGGACTCGCTTCGAGTAGGACTCGTGCCCTTCGATGCTGCGCTGCTCGATGAGTCCTTGGTGACGGAGATGCTGAACGTCGTTCTCCATCCGCGAGCGGTCGCCTCTGTAACCTAGCCGGGCGAGGTCATCCGCTGGAACGACGCGAAACTTACCTAGCTCGATAAGGGTCCGAACTTCGGATTCACGGAGCGAGTACTCTCGATTGCGTTCGCGGTATGCTGTACCCGTCGCTTTGTACTCGTCTGATGGAGAGAAGTGGAACCATTCCATCGGTGATCTTTCTGCATGCAAACTCGAAATGTGTACGGCGTGCAATACGCAAGGCTGCTTTTCTTCGAATGGTGCAATTTCCCGGGTCTTTTTGGAAAAGACAGCTTGCAGTGCATTCCCTCCCAACAAGGAGCTGACCTCAAAGTGGGCATCGACCGATTCCACGGTCTGTTTTGTGGGTAGTCGCCTGCAGTGCGCAGCTTTGAAAGAGCTATCGCAAGCTCCCAGTAATTCTGGTTCTCGGGCGCCGACGGTTGTTGGTCCTGGACCTCTCGGCGCTCCCATTCCACAGGGCCCCATGTGCATTGTTTGTGGGCTCGACCCGATTTTGATCGACAAGAAAGCGCAGGGCGCTTACACGATAAAATTGATTCTCGGAATCGCCAAGAACAGAACCGTGACAAGCGTCGAAGCTCAAGCTGCTCCGACACCGGAGATCAAGTCTCGCGTCGAACAGCAAACCCAGCAGTGGATATTCGAACCGTACCTAAAAGACGGGGCCCCGGTGAACGTGAAGCTAAACACCAGCGTTCATGTGAACTTCATAAAGCCTCGGTGAGCGTCCATGTGGCAGCGATCCGTCGAGGAACATGGATTCGCGATTATTCCAGACGTCCTTGCTGGGGAGGACATCTCAAGGCTGTCGGGCGACCTCGCTGACGCACAGCTGCGCCGAAGCAGAGCTGGTGTGCGCCACGCGCTGAGGAATCCCGCTGTAGCTGGACTCGCCCAAGACTCGCGACTTCTTCGTATCGCAAAAGGCGTCTTGGGGAGTAAGGCGTTCCCATTCCGTGCGACGTTATTTGACAAGTCGCCCGCTTCTAATTGGCTGGTGGTCTGGCATCAGGACACCGCCCTGCCTCTTCGAAATAAGCAGGAAGCGCAAGTCTGGGGACCGTGGTCTGTAAAAGATGGCGTCATCTACGCACACGCTCCAGCAGATGCTCGCTCCCAGGTTATGGCTTTGCGAGTCCACCTCGATGATTCGACAGCGCAAAACGGTCCGCTCCGCGTGCTCCCCGCCACACATAGGCTAGGCGTCTTGACCGACGATGAAATCCATCAGCTCTCGACACAGGTATCGTCGGTCGATTGCGTGGTTCCGAGGGGCGGAGTCTTGGCGATGAGACCATTGATTGTTCATGCTTCCTCGAAGTCGCAATCGGAAAGCTCGCGGCGCGTACTGCACATTGAATATGCGGCCTGCGAACTTACGGCAGACGGGCTCCACCTAGAGGTCCGCATAGAACGGTGCGCCATTCTGTCACAGTCGATCATCATAGCTTGTCACAGTAAAGAGGCAGTTTGGTTAGTGTCGCCAGTGGGAAAGGATCGTTTCGTTAGGATTCGCGTAACGAAACTATGTCGCCTTTTCTTTTCGCTATTAGATGCCAGCAATCAGTTGACGAATGGGTGAGGGACAGGCCTTTAGGCTATCGCTCATAATATGGCATAATATGAGCGATAGAAAAAACCTCTATCGCTCATGATTTGGAACTGGCAACAACCGGATTGGCCTACCTTTCAGTGGGACCAAGTCCGCCTGGAGGTTGCGGAGAAGGAATTCCTGGTGAACGGAGGTGTGTTCGTTGGCACAGTGCGACACCTTGGGACTGAGGAGCGCGATCAGCTGACGATTGAGGCGATGAGCACAGAGGCGGTGACGACCTCAGAAATCGAAGGCGAAATCCTGGATCGGGCGAGCGTGCAGTCCTCTATCCGCAAGCAACTGGGACTGGCTTCGGCCGAACGACGGGTGCGGCCAGCGGAGCGAGGAATTGCTGAGATGACGGTTGATCTGTATCGGTCTTTTGCTGAACCACTCTCAGAAGAAATGCTGTTTCGCTGGCATCGCATGGTGATGAGCGGCAGGCGTGACTTGAAAGATGTGGGTCGATATCGAACCGGTGCTGAACCCATGCAAGTGGTCTCCCGCGCGATGTATGAACCCAAGGTACATTTCGAGGCGCCACCGTCATGGCGCGTGCCATCCGAAATGACGCGATTCATCAGTTGGTTCGGTCGCACGGGACCTGGCGGCGAAGAACCGTTGCCTGCTTTAACGAGGGCAGGAATTGCCCACCTATACTTTGAAAGCATCCATCCTTTTGAGGATGGCAATGGACGTAGCGGACGGGCCATCTCTGATAAAGCTCTAGCGCAGAGCCTCGGTCAGCCGACGCTCACGGCCTTGGCGGCCACGATTCTTGCTCGCCGGAAGAATTACTATGAGGTGCTCGAAGCGTCGAACAAGCAAACCGAGATCACCAACTGGCTGATGTGGTTTGCGGGTGTCGCCATCGAAGCGCAGCGTCGGACAATTGCAATGGTGGAATTCCTAATCGACAAAACAAAGCTGTTGGATCGGCTGAATGGGCAGCTCAATGAGCGGCAGGAAAAAGCACTCCTGCGCATGTTCCGGGAAAGCCCCGAAGGGTTCCGAGGCGGGCTTACGGCCGGAAAATACAGCACGATAACCGGAGCCTCACCTGCGACTACGACACGGGACCTAGCGGACCTGGTTGCGAAGGGCGCGTTGGTTCGCGAGGGGGAACGGCGTCACGCCCGCTACCGTCTTAGTGTCCCCTTGCGGCCAGTCCCACACGTGACGCTCAACGAGCGGGGCGAAAGTTCATTCCATTAAAGTAAGTGTTATTTACACAGCACTTGCCTTCTGAAGAGACTTGACTGACGAATAAGCCCAGTCAATAGTCGTTTCAAATGTTTCTCGTAAATCTGATTCGACATCTGGACCCAGAGATGTTTTTTGCCACTGTCGCTCCGGTGGGCGCAGATGTAGAGACGGTATGTGCTGGCCTGGAGCGTGTTTTGAGTCGATTCAAATACGGCCTGCATACCATACGAGTAATAGAGAAGCTGAAAAGAATCTGAGGATATCTAGAAAACGAATCCGAGTTTTTCGACGAGAAATTAGAAAACCGCATGAATGCGGGCGATAAATTTAGAAAAGAGACTGACAGAGATAATGCGTTAGCGCTGTTGGCTCTGGACAATGTTAGGCGGTTTCGGAAGAAACAAGACTCGGATTCCGCAAGAATCCCCAGGCAAGCCTACCTGTTCCGGTCACTCAAGCGACCAGAAGAAGTCAGTGCTCTTAGACGTGTTTACGGATCAAATCTCGTAGTTATATCCGACGAGGTTTTTCGTCTCACAGCAAATGGTGGGCAAAGGAAGCAATTGGAACTCGGTTCGCATTCTCGACAAGACGTGGTTTGCGTGCTCTTGGAACAACGTCAGTTCGGCACTTCGCCCTGCTCAAATCTTGGCAGAACATCTGAGGGCTTTTCGATGAAGGTGATGTTCAAGGCTAGAGTACGACGGAAATTCTGAAACCGTGATGACCGCAATCGGCTGCAGCAGGGCACAAAACAAAGCCAAGCGAACCAATAAGATAGAGTTTGTTTTTCCGCTTTGCAAGCAGGGGGGCACCGGTTCGATCCCGGTTACGTCCACCAATTCTCGGGTACAAAGCTGGCGCAATTTCTCTTGGAGGAGTGCGATTTAATTCAGAGGGAACGGCTTAAACCAAAGTTCCTTGAAGCACTTCTCGGAGTAGCTCTTGTTTTTGCGTGGTGAGCTTCTTGCCCTGCGCGGTAAGATAAAACACGTCGATGGCCTTCTGGCCTTCCGTGTCGATCAACGCGACTTCAATGTTGCATCCCAGGCGCGCCAGCGCCGAACCGATCTCGTACAGCAATCCCGGGTGGTCCTGCGTAACGATTTCGAGCAGCGTGCTGTGCGCCGATGATGAATCATCGAAGTTGATGCGCGTTTCCACGGTAACTTTCGGCGCGCGTCCGCGGCTGGCGCTCTCGCGGCTCTTCAGGAGCGGCTCCAGGGGCGCCTTTCCGTTCACGACATCGGCGAGGCTCTTGCGGAAGCGTTCGGCTTCGCTGGGGTTCAGCTCCAGCGTGCGGTGCAAATCCGCGAAGTGGAAAGTATCCAACACGACGCCGGCGGCATTCGCGAAAGCATCCGCCTTGTTAATGTTCATGCCCCAACCGGCCAGCACGCCCGAAATCGTCGCGAAGAGAGCCGGGCGGTCCGCCGTAAGCAGCGTCAGGGAGAATCCATGGCGCGTGGCGAGGAGTTCGGTCTGCACCGGATCAGTGCCCAGCTTCCGGTACAACGCAAAGTGCGCGGCAATCTCCGCCGCCGAATGCACCGCGAGATACCGCCGCGGGAATCCTTCGAGGAACCGTTCAATCTCTTCGACGCTGGTGTCGCCCGCCAGCGCCTTCACGCGCTCGAGCAGCGAGCCTTCATCTGGCGCGTGCAAGCGGTCGCGATCCAGAGTGCGGCTGAAGTGGTTCGAAGTGGCCACGAAGAGCTGCCACAGCATTTCCGCCTTCCACGGCGTCAGCGCTTCCGGATTAACGGAGTGAATATCCGCATAGGTCAACAGGCACAATCTTTGCAGCCTTTCCAGCGTTGTGACGGACTGCGCAAAAGCCGAAACGGTGGCAGGATCGAAGATGTCTCTCCTTTGCACCGTGGCGGACATGTCCAGGTGATGTGCGATGAGGAAATGGACTTCTTCGTTCTCTTCCGGCGTAAGATTCAACCGCCGGGCGGCGCTATCGAGCGCCGCGAGGCTGCCGGTGATGTGATTCTCCGCCGGCATTCCTTTGCCCACGTCGTGCAGCAGCAGTGAAAGGATCAGTAAATCCCGCCGCTCGGCGGTCTTCCAGAGCGGCGCGAAATGCGCTCCTCGCTCATCCGGCGGCTCCGCCAATTCCTGCAGGTGCTCGATGGTCCGCAGCGAATGTTCGTCGACCGTGTAGCGATGATAGAAATCGCGCACCACCAGTGAGTCGATCTTTCCGAATTCCGGCAGGATTTCCGTCAGCAGCCCCAGCCGCTGCATCGACCGCAACGCCACGCCCGGATAATCGGAGCCCAGAATCTCGCGCAGCGTGGCCCAGGGAATCTCCCTGTTCTTCGGAGGGAGTTCCGGATGCGTCAGGATATAACCGATGCTGCGCTCTGCCTCACGGCTCAGCGGAGTCCCCGTATGAGCCGCTTCCCTGAAAAGAGAATAGGTGATCGCGCGGTCGGACAGCACCGGCTGATCGAGCACTTCGAGCAAGCCGTCTCGCACCGTGAAAAACCTGTTATCGCCCGGCTCGAGCCTGGCGGCGCGCGTCGCGTTGAACAGGCGCTGCCGCAGAGTTAATGACGAAGGAGCTTTCTGCTCGAGATAGCGCAAGAGTTGCCGGTTCAGAGTACGGGCGTGGCGAAAATACTGCCGCATCCATTCCGCGGGAGTTCGCGCCACGCCGTCCCCCACGCCCAGCGCCCGTTCTGCCGCCGCTGCCTGCAACTCATAGGTGAGCGTGTTATCGTTCCGGCCGTTGCTGTAGTGCAGAAAACATCGGATGGCGCTGAGAAAATCGACGGCCGCCACGGAAAGCTCTTCTTCCGCGGCAGTGATGTTGCGAATCCCCTTTTTTTCGTCTACTACCTGCCGCAGCCAAATCGTCGCCTGATAATCCCTCATGCCGCCCGGCGACTCTTTTACGTTGGGTTCGAGGTGAAAAATCGTATTTCCGTAGCGCACCAATCGTTCCCTGGTCAGCCTGTGAATTTGCGCCAGCAGAAAGGGCCGCGCCTGCTTTTCCGACGCGGGCAGCACTTTCGTGTCCAGCTTCTCGAAGAGCGCGGCATCGCCCGCCAGAAATCGGCGATCCAGCAATGCCAGGTGGAACTCCGCGTTGTCCTCTTCGATCCGCTTGCACTCTTCCAAGGTGCGCCCCGCCGAGCTTACGCGAAATCCGATATCCCACAAAGTCCGCGAAAATTCGGAGATGAGCGGCCGCGATTCCTGCTCTACTCTTTCGTTCCCCAGCAAAAATAGAATGTCGAGATCGGAGTAGGGAAACAGCATGCGCCGCCCGTACCCGCCCAGCGCCAGCAGGCAAAGCCCCTGCGGCTCGCGGTCGTGGACTCGCAGGACTTCTGCAAAAATTTGCTGGACGTTGCGGTCCGCCAGTTCGCACTGCGCGCGCAGCGTTTCTCGCGCACTGGTACCCGTCTCAAACTGTTGCCGGATGCGTTGCCGTTCGGCGTCGGCCTGCGGGCCGAGCACGGATAGGGGCGTTGGGGAACCTTCCATGTTCTTTGCGGGGGGGATGCCCGGATTGAGACTGGGGCGTGCAGCGATCGTCACGTTCATCGCCCTGCGGTCATCGAGCCGGCTTCCCGGCGGCCAAAAGCGAAAGGCTAGAGCGCATTCTCACCGCGCTCCTCGTTACGAATCCGGATTGCTTCCTCAACCCTCGATAGGAATATCTTACCGTCACCAATCTTTCCTGTCTTGGCCGTCTTCAAAATCGTGTCCACCACCCGGTTCACCAGCGCGTCCGGCAGCACCATCTCCAATTTTATTTTCGGAAGCAGGTCCACCGTGTATTCGCGTCCGCGATACACCTCGGTGTGCCCCTTCTGCCGCCCGTGACCGCGCACTTCCGTCACCGTCATCCCCTCGATGCCGATTTCGCGCAGCGCATCTTTCACCGATTCAAACCGCGAGGGCTGAATGATTGCCTCAATTTTCATCATGGACGTTTCTGCTCCGCCCCCTGCCTGACGCTCCCTTGCCAGTTTTCCCTACGACTCAAGGTTATAAGCCTCTTCGCCGTGTTGCGTAATGTCCAGTCCTTCGATCTCGTGCTCTTCCGGCACGCGTACGCCCGTCAGCATATCTACGATCTTGAGCAGCACGAGCGTTCCGACCAACGCAAAGACCCAGGCGATCAAAACGCCAACGAGCTGGTTGCCGACCTGGCCCCAATGCCCGTCCAGCCCGCCGACGGCCTTGCCCGCTCCAAAGATGGGGTTGATCACTTGTTGAGCGAATACGCCGGTGAGCAACGCGCCGATCGTGCCCCCTGCGCCGTGCACGCCGAAGGCATCCAGCGCGTCATCATACCCGAAGATGGCCTTTACCTTCGTCACCATCCAGTAGCAGACCACGCCCGCGATCAAACCAATCGCCAGCGCCGGCATCGGCCCCACAAAACCGGCCGCCGGAGTAATCGCCACGAGTCCCGCCACCGCGCCGGAAATCGCGCCCAGCGCGCTTGCGCGGCCGTTCTTGATCCACTCCGCGGCGCTCCAGCTCAGCGCCGCCGCGGCAGCCGCAAAGTGTGTCGCCACAAACGCGCTCGTGGCCAGCGAATTCGACGCCAGGGCGCTGCCGGCGTTGAATCCGAACCATCCTACCCACAGCAAGCAGGCCCCGATGAAACTCAGCACCAGGCTGTGCGGCGGCATCGGCTGCTTTGGATATCCGGTACGCTTGCCGAGATACAGCGCACACACCAGCGCGGAAACGCCCGAAGAAATGTGCACAACCGTACCGCCCGCAAAATCCAGCGTCGGGAATTTTCCTCCGAGAGACGCGTTCAGCAGCCCGCCCTTGCCCCACACCATGTGGGCCAGCGGCGCATAAACCACCAGGAACCACAGCGCCAGGAAGAGGACCGTGCCGCTGAACTTCATCCGCTCCGCCGTCGCGCCGGTTATCAAAGCGGGCGTGATAATAGCGAACATCAACTGGTAGACCATGAAGGTCAATTGCGGGATCGTCCCGGCGTAATCCGGATTCGGGTCCGCGCCCACGCCGCGCAGAAACGCGTGCTCGAAGCTCCCGATAAAATGGCCATCCCCGCCGAAGCACAAGCTGTAGCCGACCAACGCCCACATTACAGTGATCAGCGCCATCAACGCGAAGCTCTGCATCATGATCGCCAGGGTATTTTTCCGACGGACCAGGCCGCCGTAAAACAGCGCCAGCCCCGGCCCCGTCATCATCAATACCAGCGCCGCGCTTACCAGCATCCAGGCGTTGTCCGCGGAGGACTGAGCCGCTTTCACGTCCTTGTCCAGCTGCGCCAGCTTTTCATTGACTACTTTGGGAATTTCCGGTGTCGTAGGAGAGGTGGCTGTCGTCGAAGAAGCAGTTGAGGAGGTGGGCGTTTGTTGCGCGGAGAGCGGTGCAGCCGCGAGCAGGATGGCCCCAAGCATCAGGACAAGGCTGAGACTACACTTCCACCCTGCGCACTTCATAGATATGTCCGCTCCGCTGGTTCTGGATTCGACTTCCGGGGACCCGCCATTTCGTCGCCCAGCATTATACGCATGCGCGCCCCACCTCGCTGTTTGAAATTTCTATTTCTTGAATTTGTTTTTCTGATGCGTCGCTACCCTGGTTCTGCAATAGTCGCCTGTAATCTTCTGGAACGGTTCCCTTTATGCGGCTCACCCTCCAGCGTATAATGCCCTGCGGCCTGGCGAATGGGCCTCGCAGCCCAATGAGGATAGTCTGACGCACTGATATGACTGATAGGTTGCCCATGGAAATCAACGTCCGCGAGTCCGGCGGGGTGTCAGTACTCGAAGTCCACGGCCGGCTCACCATCGGCGAGCCTGCCGAGCTGCTCCACGACGCTCTCGAATCCGTGGTCAAAGGTGGCGCGAAGAAAGTCGTCGTCCTCCTGAACGGCATCCCGCAGATCGACAGCTCCGGCATCTCCACGCTCGTCCGCATCTCCATCAAGCTCGCCCGCGAAGGCGGCATGCTCCGCCTGGTCTGCGGCCAGGGCCGCGTTCGCGACGCCCTCACCGTCACCCGCCTCGTCGAAGCCATCCCCACCTTCGAATCCGAATCCGCCGCGCTTGCCAACTTTGCGTAGACACACGGATCCCTCTGCTTTTGAAATTCACGCTGTTATCTTTGGATGAACTCCGAGAAGAATTTTCGCGAAGAAGCCTACCCGCCCTTTTTCAATTCCGCCAGAACCAGCTTAGCCACTTCCTTCAGCGTTTCGAACACCCCCAATCCCTGAATCGCCACGCCCTCCAGAACCGGTTCGCCCTTTTTCTGCAACTGCTTGGTCAGCTCCGGCACAGCCATGGCATTCGGCAGGTCGCGCTTGTTCAACTGCAGCACATACGGAATAGTGGCGAAATTCAGGTTGTGCTCTTTCAGGTGCTCCTGCAGGTTTTCCATGGTCTCAAAATTCGCGTCCAACCGCTCTTCCTGCGAATCCGCCACGAACACCACGCCGTCCGCGCCTTTCAGGATCAGCTTCCGGCTGGCCTCATAGAACACCTGCCCGGGCACGGTATATAAATGAAAGCGCGTTTTGAATCCGCGCACCGTTCCCAAGTCCAATGGCAGGAAGTCGAAGAAAAGCGTGCGGTCCGTTTCCGTCGCCAGGGACACCATCTTGCCCTTCTGGTTCTGTCCGGTGTGATCGTAGATCCACTGCAGGTTGGCCGTCTTTCCGCCCAGACCTGGACCGTAATACACGAGCTTGCAGTTAATTTCGCGAGCAGGAAAATTGATGAAAGGCACGTTATCGTCAACCAGCAATCGGCCACAAACTTATAGCATACGCGGCGCAGGCAGGCCAATCTTCCCGCCCCGCGTGTCGCCTTCTTGTGCTGCACCTACAGTGTCCGCGATTCCGCCCCGAACTCCACGCCCTATTTTTGGCCCATGCCTCCGTTCGGTAACGCCTGACGCTCCCGCCCCCTGCAATTCGCCCACGTTCACATCCGTTGACGCCAGAATCCTGCTCTGCTAGCATTCGCCCCATGGCAAAAGCGCGTAAGCCCTCTTCAAGCTCGGCAAGGCATTCCAAGGGCACGGCGCGGAGTCAGTCTAAGTCACAGAAAAAAAAGACTTTCCCTCCCGCTCCGCCCGCCCAGCGTGGGGGCGTCGAGCTCGTCGACCCTCTCGTCCAAGCGCAACTCAAAGTCTATGATGAAGCCCTGTCCCTCTTTCATCAGCAAAAATTCGCCCGCGCCAAGCAGGAACTCGAAAAAGTTCTGGAAGGCCCCAGCAAGGAGCTCGCGGATCGCGCGCGCATGCACGTGAAAATCGCCGAGCAGCGCATGAAGCCGTCTCACGAACAAAATCCTCGCACCGCGGATGAGCATTATCAGCGCGGCGTCGCGATGATGAACATCGGCCGCTGGGACGACGCCCGCGAAAGTCTCGACAAGGCCCGCAAAGCCGCGCCCAAGGCCGACCATATTCACTACGCGCTGGCCGCGCTCGATTGCCTTACCGGCGAAGCCGATTCCGCCCTGGCCAATCTCAAGGTCGCCATCCAGTTGCGCCCGGAAAACCGCTACCACGCTCGCAACGACGAAGATTTTGCCTTCCTCCAGGAAGACCCGCGTTTCACCGAGCTGCTCTATCCGGAGAAAGACGGCACCGCCGGGTAGCGTTTAGTGGGACAGACTTCAGCTTGTCCGGTTTTTTTCTTCTCTGTGTTCTCAGCGCCCCCTGAGTTCTCTGTGTTAAGTTTTTTTCTGTAAAATGAATCCTGCCGCCCCATCCCGAACACCCGCATGAAAAAGCGCCCCTCCAAATCGAAGACTCCTTCCCGCGGCTTCCGCGTAGTCGCTCTCGGAGGCGGCACCGGCCTCTCCACGCTCCTCCGCGGCCTGAAAGAACACGTGATCCGCCGCACCGATGAGCACGCCAGCGCCGAACGTCCCATCGCCGATCTCGCCGCCATCGTCACGGTCACCGATGACGGCGGCAGTTCGGGCCGCCTTCGCCGCGAGAATCGCATCCTCCCGCCTGGCGACATTCGCAACTGCATGGTGGCTCTTTCGAAAGACGAAGCCCTTCTCGGCCGCCTTTTCCAATACCGTTTTCATGCCGGCCACGGCCTCATCGGCCACAATTTCGGCAATCTTTTCCTCGCCGCGCTCACCCACGTCACCGGCGATTTCACCGAAGCCATCCGCGTCAGCAGCAAAGTGCTCGCTATTCGCGGCCGCATCTTTCCTTCCACGCTTTCGAACGTTCACCTCGTTGCCGCGCTCGAAAACGGCCGCACCGTTCACGGCGAAACTCGCATCACTGCCAGCCGCGCGCCAATCAAAAAACTCACCCTTTCCTCGCGCCGCGTGCGCGCGCTCCCCAAAGCCATCGAAGCCATCAAGCACGCCGACCTGATCCTCCTCGGCCCCGGCTCCCTCTACACGAGCATTCTTCC
>Ga0209131_1002360_pt1 | contig 12836 bp, 8 predicted proteins | sample GraSoi_2013_40cm_FD_185826 | JGI IMG/M metagenome (GOLD analysis project Ga0209131, IMG submission 185826) | Grasslands soil microbial communities from the Angelo Coastal Reserve, California, USA - Sample 9_17_2013_40cm (SPAdes) (version 2) | ecosystem: Environmental > Terrestrial > Soil >...
ATTGTTCCGGCGCCATTCAAGAATCACACCGACCTGGAGCTGACCTTGATCGAGAGCCTGGTCGGGCGCAATCCGCCGTTCTCGCTTTTTGATGAATCCTACGGAAGTCCGAGGAGGTATTGAGCCACCTCATCCCGGCCTTCTCCCCCAATGGCGGAGAAGGAGTCGGAAGAAAAGGAAACGCTGAATCGAAAACTGAACCTCTAAAAAGGACATCCAACTACAGTCCTCAGTCCTCAGTCCTCAGTCCTCAGTCCTCAGTCCTCAGTCCTCAGTCCTCAGTCCTCAGTCCTCAGTGGGCAAGTCTCAGTGTTAATAGGACACCCACGTCTCAGCGTTAGTAGGACACGCTGAAGATCAAGAGGGTCTTAGTGTGCTGTTTATCATAGTTGAACGCATCCAGTTCAGCGCCTCGAAGAATGGACTACGCCTATAACAAAGATCCGCTTCTACGCCCCGCGCGGACCCCAATCAGATCATGATCACTTGCTTGCGGAAGTTGCGAACGACCTTCCTGCTAAACCCCGCCAGGATCGGCTATGAGCTGTCCCAGTAACGCTGAGACTTTGTCACAACGCTGTCAGAAAAGTGTCCAACTAACGCTGAGACTTGCCCCCTCAGTCCTGCGTCATCTTCCTGCGCCGCCGTCGTTTGTCGCCACATTCCGTTGGGTACAGGCTTCTTGCAAATCTTGCATCGATACCGGAAAAATTTACCCTCACGAAACGGGGTATGTCACGGTTTCCACGGATTCGCCGGCACCGTTTGAAGGAGGTCAGGCGAAGACGCGAAACGCCGATTTCATGCGAGACAGGCGTGCAAAAAAAGCCGCGCCACGTCAATCACTTCATCCGGCTGTCCGATTCGGCCATTTATCGGCTTGGTTGTAGCCGAGCGACGACAGTCGCAAAGGCACATGCTCAGCGCCTTACAATTTTGGTCGCCGCATTTGTCGCCAGTCACCAACAAAGATGCGTGCGCCGCAACGGCAATGTCGCACGCGCGAACGAATTTTCCACTGGTATGTCTCTTGCAAGTGAACTGCCGTCGATCAGGTGCCTGTGTTACTTCCATCCTCACAAGAATCGGATAGCGCCGACGCATCGGATACGACTCGTATCTTTCGACATGGAGGCGGCGTGGATCTGGTGGGTCGTAACGAATTTGTAGTCGAGGAATATACCGCGTCCACCACAGTGGGCAAAGTGCTCAGCAATTTCGCCGTGCCGCTGGGCCTGTGGGGAATCGCACTGCTGCTCGCGAGTCGCGCAGTTTTACCAACCTACCTGTCGGGCCTCAAGGTCCACGGGCCTTATCTGATATTGCTGAGCGGGCTTTTGCTCAGCCTCGCTTTCAGGCGCGGTCGGGCGTTTTTTGTCCTGTTTTCCTTCGCGCTCGCCTATTTCGCGTTCGTTCATTTCCTGCAATACGGGAATCACCTGGAACACGGGAATGCGGGATTCGTGTCGCAAACCGTCTTTGCGGCACTCTGCATATTCGTACCGTTCAACCTAGCCATTTTCACGTTGCTGCGGGAGCGCGGCGCGCTGAACGCGCCGGGACTGCGCAGGCTGTCGCTGCCGCTGATCGAGGTCGGCGCCATCGCCGCGATCCTGCTCTCCGATGCGGTCGAATTTACCGACGCGCTGTATGTTCCGTTCTTCCAGAGCCTGTGGCTTGCCAGCGTTCACATCCCGCAGCTCGGCATCCTCTTCACGGTTGTTGCGATAGTTGTTGCAGTCGTGTGCGCGGTAATACGCGGTTCAGTGATCGATGCCGCGTTTGCAGCCGCAGCCGCCTCTTTTGCGCTGGCGTGCAACGGGTTGCCTTCGCCGGGCGCGTTCATCTGGTTTTGCACGATAGCCGCAATGATCGTCACGCTTGCGGTGCTGCAGGATTCCCACCGCATGGCGTTCTATGACGAATTGACCGGTCTGCCCGGGCGCCGTGCATTGAACGAGCGCCTGGAGTCTCTGGACGGCGGCTTCACGCTGGCCATGGTGGACATAGATCATTTCAAGGTTTTCAACGATACGTGGGGCCACGATGTTGGCGATCAGGTCCTCAAACTGGTGGCGGCCCGGTTACGGCGGGTTGGCGGCGGCGGCACCGCGTATCGGTATGGAGGAGAGGAATTCGCGATCCTCTACGCCGGAAGACGGCGAACCAGCGTAATCCAGCACCTCGAATCGATGCGCAGGAGTATCGACGATTACAAAGTGATGCTCAGGGATAGCGCGCGCCCGCAGCAGGCCACGTTGGGCAAGGCTGCTCCGGTCGCCACCACCACCAACAGGTGGATCTCGGTCACGGTCAGCATAGGCGTGGCAGAGCGGTCTGATCGTGCTGAAACGCCGGATCGGGTGCTCGAAGCTTCCGACAAGGCGCTTTACCGCGCAAAAGCCGAGGGCCGCAACCGGGTCGTAGCCGCATAGGCGGCAAAAAGGCGAGAGGAAAGAGGAAAGAGGAAAGAGGCGAGAGGAAAGAAGAAAGAAAGTTCAAAGGCCCGAATCCTCGGGAAGTTTTGCCTTTCCTCTTTCCTCTCGCCTCTCAACCTCCGAAGGGGGTAATCGATACTTACAAATTGCCGCTTTACACGCGGCCCTTTCAGGAAGAAACTTTTTACTGGCGGCCGGGACTGGGTTTCAGTCGCTGGGTGTTGGCGATAATAAGGCGCATATCCGCCTTGATGAGTACGGACCCGAAGCTGCATCAGGGGCCCCGTCTTGAAAAATCCTCCCACCTTGAAGAGCCCGGTCAGGGTTCAGTCGCGATCCGCGAGATCGTGGCCACAAATTGGAAGACAGCCCCGGCGCCTCACCTTCGCGCTTTGCCATGTCGGCGCAGCGCACCTTAAGCGCGTTACAATCCCCATCTGATCGATCCAAGGATATCCAATGAAACGCTTTATCTTGATGTTCGCATTTCTGCTGCCGCTGCCTTCCTGGGCGGGGCTGGACGAAGGCATTGCAGCCTATACCGCGGGCGACTATGCCAAGGCGCTGGTCGAGTTTCAGGCGCTGGCGGACCAGGGCAATATGGATGGGCAATATTTCGTCGGGTTTTTCTACCACAACGGCTTTGGCGTGAAGCCCAACCAGGTCGAAGCGGTCAAATGGTTTCAAAAGGCCGCAGAGCAGGGCGATCCGCGCTCGCAGTACTACGTGGGCATCATCTACGCGACGGGCAAAGGCGTCACCAAGGATTTGCCGAAAGCCGATATGTGGTTGACGCTGTCGGCCACCAATCCAAAGACGACTTATCGCGATTCCCTCTATACCAAGGAGGAGATCGGCAAGATCGAAAAGAAAATGACGCCCGAGCAGCTCGCCCAGGTCAAGGAACTGGTCAGCAACTGGAAGCCGCAGAACTGATTTTGCGTCAAGCCATGAAAAAAGCCGGGGCCGCCCCGGCTTTTTTTTATCGCCCGCGCAGCTTACTTCGCGCGCAAATAAGCGTCATCCCCGTTGATCCAGTCTTCCCGCGGAGGCGTGAAAACGTCGTAAGCAATCAGTGTCTCCAGCGCTTCGGCGGTATGGGAAACATTGGCCGGGATGAAGATCATTTCGTTCGGGCCCACGTCCACGGTCTTGCCTTCCAGCTTGAAGCGCCAGAGGCCGTCGGTCACGAAAGTCACCTGCTGGTTGTCGTGCGAATGCAGCGGTACGACATAGCCCTTTTCGACCAACGTCTGGCCGATCATGATCTTGCCGTCCCAGGCCAGCTTGCGGACGAACTTGTCGTTCAGCCTTTCGGCGGGAATCTTGTCCCAGTTGATATGCTTCACGTGCAGTCTCTCGATGGTTGAATGATTGTTCAAAGCATATCATTTCGCGAGCGGATGAAAATCCGCGACGATGGACCAGACTTTAAAGTCTTCAATCCTCAGTTATGGTCGAAGACCGGTATCCGGGCGAAGCCGGAACCCCCTTGCGGGGCCTCAGTCCTTCCCACGCACCTTCGCGAACCACCAGCGCAGCCCGACGAAAAGGAAACGCCAGTCATGGAAGAACTCGGGCGGTTTGCCCTCCGCATAGTGGCCGGCAAACTGGAAAATCCAGCCGATCACGAACAATGCGACGGGTATCGGCCAGAGATCGGGCCGGAAAAACACAACGGCAAACAGCGGTATGGAGCCGGCGACCATTGGAATTCCCACCGTGTGGCAGAGGCGGTTTACCGGATGCCGGTGACTCTTCGCATATTCTCCGATCCAGTCCTTGGCTGGTATCGCGGACATTGTGCCTCCTATGAGCCCATGGTTCGCCCGGCACGTCGCGGATTCTCGGTTCGTCCGTCGCGTGATCCAAGCATGGGATAAATCGTACACATGTTCAACTCAGCGAGGGAACGGATAATCGACTCGGGACGCTTGCTCTTGGGGCACGAGGAGTCTAGATTTTGGTCACGTATCAGGTACCCGGAAACGCCGCGTCTTTTCTCTTGTGCGACGCGCCATCCGTGCGTGTCGTCCGGCATGCCGCGGCAATCCGTTTCTGGCCAGGGTGAGCCGTTATGCCATGTTGTCTAGACGAATGCGCACGATGATGGCCCCGAAGGAGGCAGTCCCGGAGCGTCTATCTGCACGCAAGGCCGAAGCCGATCGCGGCATTGCGCGCCTGGCGTTGCTTGGTCTCGTCCTGACAATCATCGTCGTGGGATTGCTCATCCCCATTTCGCTAAAAACGGTACGAACCGTCCTGCAGGAGGAGCGAAGCGTCGTCGAGGCCTATGAGACCATGCGTCGCTTTGTCGAGCTCAAGCTCGGCCGTTCCGACGCGCACATTTACTACGGTGCCTTCCTGCATTCCGGCAATGAAGACATGGCAGGCAGGTTCGAGCGCACGATAGCCCGCACCGACGCCATCCTGGCTCAGCTTCGCAGTGATGCAGGCAAATTCGGTGCCCGCGCACCAGAAGAACTCGAATCAGTCCTGGCGGCGGATGCTGCGTTGATGCGCAGAGAAATGGATCTGCGCCGCGCGAAGGGGGCGGACGCAGTGCAGCGGCACGTGGAACCGGGAGAGGGCGAAAAACTCCACGAGCGCATTGCGGAATTGTTGGAGATGTTCGAAGTGAATCAATATTCGCGCATACGGGAACTCCAGATCCAGCGTGATACCAGTCTCGCATTCGCCTGGCGAAGCGCGTTATGCCTCACGCTTATCCTCATCGGCGGATTGGCCGGGCTCTACTGGCTAACCCGCCGTTCCGAATCGGCCAGCCGCCAGGCGCTCGCGGCGCTGCGCGACGGCGAAGCACGTTTCCGTAGCCTGACTGAGCTGTCCGCCGACTGGTTCTGGGAACAGGACGAGCAACTGCGCTTTACTTTTCATTCGGCCGACGCCAACACCAACGCGAATTTCGGGTCGAGCAGCCGCGGCCTTACGCGCCGTGAATCGCCCGGCATGGATCCGACGTCGGCCGACTGGGATGCGCATGAAAAGGCCTGCAACGAGCGCCTGCCGTTCCGAAACTTCACCTACCGGAGGGTCGACGAGGGTGGGCAGGCCCACTGGATCCGGATCAGCGGGGAACCGGTATTCGACGGTGACGGCGTGTTCAAGGGCTATCGTGGCGTGGGGGCCGAAGTCACACAGGAGCGCCAAGCGGACCAGGAAATCGTGCGCCTCAAGGACTTGTATGCGGCGCTATCGCAAACCAATCGCGCCATCATCCACATCCACGAACCGGTGCCGCTGTTCGACGAGATATGCCGCGCGGCCGTCGAGCATGGGCACCTTTGTCTCGCCTGGATCGGCCTGGTCGGCGAGGACGGATGGATCACGCCCCAGGCAATACACGGTCCCGTCAGCGACGTGTACCAGCGCCTGCGAGTGTCGGTCAACCCCGACCTGCCCGAAGGCCGTGGATTCGCCGCCGCGGCGGTGCGCGAAGGCCGTTATTACATCGTCAACGATTTTTTGGCCGAACCGCGCGTGGCGCCCTGGAAGGAGCAGGCCATAGCAGCCGGCGTGAAGTCGCTGGCGACCTTTCCCCTGCGCCGCGACGGAAAATGCGTTGGCGTGCTGAACCTGCATGGCGACGAAGTCGGATTCTTCAGCGACGAACTGGTCGCGCTGCTTTCGGAAATGACGGAAAACATTTCGTTTGCCCTGACCAACATGCAGCGCGAAGCGGAGCGGGAGTCGTCGAAGCGTGCCCTGGACGAGAGCGAGAAAAAATTCCGCCAGCTCGCAGCCAATGTCCCGGAGGTATTCTGGACCACCGACCCGGACCTGGGCCGGATCACGTATGTAAGCCCCGCGTACGAGAAGATTTTCGGGCGCAGTGCCGCCCTTCTGCTGGAAAACGCCACGGAGTGGTTCGATGCCATCCACCCGGAAGACCGGGTTCGCGTCATGGCTTCCCATGGCCGCAACAGCGGCGGCAAGATCGACGAGGAATTCCGCATCGTACGTCCGGACGGCGAAGTACGCTGGTTGCACAACCGTGCTTTTCCGGTCATGGACGACAGCGGGCACGCGACCATGATCACCGGCGTGGCGGAGGACATCACATCGCGCAAGCTGGGCGAGCAGAAGCTGCAGCACATGGCCCACTACGACAACCTGACCGAGTTGCCGAACCGTTCGCTGTTTTATGATCGCCTGCAGCAGACCATCGTGCATTCGCGCCGGATGGATCGTTCGGCGGCGGTCGTTTTTGTCGATGTCGACCATTTCAAGCTGGTCAACGACACGATGGGCCATGCTGCCGGCGACCAGTTGTTGCGACAGGTGGCGCGCCGGCTGGAAAGTGCCGTGCGCCCGGGCGACACCGTTGGCCGATTCGGCGGCGACGAATTTGCGTTGATCCTGTCCGACCTCGCCAGCCCCGGCGACACCGCACGCGTGGCGCAGAAGCTGATGTCCGTGCTGCACGAAGTGTTCGTCATCGAGGGGCGCGAGCTTTTCGTCACAGCGAGCGCGGGAGTGACGCTGTTTCCGGAGGACGGCGACGATGCCGATACGCTGATCAAGAATGCGGACGTGGCGATGTATCGCGCCAAGGAATTGGGGCGCGACGCCTATCAGTTCTACAAGAGCGAAATGAACGCCAGCGCGCTGGAGCGCATGTCGATGGAGAATCACCTGCGGCGCGCACTGGAGCGCGGCGAGTTCCTGCTGCACTACCAGCCCAAGGTCGATCTCGTCAGCGGCGAGATAACCGGCCTGGAGGCATTGCTGCGCTGGCAGCACGCGGAACTCGGCCTGGTCCAGCCGGTGCGTTTCATCCCGGTCCTGGAAGACAACGGCTTGATCGTGCAGGTGGGCGAATGGGTACTGGAGGAAGTTGCCCGGCAATTGAAAGCCTGGGGCGCCGATGGAACCGTTCCCGTGGTGCCGGTCGCGGTCAACCTATCGGGGCGTCAACTGCAGCAGAAGGATATCGGTGACTCCATCCGGGGGATCATCTCGCGCTCGGACCTCTCTCCGCGACTGTTCGAGTTCGAGATTACCGAGAGCGTGCTAATGCGCAATGCCGAGCAGATCGGCGGCATTCTCGGCGGCCTGCGGCAGTTCGGAGTTCGCATCTCCGTGGATGACTTCGGCACCGGCTATTCCAGCCTCGGTTACTTGAAGAGCTTCCCGCTGGACACGCTCAAGATAGACCGTTCCTTCGTGCGCGACATCGTCACCGATCCCGACGACGTCATGATTACGCGCGCGGTCATCTCCATGGCGCATAGCCTGCGCCTGAAAGTGGTCGCCGAGGGCGTGGAGACCGCTGCGCAGATGGCCATCCTCGCCGCCGCAGGCTGCGACGAGATGCAGGGATTCCATTTTTCCCGGCCGCTGGCAAAAGACGATTGCGCCGAGCGCCTGCGCACCCATCGCCGCCTGCAGTCGGCCCGGTCCGGCGCTGCCCCCGAGCCCACGCTGCTGATCGTCGACGACGATTCGGCCAATGTGGAGCTGATTAGCAGGCTGCTGCGCCATGAAGGCTTCTGCATCCTGAAGGCGGGCAGCGCCGAGGAGGCCCTCGAAACGCTGGCGCTCAACGCCGTCGGCGTCATCCTCTCCGACCACCGCATGCCGGGCATGACCGGCGTGGAATTGCTGCACCGGGTAAAAGGGCTCTACCCGGACGTGGTCCGCCTCATCATGTCAGGCGAGATGGATGTGCAGACGGCAACAGAGGCCATCAATCAGGGCACGGTGTTCAAGGTGTTGCTGAAATCCCCGGACTACAAGTACCTGCAGACCAGCGTCAAGGAGGCATTCGCCTACCGGGCTTTGCAGGAGGACAATCGCAGACTCACAAGCCGGGTACGCGCGCTCGAGGAGGCCGCCGGCGAGAGTATCGTCCGCTTGCCGCGCGCAGAGCGGGGGAAATAAAAAAACGGGGAACTTGCGTTCCCCGTTCGACAGGACTGAAAGAACAGGCTAGGCCGCCGTCTCGTTGCTGACGAGGCCGTATGTGACATTGTTGCGTTCCACGCCCTCGCCTTCGTAGTGCTCCTTCATGAGGGCGAGTTTGTCGTGGCTGAGGCCTTCGTATTCCGCCTGAATCTTGTACTTGTACAAACGTGCCGAATTCTCGCCGAAGATCATGTTCTTGATCTTGCCGTCGGCCGCGCCCAGCTTGGTCTTCCATCCCATCTTTTGCATGATGTCGTCGGGTACTTCGAGCCGGCGGAAGGCTTCGATCTGCCACTGCGGGCTGCCGTACCACACCGAGTCCGAACCCCAGACGACGTGGTCCGCACCCATGTCATTGACCATCTGTCCGATCATTGCGGCCGCCAGGCGCGGGCTGGACACGGCAACCGTCGCGAACGTCGTGCCGAGTTCGGCATAAACGTTCTTGCAGCCGTGTTTGCTGGCAAGTTCGCATACATCCGTGGTCCAGTCGATGCGGCCGGTCTTCTCGAACTTGTCGAGCGAGTGCTGCGGATCCTCGAGGAAGTTGCGCATCGCGCCGTGGTAGATGATGAAGTTGAGGCCCGGCCAGTCCTTTGCGGCCTTGAGTACGTCATCGGGAGTGGCGTGTTTCCATACGTTGGGCCAGGATGTTTCGTAGTCGAGCGGCAGCAGGCCTTTGTGGATACAGACGTTGCGGATACCCGATTTCATTGCTTTCTCGTACCACGGATAGACCAGCTTCTCGTCGTCAAGGCGCCACGCGGTGCCCTTGGTGGACGGCGACAACGGATCCCCGATCGTGTAGCACTTCCATGCATCCGGTTTCAGTTCGGCGATGCCGCGATCGACCTCGTCCATCCAGCCGGCCTGTCCAGGCGTAAGGACCGTGTGCGCGAACAGACGGCGGGACCCGGCAACCTTGTTGATCGCTGCGCGCGCCTGCACGATCTGGTCATTGGAGAGCAACCACCAGTCCGGATCGTCAAACGGCGCGCCGGTAAGCAGCGCGACCTTGGTATCGCTGTCCAGGAAGATTTCCTTCAGGTAGTTCTGGAACTTGTAGCGTTGCAGCACCAGAGGTATGTCTTTCAACATGTCGGGGTTCCAGTGCTCGGACGCGTATTTGCCCAGGCCCAGCAAGCCTTCCTTGTCGAAATCGTCGCGCACGAAGTGAGTCTGGTCGTCGAAGATGAACTGCTTCTTCAGCGCTTTGGCGCGGGCATCGGACACGTCTGGATCCGCGGCTTCCGCTTCGGACACGTTCCATATCGGACCGAACACCTGGTTCATGGCAAGAAACGCCACCGCCATGCCCGAACTCGTCTTGAGGAAGGTGCGCCGGTCCATATTGAGCTTGTGCGCATAGTGATCGGCAAGTTCCTTGATCCGGCTTTCGACCTGCTTTTGCTGCTCGGTCTGCGGCAGCGGGTTGTATTCGCCGTTCGAAATGATCTGCGTGGGGACCGGCGACGCAAAGGCAGCGTCGTCGGCACGCGCAGTCTGCTTAAGTTCTTTTTCGGTTAACCACATGCTCGACTCCCCCTATAGGTATAGGAATGTTTCATGGGCCTACTGAACGTCCAGAAGACGGCACGCCGGAGTGTTTCCACTTATTGCGCCAGTGGCCGTCCCTTTCGTTTTAGCACCTGACGGGTCAGAGTCAAGACAAGCTTTCGTTGCGATACGGCAGGGCGCCTGCATCGGCCGTTGCTACAATGACGGCCCGCCGAATACGCCACCATGAAAATCCTTCCCGATCCGCGTCGTTACGCGCCGTTCTCGTCGAATTCGCTGGTTGCCATCGCTCAGGAGGCGCTACAACGGGGTTCTGCGATGCAGCACGGAAAGCCGGCCGAAGAACTGGCCGCCGCCATGGGGCAGGCACTTCGGGCGGGAGACGATTCGCTGATCGAGCAAGCGCTCGCAGAATCGACCTCCCATGCGGTATTCCGGATGCTGGCCGGTGCTCTGGACGCCGCGCTGAAGGAATCCGGCGAAGCGGCATTGCAGCTGCGGATCTTCGCAATTCCGGTTTTGCTCGTGACCGGAGGACGCGGTCCCATGAACCTGACCGGCGTGGTGACGGATATCGGGGAATTGACGACGTTGTTCGAATTGCACGGCACACTCGGGCCGATGAAGAATTTCGGCTTGAGCGGCGCGCTGGTCTCCGCGGCAGGCCTCGCCGCAATGAAACCGAGCGCGGTCTATCGGCGGTCACGCGAAACAGGCCAGGAAATGGCGCAACCGTTGGATCTTCCGCCCGAAGAGATCCGCATATCGGGCGTGGAAGAAGAGGTGCACCTGCGGTTCCTGACCGGCGTTTCGGTTACGTCGGCCGATGCGCCCGGATTCACCGAAACCGCCGGCAATATCGGTGCATGGGGAATGCCGTTGACCCGGGCGCTCGCCGCCCAGCTCGGGCAGCCGGGATTGTCGCTGTTGCCGATACCGCGGCCGCCCATGAGCCATCTTCAGGCGCTCGAGGCGGGAACATTCGCCGCGTTGCGCAAGTTCCGTTCGCGCGTCGGCGAAGCCGAAGCCGTGGTGGCCGCCTACACCGACGGCAACATCCGCATCCGCCTGAGTTCGCCTTTCGACGCATCGATGTCGCAGGAATACGCCTGGGCCCTGCAATCCGGCGACGATATCGCCGCGGTCAGCGCCGGAATATTCAGCCTGCTGGAGGAGTGCCGGGTGACGAACGTCGCGGTCGCCGAGACCATCCAGCCTGTTTCAGCTTCGCACTAAAGGGAAAAAACGGATTTGCCACAGAGGGCACAGAGGACACAGAGGAAAATCTGCGGCAACGATAGAGCAGCGCAGATGGCAGAATGTTCGTCGGCAGGATTTCCCGCTGAATGTGAAACCGGCCTGCTTCTTCTGTCACGTCGATTTCTCTTCTCTGTGACCTCTGTGTCCTCTGTGGCCAATTGCTTTATTCATCGAGGAAAAGCTGCACTTCGTGGAACAGTTGCATGCGGTTTTTTTCCATGATGACGGTGTGCGTGCCTTCGCCGATTTCCACGTAGCGCTTCGACGGCGCATTCTTCAGGAGCGGGAACAGCGCCTGCGACATATAGGCCGGCGTGTCCTGGTCCCATTCAGCTTTGATCAGCAATGTCGGCACGCGGATGTCGGCGGGATCGTAGTAGGGCTTGCCGGAGGCCCAGAAATCGCGCACATCCTGGATCACGCCGTTGGGTGCGCGCAGTTGTCCGCCTTCCGCCGCTTGCGGATCGGTTGCCCAGGTTGCCTGCGTCCAGGCGTCGAACCAGCCCGCCGGAATGAGTTCCGCCTGCCTGTCTTCCGGCACGCCGGTAAGCCAGCGCTTTCTGGCGTTTTCTTTTGTTACCGTGCGATATGCGCCCAGCGGCCCGTCGCCGCCGATCAGGCCCGGTGTGTTGCGCAGCCAGAGCGGGGCGTACAGCGCGAGCTTGTTGACCTTGTCGTTGTTGGCCGCGGTGTAAGCCGCCATGATCGACGTGCCCCAGGACCAGCCGAGCAGGCTCAGTTTCGATATGCCGCGCTGCTTCATGATGTAGTGGACGGCGGTGCCGACATCGCGAACGGCTACGTCAGTCGTTACGAGCGGCGCGTTGTCCTTGGCCGCTTTCTCCATTTCCGGAGGGCGGGTCGAGCGTCCGTATCCGCGCAGGTCGACCAGCCATACGTCCCAGCCATTGGCGGCGATGTAGTCCATCCAGGACATGCCGTCTAGCCTGAGATCGAACGCGGTTTCCGACGGATAGGTTGCTCCATGCACGTACAACAGCACGCGCCCGGTCGAAGCCGCCCGGTCCTTCGCATGCTTGTTGCGCAGGAAGAGTTCGATGCCCGGTGTGTCGGAGGGAATGCGCAGGTCTTCGGATACGAGGTTCGAAATCGTGCCCTTGATGGCGTCCTCGTGAGCCGATGCGCCGGGAGTGCAAAACGCAAGCAGCAGGAAGGCTGCCGCAGGCAAATAGCTATGAATGGCGGTTTTCACTCGATCCTCCAGGTTTTCTTGTGGCGTCACTTTAGCAAATCGCCGGCGGCACCCCCGATTACAATCGGGACATGACACAAACGACGACACCGTACGCAGGACTGACGCCCGACCTGATTCTGAATGCGATCGATTCCACGGGATTTCGCACCGACGGGCGACTGCTCGCTTTGAACAGCTACGAGAATCGGGTCTATCAGGTCGGGATCGAAGACGAAAAACCGCTCGTCGCCAAGTTCTACCGCCCGGCGCGCTGGACCGACGAACAGATACTCGAGGAGCATGCTTTCACCGCGGAGCTGGCGGCGCGCGAGATTCCGGCGGTGCCGGCCCTGCTCACTGGCAAGGCGACACTGCACGCATTCGAAGGATTCCGCTTCGCCTTGTACCCGCGTCGCGGCGGCCGTGCGCCCGAACTGGACGATCCCGATACGCTGGAATGGCTGGGCCGTTTCATCGGGCGCATCCATGCAGTCGCT
>Ga0209131_1002361_pt1 | contig 12834 bp, 9 predicted proteins | sample GraSoi_2013_40cm_FD_185826 | JGI IMG/M metagenome (GOLD analysis project Ga0209131, IMG submission 185826) | Grasslands soil microbial communities from the Angelo Coastal Reserve, California, USA - Sample 9_17_2013_40cm (SPAdes) (version 2) | ecosystem: Environmental > Terrestrial > Soil >...
CCCAGCGCGTACATCGGAAGCTGCGGCTCGTCGGGCCGCTGGTTGAGCCACTGCGCGACCTTCGCCTCGCCCGTCTTGTAGTCGATGACCGCAAGGCCCCCGGATGCGAGGCGGTCCACGCGGTCCAACCGGCCCTGCACCGCGACGCCGCCGAAGACGAGCGCCTTCTTGGTCTCGTTCTCGACGACGCTGAAGTCACCGCGCTTCGACTCGAGCGCGAGCCACGAGCGCAAGTGCGCCACCAGGCGCCCCCGTTCGATGAGGCCGAAGCGCCCGCTCATCGCGTCGGGCCGGCGCTCGCGCACTTCGGCCATCGCCGCATCGGCGGCTTCCTCGAGGAGGGCTTCGCGCGCGGGCATGCCGAGCCGATCGAGATGCGTCTTGTCGCCGAGCTTTCGCCACACGTGCGCGAGTGCGGCGTGCATGAGGGTGCCGCGCTCGCGCGCATCGAGCCCCGGGGCCGGCCCCTCGAGCTCGCGCGCGCCCATGCGATGCCGCGCGAACGCGCGGAAGGGGCACGCCGACTGGTCGCGGAAGAGCGAGGTGCCCGAGGGTTGCGCGGCTTGCTCGATCGGCGGCGCATACCGGTCCTCGAGCCGCTCGAGAGCGATGCCGCGGCGGATCGTCTCGTGCAACGACTCGTAGACCGGCAAGGCGAGCTCCTCGAGCGATGCCTCCGGCACCTTGGCGATGAGCGGACTCATGAAGAGCTCGCGGTCGCTTTCCCCGCGCGCATGGCTCATCACCACTTCCCCCGCGGCTCCCAGCCAGCCCTGCGTCAGGCGGCGATCGAATTCGAGCGAGGCACTCGCGTCCGCCTGCGGCACGCCCGCACCGCGCTGCAGGGCGAGCGGGATCAATGATTGCGCGCGCTCGGGCATGGGCCAAGCCTCGTCCGTCAGCCCCATGACCCAGAGGTGTTCGAACTCCAGACCCGCCGACTCGAGGACGCCGAGCACCTGCACGGGCGCCTGCGTACCCTCCGGCTGGAAGAGTGTCGCTCTTGCGTTCGTCTCGAGCCAGGCGCACGCCTTGCGATAGCTCATCTTCGGCGCGACGCGGTCGAGCGTCGCGAGCTCGCCAAGGAGCTCGTGCCACTTCGCGACCGCCTGGTACTCGGTGGAATCGAGTGGGCGCTCGCCGGGGAAGCCGGCAATGTCGAGCGCTTTCGTGAACGCGCGCGCCCAGGATGAAGGCGCGCGACTGCCGAGCGCGGCCTCGCGATGGAAGTCGTCGAGCCGCCGGAGGCGTGCGCGCAGGATCGGCACCGATCGCGGCGAGCTCTCGACGAGGCGGGCGAGGCCCGCCACGGTGACGACGGCGGTGGCGTGGCGGCGAATGTCGGCGTCCGCGCAGGCGCGCGCCGACTGCTCGGCGCGCGAGCCCGCGATGAAGGGCGAGCGCAGCAGCCGCGAGGCCCGCTCGATCTCGAGCTCGAGCCCCGCAAGGCGAACGAGAAGCAACGCATCCCTGACCGCCGGCTGCTGGCCGAGGGGCAGTCCGAGCGAGATCTCGAAAGGAAGGAGACTGCTCGCCGTGCCGGCAAGCCGGCGTCCGGGCGCCATGACTTCCGAAAGCGTGCGCGCAAGGGCGCTTCGCGAGCGCACAAGATCCGGCGCGACGATGCCGATGCGCGTCGCACCCCTTTCGAGCCGTGCGCGCGCCCACCGCGCACACGCGGCGATCTCATCGCGCGCCGAGGCGAACGACAACCGGGCGGCGCTCGAGGTGCGAGATCGCGCGCGCGACGTGGCGACGGGCACGCGCGCGGCCTCGAGCGCTTCGAAGAAGCGCTTCTGCTGCGGTGTCACGAGATCGAAGCCGAACGCGACCAGCGACGCCGGCAAGCGCACGAAGCCCTTCGCAACCAGAGGGCGGAGCACATCGGTAAGCCGCGCGCCATCGGTGCATCGCCGCGAAGGCGCGCGCGTCGTCGTGGAGCGGCGCCGATTCCATCGGGCCGCGCAGCTCCCACGCATGGAGGAGCTTCCAGGCCTCGCGGCACTGCGTCGCAGCCGCGCCGGGCGAGAGGAGGTCTAGCTTCGATTCGCCGAGGATCGCCTCCCACAGCGTCTGCTCCTGCGCTTCGGAAAGTAGCACGGGCATCGTCGCGCCGCGATCGGAAAACAAGGCATCGCCGTACAGGCGCTCGACGAAGGCGCCAAAAGGCAGGATGTCCGGCGCTTCCCAGACCGTGCGCCCGGAGGCGACCTGGCGATCCCCTACCTCCCGCGCGAGAGCGAGCGCGAGCCGGCGATTCGGCGTGACCACCGTAAGGCCGGCTAGAACGCCTTGCGCCAACCGCTCGACCAGGGATTCCTTCGCCACGACGGGGACCGCGCCTTCCATCCCCGAATCATAAGGGGCGACGGGCTCAAGGGGTGAGCCAGCGAACCTAGGCGCGTTTCAACGGCAGGGTGAAGATGAGCCGCGCTCCCTTCGTGCGCCCCTTCTCGGCATGGATCGAGCCGTCGTGCGCCTCGACGATCGCGCGCACGATGGCCAGGCCGAGACCGGCCCCGCGCTTGGGCGACGGCTGGTCGTCGCCGCGCGCGAACGATTCGAAGATCTCTTCCTCGCGTCCCGCGGGCAGGCCCGGGCCATCGTCGGCCACGCTCACCTCGAGAAAGTCACCGGCGGTGCGCGCGCTCACGGTGACCTGCGTGCCCGCCGGCGTGTGCTTGGCGACGTTGCCGATGAGGCTCATGAAGACGCGCTCCATGAGCTTCGGGTCCACGGAGACGATCGGGACGTCCGGCGGGAGCTCGATCGTCACCGGATGCTTCGCGAGCGCCGCGCCGAGCGTGTGGATCGCCGACTGGATCAGGTCCGCGAGGGCCTGGGGCTGCAGGTCGAGCGCGAGATCCTTGCTCTGGATGCGCGCCATGAGGAGCGCGTCGCGCGCGACGTCGACGTAGTGCACGCGCTCGAGGGCGGTCGCCACGAGGGCCGCGAAGATGTCGAACTGGTGGCGCTGCTCGGGAATCATGAGGTCGCGCGTGCGCTCGGGGCGGATCGCGAGGACGCCGCGCGTGCGCGTGGGCGAGCGCAGCGGCAGGAACAGGTGCTCGTTGCTCGCCATGGTGTCGGTGCCCGCCCCGGCGGGCTTCGCGTGGTCGTAGGCCCACTGCGCGGTGGTGCTGTCGAAGGGATTGGTCATGCCGTGCGCGGTGGGCGAGACGAGGGAGCCGGTCGCATCGGGCACGAGCACCGCCACGCGCCCGCGGAAGTGGCGCGACATGAAAAGCTCGGTCGTCTCGATGACCTGGGCCGTGGTGCGCTTGGTCGATAGATCGCGCGCGAACTCATAGAGCGTGCGCGCGCGCCGCTCCCGGTGGGCGGCCACGCGCGCCTGGAAGCGCAGGTTGCCCGCGAGCTGCCCGGTGATCACGCCCACGGCGAGCATCACGCCGAAAGTGAACAGGTACTCCGGATCGTGCACCAGGAACGAGAAGCGCGGCTCGACGAAGAAGAAATCGAAGGCGAAGACGTTGAGGATCGAGGCGTAGATGGCGGGACCGCGTCCCCACCACACCGCGATGAGGATCACCGCGAGCAGGAAGAGCATCACGATGTTCGCCAGCTCGAGCTGCGCGTGCACCACCATGGCGGCCGCGGTGACCGCGAGGCAGATGCCGGTGGTCTTCATGTAGCGAAGGCGCTTCTCGCCCGCGCGCGGATCGGCGGCGTCCGCCGGGAGCGTGGGCGCGAGAAATACCGTGCCCTGCTCCTTGCCGCCCGCGCCGATCTCGATGAGATCGATGTCGTCGCTCGCCACCGCGAGCTTGTCGGCGAGCCTGCCGCGCAGGTGGAGGCGCCGGCCCGGGCCGCGGCCGAGCACGATCGTCGAGATGTTTTCGCTGCGCGCGTGCTCGAGGATCGCTTCGGCCGCGTCCCCGCCGGTGAGGATCGCGGTCTTCGCGCCGAGCTCCTCCGCGAAGCTCACTACCTTGAGGATGCGCGCGCGCTCTTCGGCGGGCAGCCGCTGCAGCTTCGGCGTCTCGACGTAGGCCGCGGTCCAGTCGACGTCGAGCTGGTTGGCGAGGCGCGCCGCGCTGCGCACGGCGTGCTCGCTGCCGGGGGCGGGACCGATGCAGCAAAGGAGGTGGCCCTGCGTCTTCCACACCGCGTCGATCGCCTTCTCGGCGCGATACTTCTGCACCTCGTCCTCGACGACGTCGGCGGTGCGGCGCAACGCGATCTCGCGCAGCGCCAGCAGGTTGCCCTTGCGGAAGAACTTGCCCGCGGACGCCGCCTCCACGTCCGGAACGTGCACCTTGCCCTGCCGCAGCCGCGAGAGCAGCTCGTCGGCGGACATGTCGACCAGGATCGTTTCCTCGGCGCTGTCGAAGAAGGTGTCCGGAACCGTCTCGTGGTCACCGGTAATGCCGGTGATCTCCGCGACCACGTCGGTGAGGCTTTCGAGCTCCTGCACGCTCATCGTGGTGAAGACGTCGATCCCGGTCGCGAGGAGCTCGTCGACGTCGTTCCAGCGATTCGGGTGGCGCGATCCTTCGGGATTGGCGTGGGCAAGATTGTCGATGAGCACGACATCGGGCCGCCGCTCGAGGATGCGATCGAGGTCGATCTCGCCGTCATTCGCCTTCCCGTGCGCGCCGGCCGGCGTGATCGCCTCGAACTCGCGCGCCATGGCCTCGGTCTCGGGCGCGCCGTGCGTATCGGCCACGCCGATCACCACGCCACGCCCCGCTTCGAGCATGCGGCGGCCGGCGGCGAGCATCGCATAGGTCTTGCCGGCGCCGGGGAAGGCGCCGAAAAAGATCTTCAGCTTGCCGCGACGCGGCGGCGCGCCTTCCTGCTCGGTGGAGGGCGGCGGCGGTTCGGGTATCGGTTCGAGCTCGTTCATGCCCGACTGCAAATCTCGTTAGAATGCATTTCCCGACGGCAGCATGCCGAGGCCATGGAAGACGCCCTTTTTCTCGCGCGGGTCCAGTTCGGGCTCAACATCGGGTTCCATATCCTGTTTCCGACGCTGACCATCGCGCTCGGCTGGTTCCTGCTCGGGTTCCGCATCGCCTATCAACGCACGCGCGATCCATTGTGGCTCGCGACGTACCGCCTGTGGCTCAAGGTATTCGCGCTCAGCTTCGCGATGGGCGTGGTGAGCGGCGTGGTGATGTCGTTCCAGTTCGGCACCAATTGGCCGCGCTTCATGACCACGGTCGGCGCGATCGCCGGGCCGTTGCTCTCTTTCGAAGTGCTCACCGCTTTCTTCCTCGAAGCGACTTTCCTCGGCGTGATGCTCTTCGGGATGAACCGCGTCCCGGACTGGCTGCACATTACCGCAACCGCGCTCGTCGCGGTCGGCACGACAGTCTCAGCCTTCTGGATCCTGGCGTTGAATTCCTGGATGCACACACCGGCGGGGCACGTGCTCGATGGGCACCAGTGGATCGCCGCCGACTGGTGGGCGGTGATCTTCAACCCGTCGTTTCCGTACCGTCTTGCCCACATGTTGATCGCTTCGGGCCTCACGGCGAGCTTCGTGATCGCCGGACTATCGGCCTGGCGATTGCTCCGCTCAGGGTTGGACCGCGGCGCCCGGCGAACGTTGCGGGCGGGGCTCCTGGTCGCCGCGGGGCTGATCCCGGTCCAGATCCTGGTCGGTGATCTGCACGGCCTCAACACGCTCGATCACCAGCCGGCGAAAATAGCCGCGATGGAAGCGCTCTGGTACACCGAGCGCGGCGCGCCGCTGGTGCTCCTGGCGATCCCGAACGCCGCCGAGCGCCGCAACGACTATGCGATCGAGCTGCCCTATGGCTTGAGCCTCATCCTCAAGCACGATCGCTACGCGCGCATCCAGGGCCTCGACGCGTTCGCGCCCGATCATCCGCCGGTCGTGCCGCTCTTCTTCGCCTTCCGCCTCATGGTGGGAATCGGCATGCTGATGCTGGTGGTCGCATGGACAGGGGCCTGGGTGACGCGCGAGCAACGCGTGCCGGCGCCGTGGCTGCTGTGGGGGTTCTCGGCGTTCACCTTCGCGGGCTGGGTAGCCACGCTGTCGGGATGGATCGTGACCGAGGTGGGGCGCCAGCCGTGGCTCGTCACCGGCGTCCTGCGCACCTCGCAGGCGGTGGGCGATATCTCCGGCGCGGAGCTGGGAGCGAGCCTGACCGGCTATGTCCTCACTTACGCGACGCTCTTCCTCGCGTACATGGTGGTGATCACGCATCTCGCGGGCGAAGGCGCGGAGCCCGCGGCGGCGAAGGAGAAGCAGTGATCGATCTCGCCCTCGCTTTCATGGTGCTGATGGGCGTTTCCGTGCTCGCCTACGTGGTGCTTGACGGATACGACCTGGGCGTCGGCATGCTCATGCCGGCAGCGAGCGAAGAGGAGCAATCGATCATGGTGGCGTCGATCGGTCCGTTCTGGGACGCGAACGAGACCTGGCTCGTTCTCGGCATCGGCATCCTGCTCGCGGCCTTCCCACTCGCGCACGGCGTCGTCCTGGGCGCGCTGTACCTGCCCGTGGTCGCGATGCTCGTCGGCCTCATGTTCCGCGGCGTCGCCTTCGAGCTTCGCGTGAAGGCCCTGGGCTGGCACCGGCAGCTCTGGAACTGGCTCTTCTGGGCCGGCTCCTTCCTCGCCTCCTTCGCGCAGGGCTTCATGCTCGGCCGCTACGTCACCGGATTCGAGAGCGGCTTCGGCTACTGGCTGTTCTCGGTCCTCGTGGGAGCGAGCCTCTGCGGCGGCTACGTGCTGCTGGGCGCGACGTGGCTCATCCTCAAGACCGAGGGGGCGCTGCAGCGCAAGGCGATCGCGTGGGCGCGTTGGGGGCTGCTATGGGTGGCGCTCGGCGTCGCCCTCGTGAGCCTCGCCACACCGCTCGCGAGCGAAACGGTGCGTAGCAAGTGGTTCGACTTCCCGCGCACGTTCGGCCTGATGTTGCTGCCCGCCGCCACGCTCGCGGCGGGCTATTGGCTGTGGTGGGCCGCGACGCGCGTGCGCGGCGGTGGGGGCGGCGATTGGCAGCCCTATGCCGCGGCGGTCACCATCTTCACGCTCGCCTTCTGCGGCCTCGCCTACAGCCTCTATCCGTACCTCGTGATCGACCGGCTGACGATCTGGGATGCGGCCACACATCCCTCCGGGCTCAAGGCCCTCATGGTCGGCACCGCGCTGGTGCTGCCCTTCATCGCCGGCTACACGGTCCTCTCGTATCGCATCTTCCGTGGGAAGGCGTCGAAGAAGCTCTACGACTGATACGAGCAGGCGGTGGAGCGAAGCGCAGGCAGGGGAATGGAACACAGAGGCGCACAGAGGTAACACAGAGGCGCACAGAGGAAACCCTGGTTACTTCCTCATCTCTGCTCAAACAGGACCTGAAACGAATAGTGGTTAGCGAAAGGGGTCCTCTGTGCGCCTCTCTTTTTCGCCTCTGTGCGCCTCTGTGTTCCATTCCCCTGTCCGTCCTGCCCCCGGTTAGAATTCATCTATGGAAGGCCTCCAAGTCGCCGGCGTTGTCCTCTTCATCTTCGGCATCCTGTCGGCGTCGTCGATGCTGCAGGGCGGCAAGCGAGCGCTCGCGGCCGAGGACCTGGCGACGCTGCGCAGAATCGAGAGGATGACGGTGTTGAACGCCCTGGGACCGGTGCTGCCGCTCATCGCCGCCCTGGGGCTCGTCAGCGTGACGCAGCGATACGCGGTCGGCATCGTCGTGGCGGCGACGCTGCTGACGACAGTGCTGGTGGCGGTTCGCGGCGTGTTGCACGCGCGGCACATGCGCGGCGCGGGCTTGCCCGAGAGCTACTCTTCGTCGTACTGGAAGGCCCACGCGATTCGCGCCACGAGCCTCGCGCTCTGCGCGCTCGCGCTCATTTGCGCGGTTTGAGGAATTTCGCGCACTCGTCGGGCGGGATCGGCCGGCTGAACAAGTAGCCCTGCATCTCGTCGCACTGGTGCGCCTTGAGGAACTCGAGCTGCTCCTCGTTCTCCACGCCTTCCGCGATCACCTTGAGGTGCAGGCTGTGGCCGAGCGAGATGATGGCCTTCGGGAGGATGCCGCCGTCAGGCCCGCCCGATGCGGTGATGTCGCGCACGAACGAGCCGTCGATCTTGAGCGCATTGAGCGGCAGGCGCTTGAGATACGAGAGGCTCGAATACCCGGTGCCGAAGTCGTCCACCGACAGGCGCACGCCGATCGCCTTCAGGCCTTGCAGGGTCGCGATCACGTTCTCCGCATCGTGCATGACCATGCTTTCGGTGAGCTCCATCTCGAGCTGCTCCGCCATGCCGGTGTCGGACACGATGTCGGCCACCGTGCGCACCAGGCCGCCGCCCCATAACTGGCGCGCCGACAGATTCACCGAGACGCCGATGGGCGTGAGTCCCGCACGGCGCCACGCACGCCCCTGCTCGCACGCGGTACGCAGCACCCATTCGCCGATCGGAACGATGAGCCCCGTTTCCTCGGCGAGCGGAATGAAGCGGTCGGGTAAGATGAGCCCCCTTTCGGGATGCTGCCAGCGCAGCAGCGCCTCGACAGCGTCCACCGTCCCGGTGCGCAGGTTCACCCGCGGCTGGTAGTGCAGCAGCAGCTCGCCGCGCTCGACCGCGCGCCGCAAGCTCTGCTCCATCGTGAGCCGCTCGATCGCGAGCTCGTTCATTTCCGCGGTGTAGAACTGGAACGTATTGCGGCCGTGGGATTTCGCCCGGTACATCGCGGCGTCGGCGTTCTTCAGCAGCGTCTGCACGTCCGGCCCGTCCTGCGGATACAGGCTGATGCCCGCGCTGCAGGTGATGTTGAGCTCGCGGTCGTCGATCATCATCGGGTCGCTCACCTTGCCGATGATGCGGCGCATGGTCCGGAAGATCACGTCCTCGCGCGTCTGGTCGTTCAGGATCAGCACGAACTCGTCGCCGCCCAGGCGCGCCACGGTGTCCCCGTCGCGCACCGCCGCCTGCAGCCGCTCGGCGACGTGGCGCAGCACGTCGTCGCCGTAGTTGTGGCCGAGCGAGTCGTTGATGACCTTGAAATGGTCGAGGTCGATGAAGACCACCGCGACCGAGCGCACGTGGCGCTGCGAGGAGACCGCCTGCTTGAGGCGGTCGTGCAGCAGGTGGCGGTTCGGCAGCCCGGTGAGCGCGTCGTAGTTCGCCTGCCGCTCGAGCTCCTCCTGGTAGCGCTTGCGCTCGATCGAGTACTGCATCGCGCGCAGCAGCAGCTCGCGATCGATCTTGCCCTTGACGAGATAGTCCTGCGCGCCGCTCTTCACCGCGAAGAGCGCGAGCGTCTGGTCGTCGTTGCCCGAGAGCACGATGATCGGCACCTTGGGCGAATGCGCGTAGACCTTCGAGAAGGTCTCGAGCCCATGGCTGTCGGGCAGCGACAGGTCGAGGAGCACGAGCTCGGTCTCCTTGAGCGACAGGAGCTCGAGCCCACGCGACAAACGGTCGGCGCGGCTCAGGCGAAACGGCGTGGCCGGATCCTCCCGCAACATCTCCTCGATGAGGCGGGCATCGCCGGCGTTGTCCTCGATCAGGAGGACCGACTGCGCGACGGTCTCCTCGACGATCATCGGACGGGCGGCAGCGTCGCGATGGTGAGCCAGAAGCGGTCGATCGACTGCACCACGGTGATGAACTTCTCGAGGTCCACCGGTTTGGTCACGTAGCAGTTGGCGTGCAGGTCGTAGCTGCGCAGCACGTCCTCCTCGGCCTGCGACGTGGTGAGGATCACGACCGGAATCGGGCGCAGGGCCTCGTCGTTCTTGATCTCGGAGAGAACCTGGCGCCCGTCCTTCTTCGGCAGATTGAGGTCGAGCAGGATGATGTCGGGGCGCGGAACGTTCGCGTACTTTCCGCGCTGGTGGAGGAATTCGAGCGCCTCCACGCCGTCCTGCGCCCAATGCAAATTATTGTAGACCTTGCCTTCGCGCAGCGCCTCCTGCGTGAGCCGGTAGTCGCCGGGGTTGTCTTCAACGAGCAGAATTTCCACGGGCGGGGCCTCTCCTGGTTTGATTGTCATTGTTGGTGTCCTTCCTGGTGGCGGGGGATGGAGAACCCGAAGGTGCACCCCTTGCCCGGTTGCGATTCCACCCAGATGCGGCCGCCGTGGCGGTCGACGATCTTCTTGCAGATGGCGAGCCCGATGCCGGTGCCCGGGTACTCGGCCTTCGTGTGCAGGCGCTGGAACATCATGAAGATGCGCTCGGAATACTGCGGATCGAGCCCGATGCCGTTGTCGCGCACCGTGAAGATCCACAGATCGCCGCGCTCCTCGCACGCGACGTGGATGCGCGGCGGCTCGACGCCCTTGAACTTCATCGCGTTGCCGATGAGATTCTGGAAAAGCTGCGTGAGCTGCTGGCCGTCGGCGAGGATCGTCGGCAGCTCGCCGCTCGTGACCGTCGCGCCGCTGGCTTCCTGCGCCGCGCGCAGGTTGACGAGCGCCTTCGAGAGCGCGGCCGCGGTCTCGATACGCAGGAGCTCGCGTCCGCGGGTGCCCACGCGCGAATACGCGAGCAGGTCCTCGATCAGCTGCTTCATGCGCGCGGCGCCGTCGACGATATAGCCCATGAACTCCTTGGCGTCGCCGTCGAACTTGTCGCCGTAGCGGCGCACGATGAGCTGCGTGTAGCTCGAGATCATGCGCAGCGGCTCCTGCAGGTCGTGCGAGGCGACGTAGGCGAACTGCTGCAGCTCTTCGTTGGACCGGGCCAGCTCCCGCGCCTTGCGTTCGAGCTCGTCGTGCGCCTCGCGCAGCGCCGCCTCCTGGGTCTTGCGCCGCGTGATGTTATGCGCGACACCGCGATAACCCCTGAAGGCGCCCTCGGCGCCGAACATCGGTTGGCCGCTGGCGCTCAGGTAGGAGATCCGGCCGCTCGCGTCGCGGCGCCCATATTCGAAATCGTGGAACGGCTGGTGCGCGGCGAGCCCCGCCCTGTGCGCCGCCCAGTCGGCTTCGCTCACGCCGACGATGTCCGCATCCCAGCGGCGCTTGCCGATGAATTCCGCGGGCGCGACGCCGATCGCCTGCTCGATTCCGCCGGAGAGTGAGGTGAAGCGAAACTCGGTGTCCTGTTCCCAATACCAATCCGACGAGAGCTCCGTGAGACTGCGGAAGCGCGTCTCGCTCTCGCGCATCGCCTCCTCGGCCTGGCGGCGCGCCATGAGCTGCCCGATCTGGTTGCCGACGCTCACGGTCACCTGCAGGAGCCAACGGTCGGGGTGGCGGGCGTCGCGGCTGAAGAACTCGATCGCGCCGAGCACGCGGTCTCCCATGAGCACGGGCAACGCGAACGCGCCGCGCAAGCCGGCTTTCGCGGCGAGCCCGGCACGCTGGAAATCCTTCTTCACGGTCACGTCGGCGACCCAGATCGACGTTCCCGTCGTGAGCACGCGCCGGATGAGGCCGCTCTGGCCGGGGACGAAGGTCTCGCGCGCGCTGTAGGTCTGGAATTCGCGAATCTTCGGGTCGTCGATGCACCAGCTTTCGACGCAATGCAGCTTGTTGTCGGTCTCGTCGAAGCTCCAGCGCGCGCCGCACACCCAGTCGAGCCGCTCGCACATCACCTGGATGATCCCGCGGATCGCATCTCCGAGGGACTCGGAGCTCCCCAGGTATCGTGTCACCGCGTGCTCGATCGCTTCGCGTTGCTCGGCCTGCTTGCGCTCGGTGATGTCGACGATGGTGCCGATGAGGCCGGCGACCTCGTCGCCCGCTCCGGAAAAAGTGGCCTTGTAGTAGATGCAATGGCGCACGCGCCCGTCGCGCGTGGTGATCGCGATTTCGTAGCTCTGGCTGCCCGGCTGGCGCCAGAGCTGCTCGTCCATGGTCAGGTGGCGCTCGGCGATCGCGGGATCCTCGGGATAGAGGTCGACCAAGCCCGCGCCGACGATGGACGCGCGCTGCACGCCGAAGAACTCTTCCCAGGCCTTGTTGACGCCGATGTACTTGCCGTCGCGGCCCTTGAAGAAAACGGGAATCGGCAGGACCTCGATCAGGTCCTGCGCGACGCGAAGCTGCTCGGGCAGATCACGCGAGCGCGCCTCGAGCACGGCACGCGCGGAAGCGGCCGCGGCCTCCCCCTGCTGCATGAGCCCCACTCCTTCTCCTCCTTCGCGGAACAGTCCGGTGCCGTTCCTTATCGTAATCGTGCGCCTAATCTGGATCCCCGACGGAGCCTGCCCTCGAGCGCATTTATCGGGGGCGGGGATGACGCGCCAAACTGCCGGCGCGTCACTTCTCGACGAGGTGGCGCTTTTCCTTCACTTCCTTCCAATCGTCGGCGTCGGGCGGCGCGGGCTTGCGCTCGACGATCGGCTTCCAGACCTTGGAGAGCTCGGCATTGAGGGCGGTGAAATCCTTCTGCTCCGTGGGCACGTCGTCCTCGGCGAAGATCGCCTCGACCGGGCACTCGGCCACGCAGAGCGTGCAGTCGATGCACTCGTCGGGATCGATCACCAGCATGTTCGGGCCTTCGCGAAAGCAGTCGACCGGGCACACGTCCACGCAGTCGGTGTACTTGCATTTCACGCAGGACTCGGTCACCACGTATGTCATGGAAGAATTATAATCCCTCGACGCATCCCTACCGGCTCCCACCGTGCCCGAAAAAATCATTCACATCACCGACGACACCTTCGAGCTGGAGGTCCTCCAATCCGAGACCCCGGTGCTCGTGGACTATTGGGCCGAGTGGTGCGGCCCCTGCAAGATGATTGCTCCCGTGCTCGACCAGATCGCGGCCGATTACGCCGGCCGACTCAAGGTCGCCAAGCTCAACATCGACGAGAACCAGCAGACGCCGCCCAGGTACAACGTGCGCGGCATTCCCACGCTGATGCTGTTCAAGAACGGCGTGGTGG
>Ga0209131_1002363_pt1 | contig 12831 bp, 15 predicted proteins | sample GraSoi_2013_40cm_FD_185826 | JGI IMG/M metagenome (GOLD analysis project Ga0209131, IMG submission 185826) | Grasslands soil microbial communities from the Angelo Coastal Reserve, California, USA - Sample 9_17_2013_40cm (SPAdes) (version 2) | ecosystem: Environmental > Terrestrial > Soil >...
CCAGAGTTTCAAAGTACTTAAAGTTAGGTCCCCATCACCGAACATCTCTAGAGTTAAATTATTTCTCCAGAGTTAAATTATTTCTCCAGAGTTAAATTATTTCTCCAAAGTTCGCCAGAGTTAAATTATTTCGCCAAAGTTCTCCAGAGTTAAATTATTTCTCCAGAGTTAAATTATTTCTTCAGAGTTAAATTATTTCTTCAGAGTTAAATTATTTCTCCAGAGTTAAATTATTTCTCCAAAGTTAAATTAATTCCCCAAAGTTCGCCAGAGTTAAATTATTTCGCCAAAGTTCTCCAGAGTTAAATTAATTCTCCAGAGTTAAATTAATTCTCCAAAGTTAAATTAATTCTCCAAAGCTAAATGAATTCTCCAAAGTTCGCCAGAGTTAAATTATTTTGCCAAAGTTCTCCAGAGTTAAATTATTTCTTTAAAGTTACATTATTTCTCTAAAGTTAAATTAATTCACTAAAGTTCTCTAAAGTCAAATACATTCTCTAAAGCACTCCCCACGCACGAGCATAAATCAGAACCCCAGGTTTCGATTAGGCACCTACCTAAGCATCAGGAAACAAATGAACATAATATCTGAATCGGACAAACCAATACCAGTGTCCTTGATGCTCCAATGAACAGCGACTTCCCCAGAGGCGCAGGAGATTGACGGGTCAACTGAACATATCGTTTGGACCGAACCGAGAGCATTGACAAGGAGGTTCATGGGCACTGTGGAGTCTGGTGAGACGAGAAGAACAAGACCAAGCCTGTATTTGTGTACCTTGTCGAATCCGAGAATAATCACCCACCGCCCATGTCGGAACACCTGCCTTGATATCAAATCCCATATCTAATTTGCGAGAGGCCTAACAAGAGGTTCAATACCAGATAGATATCTCAAAACCAGTGGGAGGAGTAGTTCGTGAATACGATACTCACAACAATCAAGAAATCCGTGATCTCTGTTCCACCTTGCCCTCCAAAACCGAAGCCTGCCGTGCCGATGGCAGAAGGGGCTGACCATTCTCTGCGAGGGAGGTGATATTTCAGTATTGTGGCGCCTCCTAGTATCGTATTCCATTCACCTCTGTTGTCCAGGCGAGCAATCACGATTCCGCTGCCGACGCGAGCACTGAACCAGAACGCAGCCTACAATCAAACTTGAGAATGTAAAATTGTACTATCAGTAGTAATGTAATTCAAACCTTTGCAACACTCAAAACGACAAATCCTCGGGCATTGGCTAGCACATATCGAGGAATTATCTAGAGCGTCAGGTGTAAAGTGTTGATACTCGGAGGAGGACTACTGACCCCGTCTAGGCCGTTTCTCCCTTCATCGACAAAGGACTTGACTGCGCCACCAGGGGGAGGGGCAAAGACTGAGTGGGAAACGCAGGAGACGCGACCAACAGATTTTTGCAGCCTTGGTACATTCCCGTGGGAGTACTTGAGGTAGAGGACTATTAAATTTCATGCAAATGCGTGGTGAGGTCAGAAAACAAAGCGGGCTTTCCTCAATTCCGATATATCCTTTGTTTATGAGCAGGCAAGACGTCGCGTCCACGCAACTCGAGCGGTATTCACTGATACGTACGCATTTCGGCATCAGAGTCCCCGCACCAGCGACGCTCTCGTACCGGGATCGCTCCAACCTGGTGGCACAGAATCCATACACGGACAACTCGCGAACCAGTGTCAGCCCAGCTCCTTCGGGGCGGACTACACCATCGGGAATACGGTATGCCGACGACCTTGAGGGTCAAAACGACGAAGCTCTTGAAGGGCTCACGGCGAAGGTGAAGCTGCTCAAGTTCAAGCCTGTCTCGGAGGGTAAGATTCAGTGGAAAGGAGAAGGAGTTGACCAACTTTGAATAGTCGAGGATGGAGTCAATAATCTTCAAGAGCAACTCGCAAGATTGTCAGGCCGTTTGGACTGCCGAGACAAGTTAGTGCCACTGTGGGGAGGGAAGGAATATTATTTCTTTACCCAGTTCCCGCTGATTGGTATCTAGGTTGGTGCTCCCAAGGATGTCCAGAAGCCCATAGAATGAACTGATCGAAAAATAGGTCATAGCTGGGTAGCTCTACTGTCAAAAACGCACCTGAACGGCGTCCTTAACTCGTGGCTCATGGACGCGAGGAAATTACTCTTGATTTTGGTCGCCTTCATTGCATCCTCTCGACTCTTCTGGGCTTCCTCCAAAGCCTGTCGTTGTGACTGGATCATCTGTAGGTTAACTTTCGTTGCTTGTTGAACGGATTTGAACAGTAAAGCGTTGACAATCGAAATTGAGGCTTGGCGGACCAGCAGCGACAGGATGGAGACATGGTCCTGGAAGAAAGGATAGTGGTTGCCAAGGAACAGGGCACCATAAACTTGCCCACGGTTATTTGACATCGGTATGCAAATTACCGAGCGTAACTTCGTCTGAGCCGCTTCTGGTGTGAATCGCGACTCCGCCGAAACGTCGTGGAAAAAAACGTGTTCACGAGCATAAAAACCTGCAGGAATGGTCAAAGTCGCCATTACTGGAGACAAAAGACTACGGACAGTGTTGTAGTACCTCTTGCTTCAGGGGATCGACAATCTTTATGATTGACTTTGGTTGCCTTGGTGTTCTCATAAGACTGATTAGGGGCCACCAATCAATGCTTACGTACTCGAAGACAATACACTGTTGAGGAGGCGTGTAGCTAGTTGCGACGGTATATTCACCTTCGTCCGTCTTCATTGCAAGGACTGCATCCTGAGCGTTGAAATTCTCTGAGCGACGAATGAGATTCAAGTAAGGTAGAAGAAAGCGAAGACAAACCAATTGCGATTTCGGTGAGGCGTTGGAGGGCTAAGAGGCATTAGTAGGGCAGACGACCAACACAGGAGGTGAGGTTGATATCTGATGCGATGACTTGGGACCACTTGAGGACGTCTGAGAGATCCTTGGCAGTCAGGCCGGCCAGCTCGTCCTCTGTGGCGTGTGTTTGTTTTTGAGTGTTGGTCGTAAGGTCCCTTTGATTAGAGGTTCCGACGATGTTGTCAGTTTGGACTTGGTTTCTGTCAATTAAGGTCTTAGCTTCAAGTTGAATGGAGCGATATACCTCCAACATCAGCTGAGAAGATGGGTTTCCTCAATTCTAAAGGGGAAGCGGCCGATATTGTACGAGCGAGATGGTTCTGTGACACGATCAGAACCGAAGCGACGAGAATCACCAGACTTACGACAACACCATTGAGTATGGCGAGCAATGCCTCTGCGTTGCCATTCGGTACCCAGACCCCTATCAAAATTCAGCATGGCCATAGCACACTGTCAGTAGCGATGCACTCGATTCCTTGACGTTGAAAATGGCATCCATCCAAGTACAATGCCCAGCCTTCCTCCATAATCCAGTCATTGTCCATTGCTAGTCTGGCCACAAGTCAGCACAACGCCGATATTCCTGGGTGATATATACTTAACAGCAGTATCATAGAGTTTAAAGGCATCCGATTTGCCTTAATACGAGGCAAGCTCTGCTTCCTGTTAAAATTTGTGGGTATGTGTCCTACCAGCAAGTCCTGGAGACTCACGATGAGAGCGTGCCATGTACTATTGTCAACTGGACTCGGTGAGATCCACCTTCTGAGATATTCCTGGTTTAGCTGAACCTGATTGAGATAGCGGCAGCACTGGTCCTTTGGGATGCTATCGCTCCACAAGCATTGAATTAATGCCAGCGAGTGGAAGAACAGCCCGAAGCGGACGTGACGATGACTAGACAAAATGTGAGCCCACAGGAAAATAACGACCCTAAAATATTTTCACCTAGGGTACAATTCTCGGGTCTTGTAGACCTCAAATCCGAGCTTGGCAGCTCTCGAGTGGTATCCAAGAGCGTGAAGACCGACCAGCTAGGAGCAATTAAGTAAATGAAAAGGGACGGCTGTGATTATTTACCTGGAAGGTATTGTACCTAGGAGCAAGTCAGGCGATATTCGGACTTACGGAGCAATAAGACAAACCAATTCATCGTAAGATTCAGGTTCCCGGAGCATTCCTGCAATTTTTGAAGATAATTTGCTTCCCTCCACGAAACAGTATCAAAAGCAGTGTCCGCGTTGCGTCCGATAGTCTCGCCAGCTAGCGCACGGATGGTCATGAGAATACCTGTATAGCCTACGTACGTAGACAAAGGTCTGATCAGAAGTGGGATACGCACTGATCGCTAGGGCATTGGTGTCACCGTGAACAGTCCAGACATGGATATCCGCAACCGCCTCCTCGGCAGAAGGTAACAAATTGATTACTGGAGAAATGTCAGATTCTGGCGTGCAGCGGTGAGGTATCTGTCACATACAATGTTCTGCACAGAGCAATCAGGTCGCCAATGAATAACATTGGCTAAACCCCTCGTAGATTCGATCCCCGGCAGAACGCGCCAACTTGATCGCGTGTTCTACTCGTGGCAGCATGGGATCCTGGCCATATCCCGAGACCGTTGCAGTGAAGAGCAGGTCTGCTCGACTGAAAACGAAGGTTAGTGCACGGTGATCGGACGTGCTGGGGGGTCCACTTACGACTTCTCCGTCACACCGCCATGGTCGTATGCTATCTTGAGGGCAAGACCACCAATGTCCGCAAAAAACCGATAGAGCTGGCGTCGTTCCGCCGTGCCTAACCATCGAGCTGTGAAAATTGGGAACCAATAAACCGATGCGCGTTCATACCTCTAATACACCATAAGAAGCCGAGACCAGTACCAGGTGATATACCTTCACTGTACTCTGAATTAGTTCGGGGGAAAGGCCAGGTCTTTGATCAAGCATATCGTAGTGCGATGTTAATGGTCTTTCATCGGGAGTCAGTGAAGGAGACCTCATGCGTATACGGGTTGGGCTCACAGTCACTCCGATCCATTCTGGGAATCCAGGCCTGGCACCCCACCATGCATTCATAGCAGCATAGTTCATAAGAGAAACGATGAGATCGGTCCTCGGGTTCCGCGTCTTTGGTAATGCACAAATGTGGTCGAAGCCAAGTGCAAGTATCTCTGCCTCGACTTGATCGAACATGGCGTCTGCCTGTTTGAGCGACACGACTTCTGGAATTTCGACGCCAAGTTCACGCAATGCCGATGCAGTATCCCTGAAGGCATTCTCAAAGTCCCGTTGCAAGAATTTGTTACGGCTTCGTAATCAGAGGGCGCGGGCTCGGTCCTCTTCTCGATGCGCATGAGCCAATATTTCGCCAATGAGCTGCTCTGACGCTTCATGATTGCCTACGTTCACGTTAGAGATTATGGGATTCTGTACCGGAGTTGTAGGCACCTTGTGCTCCGTATAACCTATCAGCCAATGAGTATACGTTGAAGAATAGCAGGAGAATACTCACTCAGAGATGCTGAGGGAGAGGACCAGGGTACGATCAAGGTACTCTTGCCAAGCACCTTCACCGAGCAATGTCCGCGCGCTAACGAAAGCTTGGAGGGCAGGCTATCCACAGATGCCTGAGATGCAACATCACGATTAAATTGATGTGAATGACTGACCTCATGAGCCCCTCGCGCAGCAGATGCTTCAGCCGCCGACACCAAGCAGTCGACAAATCCCTCCCGCTTGGGGTGCTCGTGAATCAACGGGATGCATCGGCGGCAATACTCCGCTATCCGATACACATCCCTCTTGTCTTTGTCGGTTTCCTAATCCCCGCATTAGAACCCGACATGGCACCGTAAGGAATATTAACGACACACCTGCATGAGTTTGAATGCGACTCGCCAGCACATCTTCATAATGGCGATATCAGGAAGCTGGCCGGCCATATGTATCGCAGCTTGTTGGTATCGATTGTGCATAAAGCTGCACATATCTCTTGCGCGCTGAACCAACCATCCCTTGGCAAGCATCTGCTGCAGCCCCCGCATACTCGCCTTGCTGTAGGCGAGCTCAGCGCTGGGAGCATGTTCGATCATTTTCGATGGCGCCTTTCGTTTTCCGAGCTGCTGAATGAGGTTGAGGTCGTCCGATTACCGCCCTCGTCCCAGTCCACCATGTTTGCAACATCGTAAATCTTGAACCTGCGGAGAGCGTATGAGAACAGAACACAAAGTTGGGAAGAAAATGTGGACGTACGTCGGACTAAATATGCTCGCCCATATCAAGTACTGCTGGGCTTCTTCTGGTAGTTCACGAAAATGAGAGATAAGGAATGAGATATCGGTAGGCGCAGAGATGTGGGCGTGTACGGTCTTCTCGATGGCGGTGAGGTTGTATCTGGAAAAAGATAAGAACTAATATCATCGGGGGAAGTAAAACGTACTGCCAAGTGTTGACTCCCCATTTGTACCATATCTAGAGTCACGCGTAAGCACCAGACCGTTGGAGAGAAGGGTAAACCTACATGTCCCTGACGCCGGACAGTAATCAACAAATTCCGCGCAGAGAACGGGTTCCCCATGGATACTTGGTGGATTAGTCGGGTGAGAGGCGAAACATCGTCCTTGGGTCGTTGAAGGGTGGTTGAGACCAACACCGACAATGCGGTGAAATCGAGAGGCATGAGTTCGATCCACGTCGTGCGGGCCTTACTCGTGAAGACATGTCGAACCTTGGTAAGCTGATGCCTGTACCATCCCTGAACAACCGGTCACAAACGAGGAAGTACAGCGAGTTACTCACAAGTCATCACCCCTACATGTAGCGAGTATTAACTAGGAGCTGGTGTTAGTATTCTTGTTATTTTAGAGCGCCATATTTCATGGACGTACCAATCGGCTTCGGGAGTTTGCCAATAATCCCACCAAATCCAACGAGCTCTCGTCCGCGAAATGTATATCGTCCAAGAAAAGAGCAAGGGGCCGGACATCCCCAACCGCGCCAAACACCGTCTCAACAAGGCTCTGGAACCTCGCACCCTCGGTGGAGAGCACAACTTTGGGTTCATCAAAGTTGATTTGGAAGAGCGCAAGAATATCCCTGAGCTCGGGCGCTTCGTGGTACAAGAGCGGGATGTTGATCATCTGCGGGCCGAGTCGCAGCCGAAGTAACTGAACAAATGTGAGCAGGACGGGGTGGAACGCCATCAGCTGGCGAAAAACCGATGAAAGGCAGGACAGCTGAGAGATAGAATTTAAAAAATCAATTAGCCCCACACATTCCGTGGTCAAAGGAGGCACGGCGACGCGACGCACCAGTCCAGTAAAGGGGCTCGACTCACCCTTGACCATCTTAGCGTACACCCACAGCCCAGAACTCCGCCAATTGGTCTGATTCGCAAGTATCAGCGAGCTCTTCCAAATGCCCGCCAGGACCACAAACAACGATCGAGTGCGCATGGCCGACTTGGGGTACTGGAGCGCGCTGGCTCCACTGGGCGCGGTCGAGCTCGTACCGCTGAGGCTCGACATCCCGGGGCTGGGGTCGTCGATAGTGGCTGCACCCTGGATCATGGGCGACCGGAGGACGGACAAGCCGGGTGACTGCCTGAGCCCGTTCCCGCGGCGGACAGAGTCGATGTTCCGGTGGATACTAAGGGGAGATGGGTCTCCAAGAGGTGGCTGCCTACTACTGGCTACTGGTTGGGGGAAGGAATCCTCTCCATTTATTCGACCCCCAAGTGGATGCATTGGTGATGCATTGGTAAGCATTGTTCCAGATTCATCTTGGAAAATTATGAGGAAGCATCACTTGAATAATTTGCAGTTGGAATACTCACTCAGAACACAGCCAGTCTCATGGACATCACTGCTGAACGAGGGCGAGCAATTTGTGACTCGAGTATGGACGACACTTTGACGCTGCTGCAAAAAGATTGAGAATGGGCAATTATACAATATCAAATATTTTCCTGGCTTTGCAGTGGTGTAGGAGAGCGCAAAAGTCTGCAACGTTGAAATGAGCTGGCGCGCTTAAGGTTTTCTCCAGTTATTTGCAGGAAAGGGGGGGAGGAAATATGTAAAAGTCTATCTGGACATCGCAATACAGGCCTTGGTAGTGTTTTGAAGGTGGGATATTGGAAATCTAAGTGCGAGCAAGGTGGGTGTTTGGTCCAACTTGGTAAAATGCCACAGGCCCAGCAAAACCGCAAACGAAGGAAGCCCCATGTCTACCTCGACCCTTCTCGCTTCACTTGTACTGCTTGTAGGGCAAGTTTTAAGTTGGCTGCAGGACTCAAGCGGCATTACGCTCAACGTCGCGACTGTCAACCTGATTCAGATTCGGATACAGACAGCTCACCACCTGAACAACTGGAAGTTGACCCTGCCATCAACCTCCCCAACTCCATTGACCAGCCAGATGCCACAGGCGTCCCAATCCTGCCCTTCACAGACCCATACTTGGACGCAGGCAATGCAGAAGCGTTTGGTTATTCACTGGACGTCGGTGGCGATATAGGAGAGGATGCTTGGATGGGTGACACTGAACCAGAGCCTGAAGTATCGAATACTCTCGACACAGAGCCAGCATCGAGAGCCAATACAACAATACCCTCAGAGCCATCAAGAATAGAAGATGTCTTTGAAGAGAATTATCCTGATGCGGGTCGTGTGATCAGTCACGGCATGACGCCGTTCCAACACATTGCCTCAATTCCTGGCTATAATGATGCCAAATCAAGCCATCAAGTTCGTGATGCTTGCTACCCATTCAAGAACCCTGAGGAGGTCGAAATCATTGACTGGCTTCTTCGTAATCGCCTCTCAAAAGCCAGCATCAATGACTTTGTGAAAACAAAATATGTGAGTGGTATACTCATGACCACTCCTGAGTTGCTTATTCACATCCTTCAAATGTCTGCTTAGGTCAAAGGCACACCCCTCTCCTTCAAGTCTGCCCATACCCTCCATCGCCGCCTTGATGAACTCCCTCGCGCAGGTCCAGTTTGGAAGAGTGTCGTGCTCTCTCCTAAAACAGGCACCCCAAAAGAAGGCACGCCTCCCCTGCTATTTTATCGTGACCCAATCGGTGTGGTCCAATACCTACTCTCGAACTCTGCTCTGCAAGAAGGGATTCGATGGTCTCCTCGAAGGGTTTTTGAAGATGAAGGGAAGACACGGCGTTTGTTTTCTGACATGTCTACAGGAGATTGGTGGTGGGATACTCAGGTATGTCATGGTGCTTCAAGTTGAGCTATGCTGGTTCCAAAATTGATTACGATTGGCTAGACAAAATTGACTACGGGATCCACTGTAATCCCCATCCTCCTTGCCTCTGATAAAACAAAACTCACAAATTTAGGCGGAAATAAAACGGCATGGCCTGTGTACATGTCGTTGGGCAATCTATCCATGAACCTACGGTCAAGTCCATCCACAGGGTCTTGGATGCCTATCGCTTACCTCCCGCACTGTGAGTGGGAGACAGAGTTGGACAACACGCAAAAGGACGACACCTTCCACGGAATATGTACCAGCCGCCTATTTCACCAAGTGATGAAACATGTGCTCCTCCCACTCGAGGAAGCTGGGAGAGTTGGTGTTCAGATGGTTGATGGCTGTGGTGATGTGTGCCACTGCTTTCCTCTACTTGCCGCCTACTTAGGAGACTACCCTGAACAAGTCCTTGTCAACATTGCCCCATATGATGCCTCTCCAGTCACAACAGCAACAAGAAACGACACCGGTGCAGCGAAGCGCTTCCCTGAGCGTACATATGAAGTTATTATGGAAGCGCTGCAAGAGTTGCGTGAAGAATTTGGGGAGGAGCAAACTGCTCAAGATACGCTCACATACCATACCAAAGCGTCTTCCTTTGGCTTGAGCGCTGTCTGTGAACCTTTCTGGGAGAATCTCCCGCATGTTCAACCAAACAAGATGATGACTCCAGACATCCTTCACAATGCGCATGGATTCTTCCGCCATCATGTCGTCCAATGGGTCTTCAAACTAGTGGGTAAAGCAGAGTTTGATTTGCGTGTTTCATCCATGCCTCGCATGGTCGGTCTCAAGGCATATCCAAATGGCCTATCAAAATTCAAACAGTGGACCGGAAGAGATGCCAGAGAAGTTCAAAGATACATTATCGGCCTTATTCAGGGTGCTCCAAATGTCAAACCCAAGGTGACAAAAGCGATACGTGCGCTACTTGATTTTATATATACTGCCCAGTATCAAAGCCACTCAAATGACACCCTCGAATACCTCAAAACGGCATTGCAGGATTTTCACAAGAACAAGCATATCTTCTGGGACCTTGGAGCCCGTACCGGGAAGCGGGATAGCTTGGCAGAGTTCAACATCCCCAAACTCTGTGGCTTTCATGATTATGACCCCAGCATCCGGCAGTTTGGTACCGTTATGCAGTTCTCCACAGATATTGCAGAGTTTTTCCACAAAAAAAGTGCAAAAGAGCCATACCGCTCAACAAACAAACGAGATTTTATGGCCCAAATCTGCATCATTCTCGATCGCCATGATAAATGGGCACAGTTTTATCGATATCTGACTTGGGTGCAGAATGGGCTTACCAACAGGAAAACCAGTCCCTGGAGCGATGCGGATTCAGTTGACAAATCTGACACTGAGATTTGTGACGACGCTAACCAATGTTCAGGGCCATATCAATGCTCAGTAGCTCGATCAGAGGGGGTAGAACAAGCTGTGGAGTCTAAGTCTTGTAGTCGACATGTTAAGGGCACCAACGCAGTCAATTTGAAGCTGACCAAGGTGCCGCACCGCAAAAGCACCATGCACCTGTTGGCAATATCTTACAATGCCCCAGAGCTCCTTGAAGAAACTGCTCAACTAGTTCAGAGGCTCAGATCGGCGCCAGAGCTGGCCCTGGAACCCTTGGCGCAGGCAGTCCATCTCCTATCCACGACGCATGCACTTGTTTGGGACAGGACACGAGTTGCCGTACCCACAGTTCAAGATCCTGATCGACTCACAAAGCACCAGACAATACCTGCTGAGCCTCCCAGCCCCAAGGCACCTTTTGGCCGATGCGGGACTGTGTTGCTGCATTGGTCGAGCGAGGCTGAAACTGTGGGAATACAAGGTAAGCTGTCACTCAATTTTATTTTATGCTGGTTCATTCATGCCTTCTATTAGGGTATCGAGTTGCCCAGCTGCGTCTTATCTTTCAACTTGAGGTCAACCAGAAGCACCCCCTCTTTAATCGCCCACTTGCTTATGTTCATCTCTTCACGCCAACATCTATGATGTGTCCAAATTCGCAGTTGTACAAGGTTTCAAAAGAGGAGTGCGGCAGAGGCAGGGTCCGACGGCCGTTCGGGGTGGTCGTGGAACTTACCTCCATTGCTCGGGCAATCCATCTCATTCCGCATTATGGACATGCCATACATAAGCGCCTTAATTCCGAAAATTCTCTCGATCTTTGCCAGACATTCTGGGTAAACTCATTCTTAGATAAAGAGACCTACCAGGCCGTGTACTGATACTAGGTACTATTGTTATATACAGTTTGCTTCTAGAAGGAGTGGGTCTAAACCAATGTGTGGAAAGCAATGTGGCTATAAGGTAACCAGGCGCACAATGCGTCAGGGCCGAGGGCAACTCAAGGGAAAGCTTTCTTTGTCGGCTTTGCCGCCGCCCGTCGCCGCGGGCGAGCAGGCCACACCTCCTGTACCCATCAATGTCGCTGGGCAGCCAACGCAGCCAATGCCAGCAACGCCAGCAATTCCAGCGCCACAAGTTGCACCCTTGGCGGTCTTGTCGTCCACAGAGCCCCGTCCCCCAATCGCGCTCGACCATGCGCCAATGACGACATCTACTGGGACTCTGGATGCCCACCGATGCCCATAACAAATCGAGCCAACAGGTGCGGCCAGAAGAGCATGTCGACTCAGGAAATGATACTGACTCACACATGCGCCTAGTCAACGACATATCGTTCATTCAGGCTACCCCACAAAATTGACCCTTCTGACCTCACGCGCAGTGTGGAGGAGGCAGCGCCATTCGAGGTAGGGTACTTGCCTCCTCGGGCCCAGGCCTTGTTCCTGACAGCACCACCCACCGCTCAGTCATAGCGTTTCTTCAACTTCTCCTTCAGCTCGACGACAGCACAAGGCACACCGAATGCGCCCGCGCCCAGATGGGAGATGTCCAGTTTATCCCTGTAGACAATTTCGTAAGGAGTGCGACCACCTAACGCCTTCGTGGACATCCTATTTTGCACATATGTTGCTGCACTAATGCACCCGTGGGTGATTCGCCGGCAACTTGATGGGGACAGCAAGCGACGAGGAGAAGTGATGGAACTTAGAACTATATTCTGTTGTATTCAGTTGATTCCTTGTGATGTGATAGTTCCCTCGACCATGACTGATTCCCACGCTGGCTCCCATCTTGGCTCCCATCTTGGCTCCCATCTTGGCTCCCATCTTGGCTCCCGTCTCTCCGTCTACCTTGACCAAATCCCTTCGAACTTCCAAAGCGCTTCTATAAACCCAAATTGACAACGTATATGCAGGCCCCTGGTCGATTTTCTTCTGGTTCGCGACAGCACCCCGGTCCCAGTATCAAAATGCAGCGTTTGCTCACAGTTGCAGCCCAGGAACGAACACTAGATTCTGAGGTACCTTTTTATTAAAATCTTGGCTCGGGACTTGCCTCTAGCTGTCTCTTTTTAGGATCGTGCTGGCGAAACTTCATCTCGTGCAACAGCCGCTAATAACATGTTGGCTGATTTTCCCAGTTCTGTTCCTCCTTCCTCCCCTGCAGAGAGTGAAGACGAGGCTCAGTATCTGCTTGAGCCAAGACCTGCCCGGCGAACTCGCCGCAAACACTTGGCTTCACAAATCGACTCCCTCTCCCCACCACCACCTGCCCGGCGAACTCGCCACGAACGCTTGGCTTCGCAAGTCGATTCCCTCTCCCCACCACCACCTGCCCG
>Ga0209131_1002364_pt1 | contig 12827 bp, 9 predicted proteins | sample GraSoi_2013_40cm_FD_185826 | JGI IMG/M metagenome (GOLD analysis project Ga0209131, IMG submission 185826) | Grasslands soil microbial communities from the Angelo Coastal Reserve, California, USA - Sample 9_17_2013_40cm (SPAdes) (version 2) | ecosystem: Environmental > Terrestrial > Soil >...
ACCTGGAACCTCACCACGCGCCGCATGACGGGCAGCATGGCCGCGGGCTATCGGGTCGACGGCGAGCCGCTGGGCTTCTATCACTTCACCGGGTTCGACAGCGGAGCGCACGGGATCATGGCCGGGAAGAATGCGTCGGGCAACGACTCGGTCGCCGAGTTGATCTCCTGGTACAAGCGCGAGACCGTGGCCTCGCGGGACGACCCGGTGAACCGGCAGCCCTGGGCCTTCGGGCGATTCTCCGACGGCACCGCCGTGGAGGAGCGGCACCGGTGGATCTATCGCGAAAGGCCCGACCTTCAATACGCCTTTCCCGATCCCTACGACAACGTTGCCGAGGGCCTCACTTTCCTGGGCTGGTGCGCAACCGAGGGGCGCGTCCGGTTTCCGGGCCTGTTTGCCAAGGACGCGCCGCTGCCGCAAGACGTGCGCGCGCAGGATCCCGGCATTTCGCTCCTCGTCGGCTTGCGGCTCGTGGTCCTGTTGTTCGCCCCGCGAGGCGGGCAGAGCCTGCGCGCGCGCCTGCGGCGATTGTGGAAGCGCGAGGGCCTGGGCGGCGTGGCGCGCAGGCTGCGCGGCAGTCCCGGCGGCTAGGAGCGCGCGCTTGATCGACATCATCGTTCCGGTCTTCGATGGCGTGGAGGAAACGCGCCAATGCCTCGACAGCGTGCTGCGCGCCGTGCAACGCAGCGCGGTCGAACTGGTCGTGGTCGACGATGCGACGCCGCGCGCGGAGATCGCACGGTATCTCGACGGGCTCGCGCATGGCGGAAAGATCACGCTGCTGCGCAACCCCGCCAACGAGGGCTTCGTGCGATCGGTCAATCGCGGCACGGCGCTGCATCCCGGCCGGGATGTGATCCTGCTCAACAGCGACACCGAGGTCGCCAACGACTGGGCCGACCGGCTCGCCGCCGCCGCCTATAGCGCGAACGACATCGCCACCGTGACGCCGTTCTCCAACAACGCGACTATCTGCTCCTATCCGTACGAAGGCTGGACCGAGGCGATGCCCGGCACGCTCGGAGTCGATGGCCTGGACCGCGTCGTGTCCGAGGCGAATCGCGGTCGCCGCGCGGACATTCCCACGGCGGTCGGCTTCTGCATGTTCATCCGGCGCGAGTGCCTGGAACGCGTGGGATCATTCGATGCGGATCGTTTCGGACGCGGCTATGGCGAAGAGAACGATTTCTGCATGCGCGCCGCCAAGGCCGGTTGGCGCAACGTGCTCGCCGCCGACGTCTTCGTCTTCCATCACGGCGCCGTCAGCTTTTCGCAGGAGCGCAACGCGATGATGGATGCCGCGAGGGCGACACTGTGCGGCCTGCACCCCGACTACCCTCGCATCGTCCAGGAATTCATCGACCGCGACCCCATCGCCGATTTGCGGGGTGCGATCGATCGCGCGCGCGCGGCCCGCGGGGCCGCCGAGGCGGAGGCGGTGTTGCGCGAGCGCGCGATGGAGCGCCATGGCCTCCTGGCGCGGAAGCACGAGATCGAAGCCGAGCGCGAAGAGCTCCGGCGCGGGCTCGCCGAAGCGACGGCGATCGTCGCGGAGCGCAGCGCGCGCCTCGCCGAACGCGAGCGCGCGCTGGACGAGCGCGACGCGGAGATCGCGAAGCTGCATGCCGGCCTCGCGCATGCGGAGTCCCTCGCATTCGAGCGCGCCGACGAGCTCGAGCGTATCCGCCGCCTCCCGCTCTGGCGCCTATACCAGCGCCTTCTGAAGAGCAACCCGGACAAGACACCCACGGATGGGTGAGCCCGCGTTGGCGAGCCTCGATCGCCTGCGGAGCTCGACGAAGGCTCGCGTCCTCTTCGTGTCGCATGCCCATGCCGGCGGCATCACGCGGCACATCGCGGATCTCGCCCGGGGCCTGTCGGGCGATGCGGAGGTGCTCCTCCTGCAACCGGATCGAAGCCCTTTCGTCGCGCTGCGGTGGCTGCGCGAGGGCGAGAGCCTGGGCCTTTATTTCGACGCGGGCTCCGAGTGGGATCGGCTCGTGTCCGTCCTCGCGGGCATCGGCATCGATCGCGTTCACATCCATCACGTGCACGGATTGCCGCAAGCGATCCTCGACCTTCCGGCGCGGCTCGGCTGCCCGCATGACGTCACCATCCACGACTATTTCGCGGCCTGCCCGAATTACCACATGCTCGACGCGAGCGGCCGCTATTGCGCCAGCGATCCGGCATGCGGGCGGTGCCTGGATTCGCAGCCAGCCCAATGGCTGTTGTCCATCGCCGCTTGGCGCGATGTGTTCGCTCGCGTGCTGCGCTCCGCGTCACGTGTGATCGCGCCGAGCGCGGACAGCGCAAAGCGCATCGGCGCATTCTTTCCCGGCATCGCGCCGGTGGTCTGGCCACATCCGGAAGGCGAGCCGCCGGAGATGCCACGACCGATTCGCGTCCTCGTCCCCGGCGCCATCTCGCGCGCGAAAGGCCTGGACCTCCTCGAGGCGTGCGCCGCCGATTCGGCCGCGCGCAACCTCGGCCTGCACTTTCGCGTGCTCGGCTTCGTGGGACGACGGTTGGCAACCTGGCCAAAGGCTCCGCTTTCGATCTCGGGGGAGTTTCCCGACGGCAAGCTCGCCGAGCTGATGGCTTTCGAGCGCGGAGACGTCTGCTTCTTCGCCTCGCAATGCCCGGAGACCTTCTCCTATACCCTGTCGGCCGCGCTGGACGCGGGACTTCCGGTCGTCGCGACCGCGATCGGCGCACTCCCCGAACGCGTCGCGGCGCGGCCCAACGCGCGCACCGTTGCGTGGAACGCAAGCGCACCGGAAATCAACGATGCCCTCGTGGCCGCGGCCGCTCCGGCAGCGCGACCACCCGCGCCGCGCCGGCGCATGACCCTCGACGCCTATCGTAGCCTCTACCTCGATGGCTGGAAGACGACCCGCGAGGCGGCGTCCGGCGAAGCGCCGCTCATCGAAGCGCGATGGCTGCAGGAACCTGTCGCGCCACCCGACCGGCGGCCGCTCGCGTTCTTCTTCGAGGACGGCGTGGTCTGCGGAAGGGCCAGCTCGCTCGAGGACCTTCGAAAGTATTCGTTCGACCCGGATTCGCTCTACGCGGCGGCCGATGCGCGCGTGAGGGAGCTCATCGAGGCGCTCGCGCTTGCCAGGGAAAGCCTCGAGAAGATCGAGGGCAGCGCTTCGTGGCGCATGACCGCGCCGTTGCGCGGCCTCGCTCGGCGCCTGCATCGCCGAGCGAAATCCTAGGAAGGCTCCGCCCCTACTTCTTCTCGGCGCCGATGAATATCGGGATCAGGTACAAGCCCTGGTTGCTCTCGCGGGGCTTGGTGCGGCTGCCCACGAGTTTCGAGAGGCCCGCCACCTGCGAGCCGTCGCACGCGTCGGCGATGAAGTACCACGTCGACAATGACACGCGCAGCACGCGAATGTGCAGCCAATCGACGCGCCACGTCGTATCGCTCGCCACCGGATCGTTGAACCAGAACTTCGCCGGGATCTCGCGCGCCTCGGGGCACGCGCGCGTGCTGCAAACCGCCATCCCGGTCATCGAAGCCGATCCGAGCACCTCGAAGAGGCCCGCGGTGGTGAGCGACGGGCCGAACGACGGCGCGTTCGGGTCCGGATTGTAGGGGTCGGTGAAATCGAGCGTGAATTTGCGCAGCGGGTTGGCCGTGGTTCGTGTATCCAGCGTGAAGGTCTTGTCGCTCGAGTTGAACTCGCTGCGCAAGCAGCTGCCGGTAGAGGCGCAATAGGAGCCGTTGTCGTAGATGCCCGCGGGATCCGCCACCGCGTTCCAGTTGAAGAAATTCCAGGCGCTCGCCGTCGTCACGGCAGCCGCGTCGCGCGTGATGCCGGCCGCATCGATGAGTGGCGCGTCAGGGCAACCCGTGACACCGCCATCGTGGAAATAGGCCACCGTGTCCTGCTCATCGATGACGGTCGAATAGACGGTCGCCTTGAGCGCAACCGTGGACGGTGCGGCGGGCTTGGCGGCAGGCGCCGCAAGCGGCGCCAGGGCCAACACCGACAATGAAACGACCACGCCCCGGAGCGAGAGATTTCGAGTTTTCATCTTGGAGGTCTCCAACCAGTAAGGGCAGGATAGACCTTCCCGGGACCCGCGTCGTGGGTTGAATGTAACGAAGCGGCTAGCCCATTCCTCCTACCCGGGGCGGCCTCAGCGCCGCAGCACGCACTTCTCGTAGAGCGTCGGGAAGGCCCCGCCCGGATCGTATTTCGCCTTGAGCGCGCGATACGCCGCGCCCCCAAAGAACTCCGCAAATTCGTCCTCGGGATAGAAGCTCTCGGAGTAGAGCGATTTGATCCCACCCAGGCGTGCGACCTCGCGTTCGACGAGGCGGTTGAAGTGACCCGGCGGATGGGCCTCGCGCTTGCGAACCACGTCCCAGAAGCCGAAGTTCACGTAGAGCTCGCGACGCATCGGATAAAGCACGAAGCGCTCTGCGTCCTTGCCCGGACCGATCGGGCAGATCCAGATCGGCAGGATGCCGATCTCGCGGGTGAAGAAGGCGAGGAATTCCGCCGCGCGCCCGATGGGAATGTCGACGTCCTGAATCACCGACTCCGAATGCAATCCGAGGAGGCGCTCGACCTTTCCGGTGATTCCGGCGCGCGCGTTCCACCGCATGATCTTCGAATACGTGCGCGATCCGAGGCGCTTGCGGCCATAGAGCCTGCGGACCAGCGGATTCTGCGCGAGGAAATTCTTCGAGCACCAGAACCAGTCGGTATCCCAGCGCCACAGGTAATCGCGAACCGTCAGCCAGTCCTCGCGCTTGCCGGCGATCGAGCGGTAGTAGATGTGCTCGAAGGTGTAGTCGCTGGTGAACGGTGCCTCGTCGGCGAAGCGCCCGAGGGTGATGAAAAGGCGCTCGGGCGCGAAGATCGCGCCGTCGACGAAGTGCGCGTCGCCGGCCTGGCAATGGCGCTCGAGCGCGGTGAAGAACTCCGCGGCGCCGGAAAACGCGCGATGCTGGAGATGGACGAATGGGCGAACGGGAATCGTGGCCGCCTTCACCTTGAGCGCGTAGCCGAGCGTCCCGTACGAGTTGGGAAAGCCGAAGAATAGGTCGCGGTGTTGGTTTTCCGGGGTGCAAACCAGCACGCGGCCGTCGCCCGTCAACACCTCGAGCTCGCGGACTGTCTCGTGGACGAGCCCGTGGCCGTGGGAGGAGGATTCGATGCCCACGCCGGCGACGGCGCCGCCGATGGTGATGGTCTTCAACTGCGGCACGACCGCGGGCATGACGCCGTGCGGAAGGCATTCGTCGACCAGCTTTTCGTAGGAGGCCATCCCCTCGACTTCGACGAAGCCGCTCTCGCGATCGACCGCGAGAACCTCGCGAAACGCGCCCACGTCGAGCCGGCGCCGCGCGCCCGGCGCGCGATCGCGAAACAGGTTCGACGTCTCCTTCGCGAGCCCGGCGCGACCTTCGCCGCGGCGCAGCTCATCGGCGAGCGCGCGGCTGCGCGCAAGGTGCGCGTCGAGCGCCGCGCTCACGCCTCGCTCCGCGGCGAACCGCCCCCCGCCCGGCGAATGGCGAGCCCCGCGCCTGCGGCGGTCTCCTCGGCCTCGTAGAGGAACGCCCGGCTCATCGGGTAGCTCTGGCGGGTCACGTTGCCCTTGGCGAAGACGATCTGGAAGAGGTGCGTGCGGCCCGTCGGCGACCGGAACATCTCCGCGCATCCGTAGAGGTAAACGCGCCAGACGCGCCGGAAATGCTCGTCGAACCGCTTCGGGTCGAGCGCCTGGATGCGCGGCCAGTTGCGGTCGAAGCGCTCGGCCCACGCGTCGAGCGTGAATGCGTAGTGCCGGCGCAGGTTCTCGATGTCGATCACCTCGAGCCCCGCGTTCTCCATCTCGACGATGACGTCGGCGAGGCTCGGGATCCAGCCGCCCGGAAAAACATGCTTGCGGATGTAGAACTCGGTATCGCGCCGCCCGACGTGGCCGATGAAATGCAGCATGCCGAGCCCGCCGCGTTTGAGGAACGCGGCGTGGGCGCGGACCACTTCGCCGAGCTGATCGCGCCCCGCATGCTCGAGCGTGCCGATCGACACGACCTTGTCGTATTCGCGCCCCACGTCGCGGAAATCCGCCTCGACGACGTCGAGCGAGGCTTCGAGCCGGCGGTGCTTGATCTCGGCGCGCAGCCACTCGACCTGCTCCGTGGTGGCGTTGAGCCCCGTGACTTTCGCGCCGTGGAACTGCTGCGCGTGGAACATGAAACCCCCGAAGCCGCTGCCGATGTCGATCACCGATTCGCCCGGCGAGATCCGCACCTTCCTGCAGACGTGCTCGACCTTGTTGCGCTGCGCCTCCTCGACGTTGCGCGTGCCTTCCCGCCAGTAGCCGCACGTGTACATCATCAGCGCCTCGTCGAGCCACAGCTTGTAGAAGTCATGGCCGAGCGCATAGTGGAAGCGCGCATTCTCCTTCGCCTGCCGCCGGTCGCCGTTTCCGAAACGCCATTCGTGCCAGCGATTGCGAATGTCGACGAGCGGCATCGCCGAATCGAGGCCGCCGCCCATGCCCGAAGCCAGGGCAAGCGCGAGGCTGCCCTCGACGTCGATATCGCCGTCGAAATAACCTTCGAGAAGGCCGATGTGGCCGAACGCGGCGGTGCGCATGAGCGACCTCGCGTTGCGAAACACGATGCGGAATTCGGGCTCGCCATCCTGGTTTGCGAACTGCCCGCCGTCGGGAAAAGTGACCGCGAACGGCGTGGCGACCTGCTCGCCGAACCGGGCGAGCTTCGATTCGATCAGTGAACGCATTGGACTCTCCGGAAACTGGCCGTTAGAGGGGTGAGTTCGCGGCTTCGTTCAGCCTAGGGAGCCTCTGAACCATTCCACAGGGTGCGCGACGGGTCGATTTCGAGGTCGATTCTAGGCGCCGAGTCCGAAGCAAGGTCGATCACCTTGCTAGGACGAGCAACGACGAAGCGGCCCGAAATCGCCCGTCCGTCAGGACGTCGATTTCTTCGAATCGACGTGTTCGCGGGTTGCGGCAGATGTGGCGTCTGCTTCGTTGCTTGGCTGGCGAATAGGCTCGACTATTCGCTTCGCCGCGCGCCTCGCATCCATCCGCATCTGCCGCAACGCGCATCCCTGTCGAATGGTTCAGAGGCTCCCTAGCATGGGTGATTGTGCTCCGGGAGGCCGGTGTATCATTCGGTGGCACCGGCTGCGCCATCCCTCGAAAACAAGGCCGTGACGAAATTCAAGCTATCTTTGAGCAGCCTCATCCGAATCGGCATCGGGGTTGCGGTGGTCATCGCCTTCTTCGCGCACGAGGCCGACTGGGCGACCTCGCGCTTCGTCCAGCAGCTCGAGATGCTCGCCTACGACTCGCGCCTGCGCTTCTTCATGCCGAAGACGCTCGATCCGCGCGTCGTGATCCTCGACATCGACGAGAAGAGCCTCAACGCCGAGGGACGCTGGCCATGGAGCCGCGACAAGCTCGCGCTCATGACCCGGCAGCTCTTCGACCGCTACAAGGTTCGCGTGCTCGGCTTCGACGTCGTGTTCGCCGAGCCCGATCCGAGCTCGGGCCTCGAGAAGCTCGAGGGCCTCGCGAAGAACGAGCTCAAGGACAACGCGCAGTTCAATTCCATCCTCGGGCGCATCAGACCGTCGCTCGACTACGATCGCCTTTTCGCCGACGAGATCTCCAAGCATCCGGTGGTGCTCGGCTTCTTCCTGGGCGGGAAGACCGACAAGTCCGGGGTCCTTCCGCCGCCGGTCTTCGATGCGGCGAGCCTGGGCAAGGAACAGATCTCGCACCAGCTCGCCACCGGTTACAGCGGCAACCTCGAGATCCTGCAGCAAGCGGCGACCTCGACCGGCCACCTGTATCCGCTCCTCGATTTCGACGGGATCACGCGGCGCGTGCCGATCTTCATGCGCTACGCCGACGGCTTCTACGAGTCGTTCTCGCTCTCCATGATCCGCACCTATCTCGGGAACGCACCCGCGAAGATCAGCATCGAGCCGCTACCCTTCGGCAATGACGCCACCATTCCATGGGTGCGCGTGGGAGACCTGCAGATCCCGCTCGACGACAGCATCAGCGCCCTGGTGCCGTATCGCGGCGCCACCGGTGTCTTTCGCTACATCTCCGCGACCGACGTGATTCGCGGGACGGTGCCGGTCGAGGAGCTGCAGGACCGCATCGTGATCGTCGGCACGTCGGCCCAGGGCCTGCTCGACCTGCGCGCGACGCCGGTCCGCGAGGACTACCCCGGGGTCGAAGTGCACGCGAACCTCATCAGCGGCTTCCTCGACCAGTCGATCATGCACCGGCCCTCGGAGGCGCGAACGATCTCGGTCTTCACGGTCCTGCTGATCGGCCTGCCCTTCGCGATCCTGCTTCCGCGGCTGGGCGCGCTCACCGCGACGGTGGCGATGGCGGTCCTCTTCGTGGTGGTGCTCGCGGTGAATATCTATATGTGGAAGTCGCAGCACTACGTCCTCAGCATCGCCGCCCCGCTCCTCATGCTGGTGCTGCTCTACTTCATGAACATGGCTTACGGTTTCTTCGCCGAGGCGCGCTCGCGGCGCCTCATCACCAGCCTCTTCGGAACCTACGTGCCGAAGGAGCTGGTGGCGGAAATGTCGAAGAACCCCGAGGAGTACTCGATGCGCGGCGAGAGCCGCGAGATGTCGGTGTTCTTCTCCGACGTTCGCGACTTCACCACCATCTCCGAGGGCCTCACCGCCGAGGGCCTCAAGGACATGATGAACGCCTACCTCACCGCGATGACCGAGGTGATCCAGGACAAGCGCGGGACGATCGACAAGTACATCGGCGACGCCATCATGGCCTTCTGGGGCGCGCCGATCGGCAACCCCGACCACGCGCGCTACAGCCTCGAGGCCGCGCTCGCCATGCAAAAGGCGATCCGCCGCCTCGACCCCGATTTCGTGAAGCGCGGCTGGCCGCCGCTCATCATCGGCGCGGGCATCAACTGCGGTGTGATGAACGTCGGCGACATGGGCTCGAAGTTCCGGCGCGCCTACACGGTCATGGGCGACACGGTGAACCTCGCCTCGCGCCTCGAGGGGCTCACGAAGGAATACGGCGTCGGCATCCTCGTGTCGGAGAACGTCGTCAACGCCGTGCCGTCGTATGTGTACCGTGAGGTCGACAAGGTGCAGGTCAAGGGCCGCGCGGAAGGGGTGGCGATCTTCGAGCCCATCGGCCGGCTCGACGAAGTGGAGGAGTCGACGGTCGAGCTCGTCGATCGCTTCCACAGGATGCTCGAGCATTACCGGGCGCAGCGCTGGGACGAAGCCGACAAGATCCTGGTGGACCTCGCCGCGGTGGCACCCGAGACGAAGCTCTACAAGCTCTTCCGCCAGCGCATCTTCGACTTCCGCTATAACGCGCCGGATCCGGCCTGGAACGGCGTCTGGATATTCAAGACCAAGTAAGCCATCCCCTCGGGGAGCGCATTCCCCTGCCCGGGGAAGCACTCGCCGTGGCCGAGGGCGTGTGGTGGATCCGCATGCCGCTGCCCTTCGCGCTCGATCACATCAACCTGTGGATCCTCGAGGACGGCGATGGATTCACGCTCGTCGATACAGGCTACGGCGTCGAGGCGACGTGGACGCTGTGGGAGCGGCATTTCGACGGCATGATGGCGGGCCGGCGCGTGAAGAACGTCGTCGTCACCCACTACCATCCCGATCACCTGGGCAGCGCCGCGTGGCTCGTCCAGCGAACCGAAGCGCCGTTTTGGATGACGACTTCGGAGTTCCTTTCCGCCCACGCCGCTCACGACGACACCGCGGGATTCGATCGCGGCACCGGCCTCGATTTTTTCGCGCGCAACGGCCTCGACCTGTCGCGATTCCCCGAGAAGATGCGAAGCGGCAACGGCTATCGCCGCGGCGTGCCGGAGATTCCGCGCCGATACCGGCGCCTCATGGACGGCGACCGCCTGTCGATCGGTGGCCACGACTGGCAGGTCATCACGCTCTTCGGCCACGCCCCCGAGCACGCGGCGCTGTGGTGCGCATCGCGCAACATCCTCATCTCCGGCGACCAGGTGCTGCCGCGCATCACCACGAACGTCGGCGTCTGGGGCAACCAGCCCGAGGCGAATCCGCTCGCGCAATTCCTGACTTCGCTCGGCAAGCTCGCGCACCTTCCGGACGACGCCCTCGTGCTGCCCTCGCACGATCGCGTCTTCGTCGGCGTGCACACGAGGATCGCGCAGCTTCACGCACACCACGCGGAGCGCCTCGCGCGCCTCCTCGAGGGCTGCGCCGAGCCGATCACCGCGCACCAAGCGCTGCCCCTCCTCTTCCGCCGCACGCTCGACGACCACCAGCTCATGTTCGCCATGGGTGAAGCGATCGCGCACCTGCATTACCTGCAGTACGAAGGAAAGGTGCGGCGAGTCGAGGACGAGAACGGCGTGCGGAGGTTCGTGAAGACCTAAGCGCTGTCCGGCGTCCGGGATGACGATCAGGCGAGGGATTTCATCGCGCGCTCGAGGCCGGCGATGGTGAGCGGATACATGCGTCCGTCCATGATGCGCAGGATGTTCTGCACCGACGCAGTCCAGGTCCAGTGCTCCTCGGGAACGGGATTCAGCCACGCCGCGCGCGGCCAGGTGCGCAGCAGCCGTTGGAGCCAGGCGCGCCCCGGCTCGTCGTTCCAGTGCTCGACGCTCCCGCCCGGCTGGTCCAGCTCGTAGGGGCTCATCGATGCGTCGCCGACCAGGATCAGCTTGTAATCGTGGCCGTACTTGCGCAGGACCTCCACCGTCGGGATGCGCTCGTGGCGCCGGCGGTTGTCCTTCCACACGCTTTCGTATACGCAGTTATGGAAGTAGAAGTATTCGAGCTTCTTGAACTCCGTTCGCGTGGCCGAGAACAGCTCCTCGACGACGTGGATGTGGTCGTCCATGGTGCCGCCCACGTCGAGGAATAGCAGCACCTTCACGGCGTTGTGCACCTCCGGGACCATCTTCAGGTCGAGCCATCCCGCGTTCTTGGCCGTCGAGCGGATGGTGCCGTCGAGGTCGAGCATGTCGGGAGCGCCCTCGCGCGCGAAACGGCGCAGCCTGCGCAGCGCGAGCTTGATGTTGCGCACGCCCAGCTCGCGATTGCTGTCGTAGTCGCGGTACTCGCGCCGGTCCCACACCTTCACCGCGCGCCGGTTGATCGATCCGCCCTGGCCGATGCGCACGCCCGCGGGGTTGTAGCCGTGCGCTCCGAAAGGCGACGTGCCGGCCGTGCCGATCCATTTCGATCCGCCCTGGTGGCGCCCCTGCTGTTCCTCGAGCCGCTCGCGCAATGCCTCCATGATCTTTTCCCAGCCGCCGAGGGCTTCGATCCGCGCCTTCTCCTCGTCGGTGAGCCAGCGCTCGGCGAGCTTCTCCAGCCACTCCACGGGGATGTCCTTGATGAGCGCATCCGGAATCGCATGCACGCCCTTGAAGTAGGCGGCGAAGGCGAGGTCGAAGCGGTCGAAGTACGCCTCGTCCTTCACCAGGCAGATGCGCGCGAGCGAGTAGAAATCGTCGACGCGGCCGTAGACCACGCCGCGGTCGAGCGCCTCGAGGAGCGTGAGGAATTCCTTGACGCTCACCGGAATCCCGGCCTTGCGAACGGTGAAGAAGAAGTCGAAAAGCACCTCGGCCTCAGGGAGCCTAGCGCTCTTCGTCGAGCAGCGCCTTCAGGCGCGCGAGCGCCTTGGACCAATAGGCCTTCTGCCGCGTCACCGCCGCTGAGCTCGGCAGCCGGCCGTGCTCGACCTGCACCTGGCTTCGTCCCGCGCCTTTGGTGAAGAAGTTCACCTCCACGCGCGACCCGCCCGCGGCCCAGGTCATGCGCATCGACTTGCCGTCGACCGCGCGGCGCACCTCGAGCGGCGCCTTGGGCAGCCAGCGCGCGCGCGCCTTGGGATCGGCCCACGCATCGAATAGGGGCTCGATGCCGACCTCGAAAGTGCGCGAGGCATTGGCCGCATAGCCGTCGGCATGCTGGTAGATGTCGCGCAGCCCACGCGCCTGCTCGTAACCGACGGTGACCATCTGGCTCCACCAGTTGGGCACGCCGCATTTCCTGCTGAGCAGCAGCGCAATCTCCTTGTGGGGCATCGACTTGGCCCCCGCCTTGTCGAGCACCTTGAGCCACTCGTCCCAGCTCTTCCCCGTTGCGCGCTGCACCGCCTCGTTGCCGACGCCCGCGAGGCGCAGGTTCTTGGGACTCGCGCCGCGCGCCGGTGCGCGCATCGCCCTTGACTTGGCGACCGCCTTGCGCAGCGCGGGCTTGCGCGTCGGCGACATCAGCGGCCGCGACGCTGGAGGAACACCAGCTGCTCGAAAAGATGCACGTCCTGCTCGTTCTTGATGAGCGCGCCGTAGAGCGGCGGAATCACCGGCTGGTGACCCTCGGAGGCGAGGGCCTCCGGCGGGATGTCCTCGGCCAGCAGCAGCTTCAGCCAGTCGAGGAGCTCGGAGGTCGAAGGCTTCTTCTTGAGGCCCGGCATCTCGCGGATGTCGAAGAAGACCTCGAGGGCTGCCTGCAACAGGCGCTTCTTGATGTCCGGATAGTGCACGTCGACGATGGCCTGCATCGTCTCCTTGTCCGGGAAGCGGATGTAGTGGAAGAAGCAGCGGCGCAGGAACGCATCCGGCAGCTCCTTCTCGTTATTCGAGGTGATGAAGATGATCGGGCGGTGGCGCGCGCGCACCGTCTTCTGCGTCTCGTAGACGTAGAACTCCATCCGGTCGAGCTCGCGCAGCAGGTCGTTGGGGAACTCGATGTCGGCCTTGTCGATCTCGTCGACCAGGACGACCGCCTGCTCGGCCA
>Ga0209131_1002365_pt1 | contig 12824 bp, 7 predicted proteins | sample GraSoi_2013_40cm_FD_185826 | JGI IMG/M metagenome (GOLD analysis project Ga0209131, IMG submission 185826) | Grasslands soil microbial communities from the Angelo Coastal Reserve, California, USA - Sample 9_17_2013_40cm (SPAdes) (version 2) | ecosystem: Environmental > Terrestrial > Soil >...
AAAAGCCAGTTCCAGAGCTCGCGGTGCCAGCCGAGCGCTTTCACGCGCAGCTCGAACGCGACCCCGCGCAGCATGAGCCCCACCAGCATCGCCACCACCGGAAGGTAGAGCGCGCCCAGCACCACGCCGTGCGCCCGCGGAAACGCGGCGAGGAGGATGCCGATGCCGAGCACGAGCCAGGTCTCGTTCGCGTCCCAGAAGGGGCCGATGGAGGCGACCATGATCGATTGCTCGTCGTGCGTCGCCGCCGGCATGAGCATGCCCACGCCCAGGTCGTAGCCGTCGAGCACCACGTAGGCGAGCACCGCGGCGCCCATCAGGAACATGAAGACGATCGGCAGTTCCATGGCTTACTCCGCGGCTCTCGCGAGGGGCGCCGCGGCGCGCGCCGCCACGGCCGGATCGTCGTCGGGCGACGCGCCCTCGCCCGCGATGTGCGTGAGCACGATCATGTAGGCGATGAAAAGTGCGGCGTAGGTGAGGATGTAGCCGGTGAGGCTCGCGCCGAGCTGCGCTCCGCTTGCCGGCCCGACGGCGTCACGGGTGCGCAGCACGCCGGTCACGAGCCACGGCTGGCGCCCGACCTCGGTCACGATCCATCCGGCGAGCGTCGCGACCCATCCGGAAAACGTGAACGCCGCGAACATCCACAGCATCCAGCGCGGAGCCTCGCGCCTGGCGCGCGTCGCCCACGCCCCCAGCCACGACACCAGCAGCATCAGCACGCCGATGCCCACCATGATGCGGAATCCGAAGAAGAGGGGTGCCACGGCCGGGCGATCGTCGCCGAACGATTCGATCCCGCGCACCTCGCCGCGCTTGTCGTGCTTGAGGATGAGGCTCGCGCCGTAGGGAAGCTCGATCGCGTAATCGTTGGTCTTCGTCTCCTCGTTGGGAATCGCGAAGAGCACCAGCGCAGCGCCGCGCTCGGTGTGCCACAGGGCCTCGATGGCGGCGATCTTCGCGGGCTGGTGCTCGAGCGTGTTGAGGCCGTGCTGGTCGCCCACGAAGATCTGCACCGGCACCAGCCCCGCGGCGACCATCAACCCGGCACGCAACGTCTTCCTGGCGCTGCTGTCGAACGGGGCCCACAGGAGCCGCCACGCCGAGAGCCCCGCGACCACGAAGGACGCGGTGAGCCCCGAGGCGATCAGCATGTGCGTGAGACGGTACGGAAACGAGGGATTGAAGATCACCTTCACCCAATCCTGGGCGATCCACTGCCCGTCGGCGAACACGTGGCCCGCGGGAGTGTGCATCCAGGAGTTGAGCGCAAGGATCCAGAACGCGGAGACGGTGGTGCCGAACGCCACCACCGAGCAGGCGGCGATGTGCACCCAGTCGGGCACGCGATTCATGCCGAAGAGCATGATGCCGAGGAAGGTCGCCTCGAGGAAGAAGGCGGTAAGCACTTCGTACGAGAGGAGCGGACCGGCGATGGCGCCCACGGTGGTCATGTACCGCGGCCAGTTGGTGCCGAACTGGAAGGACATCGTGACGCCCGTGACCACGCCCATCGCGAAGGTGAGCGCGAAGATCTTCAGCCAGAGCTTGAAGGTCGCAAGCCACGCGGCGTCGCGGGTGCGCTGGTATGCGATGCGGAAGCCGAGCAGGTACCAGGCAAGCGCTATCGTCAACGTCGGGAACATGATGTGGAACCCGATGTTCAGCCCGAACTGGGCGCGCGCGAGGAGGAGGGCGTCTTCCATGGCTTTCGCAGCTTCTACCCGGATTCTAGCCCACCCGTTCTGATCCCGGCGCTACGTTAAAATTAGCCATGACCCAGTTGCTTCCATCCGGCGATCCACCGCCGCGCGGCAAGCTGAAGATCTTCTTCGGCGCCTTCCCCGGGGCCGGCAAGACCAACGCGATGCTCACCGCCGCGCAGCGCATGCGCGAGTCGGGCCGCGACGTCGTCGTCGGCGTGGTCGATAGCCACGAGAGCGCCGACCGCGTGCTGCTGGACGGCTTCGAATCGCTGGCGCCGGCGCGGGTGAGCGGCGCGAGCGCCGCGGGCGAGTTCGATCTGGACGGCGCGCTCGCGCGCCGCCCCCAGGTGATCCTCATGGACGACCTCGCGCACGCCAACCCGCCGGGCTCGCGCCATCCCAAGCGCTGGAAGGATGCCGACGAGCTCCTCTGCAACGGCATCGACGTCTTCACCACGATGAGCGTGCAGCACCTCGAGAGCCTGAACGACGTGGTGGGCGAGATCACCGGCATTCGCGAGCCCGAGACCGTTCCCGACACGTTCTTCGACACCGCCGACGAGACGGTGATGGTGGATATGTCGGCCGACGAGCTGCTGGTGCGCCTCCAGGAAGGCAAGGTGCACATCGGCGACGTGGAGAAAGGCGTGGCGCGCACCTTCTTCAGCAAGGGCAGCCTCCTCGCACTGCGCGAGATCGCGCTGCGCCGCACCGCGGACGTGGTCGAGGACGAGGTGCAGAAGTACCGCATCGACAAGGCGATCGACGCGGTATGGAAGACGCAGGAGCACCTGCTGTGCTGCATCGGCCCGGCGCACGGCTCCGAGCACGTCGTGAGGAGCGCCGCGCGCCTCGCCAAGCAGCTCGACGCGAGGTGGACCGCCGTGTACGTCGAGACGCCGCGCCTGCAGCGCCTGGCGATCGCGGAGCGCGGGCGCATCCTCAACGTGGTGAGCCTCGCCGAAGCGCTCGGCGCCAAGACCGCGATCCTCACCGGCAACGACGTGGGCGAGGCGATCGTCGACTACGCCGCGGAGCACAACATCGCCACCGTGGTGGTGGGGCGCAGCAAGCCGCGCCCGCTCACGCTGAAGCGCAGCATGAGCGACCGGATCGCCAAGGCGAGCGAGAGCCTGGACGTGATCGAGATTGGGCGCGGCGGCACCGACGCGGGCACCCGGGTCGAGGCGCCGAAGTTCAACGCAGCCGACCTCGCGTCGAGCCGCACCGGCGAAAAGCGCGCGCGCTACGTGTGGACGGTCGGCGTGAGCGCGCTCACCACCGCGGTCGCGAGCGCGATCCACCCGAGCTTCGAGCTCGCCACCATCGCGCTCCTCTACATGCTCGCCGTGGTTCTGCTCGCGGTGAAGTGGGGGCGCGGCCCGGCGATCGTCGCCGCGTTCCTCAACGTGGCCCTCTTCGACTTCTTCTTCGTGCCGCCGCGCTTCTCCTTCATGGTGTCCGACATCCAGTACCTCCTCACCTTCGGGGTGATGCTGGCCGCCGGCATCTTCATCGGGCAGCTCGCCGGGCGGCTGCGCTTCCAGGCGCGCGTCGCCGCGCATCGCGAGAAGCGCGCGCGCATGCTCTACGAGTTCGCGCGCGACCTCGCGCAGCTGCGCACCACCTCGCAGGTGATCGAGACCACGGAGGAGTTCATGTCGCGCCAGTTCCGCTCGCGCGTGGCGGTCCTGGTGCCGGACACCACGGGCACGCTGGTGTCGCCGACCGGCCGCGGCATGACCAACCCCTTCGACAGCACCGCCGCGCAATGGGCGTTCGACCAGGCGCAATCCGCGGGCGCGGGCACCGAGACCCTCGCCGGCAACGAGTACCTGTTCCTGCCGCTCAAGTCGCCCACCCGCACGGGCGGCGTGCTGGCGGTGCGGCCCGAGCGCGCGCGCGATCTGTTCATCCCCGAGCAGCGCCACCAGTTCGAGATCTTCGCGACGCTGGTGGCCACCGCGCTGGAGCGCGTGCACTACGTGGACGTGGCGCGCGACGCGATGCTGATGGCGGGAATCCAGAGCGGCGAGGTCGGGCTCGAGCTCGAGCGCCGGCCGGTCGCCGAGGTCCTCGACGCCGCCATCCGCTCGCTGGGCGCCGTGCTCGCCAAGCACAAGGTGGCGCTGGACGTGCCTGCGGGCCTGCCGCAGCCGCCCCTGGATGCCGGCCTCATGCAGCGCGTCTTCGTGAGCCTCGCCGGCAACGTCGCCAAGCACACGCCCGCGGGCACGCATCTCGCGATCGTGGCGCGCGTCGTGGGCGAGGAGCTCGAGGTGAGCTTCGAGGACGACGGCCCGGGGCTGCCGAAAGGGCGCGAGGAAGAGGTCTTCGACTCGTTCGCGCGCGGCGAGAAGCAGGCCACGCGGCGCGGGGCGGGCCTCGGTCTGGCGATCAGCCGGGCCATCGTCGCGGCGCACGGCGGGAGTATCCGGGCGCAGCTGCCGGAGTCGGGGAAGGGCGTGCGGATCGTGATCCGGTTGCCGTTACGGCGTTGACTAAGGCCGTTGCTGGCTCGGGCGAGGCACGAGTGGCGTTCCTCTCGACCCGGCGCCCTCTCCTTCAAGAGCATTGTTAAGAAAAGTTTGATGTGGGCAGCGCGATGTCGAGCAACCACCTAGGCGCCTCTCGAGAGGAACGCCACTCGTCCTCGCCCGTCGCGACACCCGTCGTCCACGACGCTATGTATGTGCTGCGCTTTGATGCTCCTCGCATCGACGCCGGCCAGGGCACGGGTAGCCCATTTTCATGGGCTGCAGCTCGTGGCCGCGTCGCGCATCGCCGTTCTTCTGGGCGAGTCAATTAAAGGCGCGCTGATGGTGGAAATCGGCTTCCTTCCGAGCGAGGTCATGGATGCCGCGCAAATCCGGGCGGCGTGCCGTTCTTCTCGAGAGGCGGCCAGGTGGTACTGCGAGCATCGGGAAAACAACGTGACGCCTTTTCCCATCATCTTAAAGAATGGTAATCCCGCCGGGTCGAGAAGAACGGCACGGCGACCGGATTGCGCGGTAGCAGAGACGAATACTAGAACCGGGATCCGCCGAGGATCGCATCGACGGTGCACCTCTCGCTGCCGGTCAGCTGGACCGCGAGCCGGATCGACATCGCGTTCGCCGTGGCGAAGAAAGTCTGCGACTGGAAGGTCCCCGTCTTGCCGTCGCTGCAGGTATAGGTGCCGTTCCACTGCGGGCGGAATCGGTCGTCGACATAGTTCCCCAGGTACGTGCAGGTAAGCCCCGTGATCGCGGTCTCGTCGATGCCCATCAGGGACGCCGGGCGATCGAAGCTCACGTAATAGTCGGCGTAGGTGCCGTGATCGCCGTTGTTCTGCACCGCGGAGCAGTTGCTGCGCCGCTCGAGATCCGCGCCGTTCCAGTGGCCGGGAAGCAGGTTGCGCGGGTCGGCTTCCGGGTGGCGCGCGGCCGGGTTGGCGACCTCCTGCGCGTGCGCGCAGAGTGCTGCGGCGGCGAGTGCCGCGCACAGCCAATGGCACTTGTTCGACCCATGTGTGGTCAACTTGGCATTCCTCCACTCAAAGTGGGGCCGCGCCGCGGGCCCAAGGTTCACGCGGCTTCGCGCCGTTTGGCTGATCCAAGAGGCCTATCGAATGAAACCCGTTGAAATCGACCGCATTCAGCGCGTTCCCAATCCACCGCGCTTCGACCAATGGCTGGACGCCAAAGCGCCCGTGAAGCGCGGGCCGGGCTACGAGGTCGAGGTGCACGCGGGCCGGCACGATGGCGTCGAGAATACGCGCGACCGGGCTTCCACGCGCACCGTGCTCGCGATCCGCGTCGACGGCGAGAAGAGGGTCGAGCTCGAGGTGCGCCCGGGCGAGCGCGCGTTCCTCGTCGTGCTGTCCGGCGCGGGACGCATCGAGGGCGACGATACCGCGGTCAAGGGCGACGACGTGGTGTGGTTCAAGCCACCCGCAGGCGGCGACCCGGCGTTCCTCGGCCTGGAGGCCGACGTCGAGATGCGCGCGCTGCTCTACAGCGAGCATGCGCCGGAAGCCGGCGTGCTGCGCGTCTAGGCGACTTCCTCCATGCCGCCTTCGTTGGCCGCGAGGATGCCGCCCGCGCGCTCGGCGTTCACCGGGCGCGACAGGAAGAAGCCCTGCCCGAACTCGCAGCCCAGCTCCTGCAGGAGCGTTAGCTGCGCGCCGGTCTCGATGCCCTCGGCGTACACCTGCTTGCTCAACGCCTGGCCGAGCTTGAAGATCGCCTTCACGATCTCGCTGCCCTCGCCGTCGCGGCTCATCTTCTCGATGAACGAGCGGTCCACCTTGAGCGCGTCGATGGGCAGCGTCGCGAGGTAGGAGAGCGACGAGTAGCCGGTGCCGAAGTCGTCGATGGAAAGCTGCACTCCCATCCGACGCAGCGCCGTCAGGGTGGAGATGGCGTTCTCGATGCCCTTCATGAGTACGCTCTCGGTGACTTCCAGCGTGAGCTGCTCGGGCTTCATCTCCGCGGCGCTGAGCGAGCGCGCCACATGGGCCACGAAGTCGGGATGCGTGAGCTGCAGGCTCGAGACGTTCACGCTCATCTTCAGCTCGGCGCTGTCGCGGATGGAGCGCCACTCGCGCATCTGGCGGCAGGCTTCCGTGAGCACCCAGTTGCCAAGCGGCACGATGAGCCCGGTTTCCTCGGCCACCGGGATGAACATCGAGGGCTCGAGGAGGCCGCGCTCCGGGTGGTTCCAGCGCGCCAGCGCCTCGAAGCCCATGAGGCGGCGATCCTTGAGCGTGCAGATCGGCTGGTAGTCGAGCGAGATCTCGCCCTGGCCGAGCGCCTTCCTCAGCTCCGTCTCCAGCTGCAGCTGCGCCGAGACATGGGCGTGCAGGCTCGAATCGAAGATCGCGTATTGCCCCTTGCCCTTGGATTTCGCCTTGTACATGGCGATGTCGGCGTCGCGGATGATCTGGTCGGAGCTCTGGTAGTTGTTGGTGCTGAAGGTGATGCCGATGCTGGCGGTGATCCCGACTTCCATGGTGCCGAGCGCCACCGGGCGGGCGAGCTCCTTGTGGATGCGCTCGGCCAGGTCGACGGCGTCGCGCTGCCGGTTCAGGTCCTCGGCGAGGATCGCGAACTCGTCGCCGCCCAGGCGCGCGAGGACGTCGGTCTCGCGCAGCATCGCCTTCAGGCGCCTGGCCACGTTCACCAGCAGCTCGTCGCCCGCCTTGTGGCCGAGCGAGTCGTTCACCATCTTGAAGCGGTCGAAGTCGAGATACATCACGGCGAAGCGCTGGTCGGGGTGGCGCTGCACGCGCGCGATGGCGCGGTTCAGCTGCTCGTCGAAGTGCGCGCGATTGGACAGCTGCGTGAGGCTGTCGTGGTAGGCGTTGTGGTAGAGCTCGGCTTCCGCGCGGCGCCGGGCGCTCACGTCCTGCGCCTGCACGATTAGGTTATGGGTGCGGAACTGCCAGTCGCGCGCGAGCGAGATGTTGAGCGACATCCACACGTCGGAGCCGTCGCGGTGCAGGCCGCGGATCTCGGTATGCACGCTCGCGAGGTCGCCCTTCTTCAGCTTGTCCACGGGCGCCTGGAGGGCGCTCACGTCCTCGGCGTTGACCAGCTCCGTGAGGCGCGCCGAGAGCAGCTCCGAGCTATTGCGCCCGAGCATGTCGCAGAAGGCCTTGTTGGCCTGGATGAACTTGCCCTCGGCGGTCACCAGCGCCATGCCGATGGCGGCGTGCGTGAAGGCGCTGTGGAAACGGCTTTCGCTCTCCTTCAGCTCCTCCATGTGGCGCTCGCCGGACTCCTTGTGCTCGAAGTAGAAGTGCAGCGACGAGATGAACATCACGATGAGCGGCACCGCGATGAGGAGCGCGGGCAGGCCAAAGTGGTCGAAGCTGAAATAGAGGACGCAGGCGATCGCGGCGCCGGCCACGTAGGCGAGGCCGATCCAGCTCATGTCCTTCAGCCAGCGCTGCGGCGTGAATCCGGTGCCGCGCTTCAACGCGATGAGGGTGGAGGTGAGGAGGATGTTCGCCACCCAGTAGAGCACCGCGAACGCCATCACCGCGACGAGGAGCGCGGCGCTGTTGAGGCCGCCCTTCACGACGAGCCAGCGCGCGCCCTCGAAGAGCGATCCGCACGCGAGCATCGCGAGCGAACGAGGCGACGATGCCCTCGAGCGCGGCGGCGAGCACCGCGGCCGGGGCTCCGTACACGAGGAGCACCAGGAAGATGAAGATCTCGCCGCCGGCGATGGCGGTCTTGGCGCCCGGAATGCGCACCGGGAAGAGGCCCGCGATGGCGGCCACCAACGCGCCCGCCAGCACCTGCAGCAGCACTTCGCCCTCGAACTGCCCGACCTTGGAGATGGCGTAGACCAACGCCCAGACGCCGAGGAACACCACGGTCCACCAGTAGCGGCGCGCCGCCGGGCTGTAATCCTGCATGTCGATGAGCTGCATGATGGCCTCTGTCCTGTGGATCGGTTCGTCGGTTATTCGCCGGGCAGCGGGCCGGATTCGGCCAGCACCACGCTCTCGGAGAGCACCACGCCCTCGGAGAGCACCACGCCTTCCGCAAGCACCACGCTTTCGGCCAGCACCACGCCTTCGGCGAGCACGACTCCTTCAGCCAGCACCACCCCTTCGGCGAGAACGACGCCCTCGGCGAGAACGACGCCCGCGCCCGACAGGAGGCGGATGATGATGGAGGGCGTGAAGACACCCGTGCTCGCGAGGTAGCTGCTGGGGCCGAGCGCGGCGCTGAGCGAGATCACGCCGTCGGCCAGCAGATCGCCGGAGGGCGCCGTGGCGTTGGGGTCTGCGAAGGCCGCCTGGGACCCGACCCAGACGAGGCGCGGGTCGTAGACGGCCTGGTATTCGTCGAGAAGGCCGTCGCCGGTGAGCACGAAACGCCCGCCCATGACGACGAAGCGGCTCCAGTTCACCGCTTGCCCACCGATGAGCGAGACGGAAGCGGGGAAGCTCTGGCCGCTCGCCAGCAGCGAATCGCCGACCACGATCGCGCCCGCGGCGACGCGCGTCGCGAGATCCGTGGTGAGCGAGCCGGCGATGGCCACCGCGCCCGGGACATTCACCTGGCCCGCGCCTTGTTGCAGCAGGTTGGCGCCGGCCAGGGGCTCCGCGGTGTATTGCAGGATCGCCTTGACAAGGGCGGGCGTGAGGCCCGGATTGGCCTGCAGGAGGAGTGCCACCGTGCCGGAGACCACCGGAGCCGCGAACGACGTGCCGCTCGCCGTCATGAGACCGTTGCCCGCGGCGCTCGACTGGATGACCGATTGCGGGGACGCGACCGACATGGCGCTGGCAGCCAGGCCCGGCCGGTCGGTCGAAATCGCGCCGATCACGCGGTTGCCGGGAGCGATGAGCTCGGGCTTGAGAATGTTGTCGTGCTGCGTCGCGCCGTTCGCGTCCACGTAGCTGCCGCGCGTCGGGCCGCGGGAGCTGAAGTGATTGACGGTATCGTCGCCGCGCGCGGACGTGCCGTGGGGATTAGCCGAGCCCACGGTGATCGCCGAAGGCTCGTCGCCCGGGGCGCTGATGGTGCCGTAGCTCTCCGCCCCATTGGGGCCGACGCCATAGTTGCCCGCCGCGATGACCACGGTGATGCCGGCGGCGACCGCATTGCGCACGGCGGCGCACAGGGGATCGGTAAGGTAGGAGTCCGTAGAGTCGGTGCCGAGACTCACGTTCAGGACGCGGATGCCGAATTGCGCGGCGTGCGCCATCACCCAGTCGATTCCCGCGATCGTGGTGGCGAGGTCGCCCTGGCCGTTGTTGTCGAGCACGCGGACGTCGTAAAGATATGCGCCGGGCGCGATGCCGGTCGTGTCCATCGCGGCCGAAACCGAGCGTCCCGCCGCGATCGATGCGGCGAGCGTTCCGTGGCCATAGGGATCCTGGAAGGTCGCGTCGCCGGTATCGACGGGCAAATCGAGGGAGGCGAGGGGCGAGGTGAAGTCGACGCTTTGCTTCACGCGCGAGGTTGCGTCGTCGCCCAGCATGGAGAGGTGGTTCGCCATGATTCCGGAGTCGAGGAAGGCGATGCCCACGCCGGCGCCGTTGAGCGAGCCGCCCGCAACCAGGGCGCGCACGTCGCCGGCCCCGGTGATCGATTCCAGCATGCTGCTCGCGCCCCTCACCGTGCGATTCGGCGCGACGCGCCAGACTTCGGGACGCTGCGCGATGTCGCGCACGCGCGCGGCGGGAAGGAGCGCGGCGAGGCCCACGATGGAGGAAAACCTGCGGTTCACGGTTCCGCCGGCCGCGGAGATGGCCTTGCGAAGGTTCTTGAGGTCGGGGTCGAGCTTGCCGTTGGCGAGGATCACCACGCTCATCCGGTTGCCGGGCTTCACCCATTTCTCATGCCCCGAGCCCTGGCCGCGCAGGACTCTATCGAGATCGTTGGCGACTCGGTTGCGGCCGTTGTCCGCGCGATTGACGGCGCCATTGCCGTTGTTCGACGCGGAGTTGCCGCCGTTCTGCGCGAACGCCGCGCCGCAAGCGAGCAGCAGTGCGAGGCAAGCCAGCGTGGCCGCGGAGCGCGCGACGAAGCGGTAAAGGGGGGCGCGCCGTTTCTGAATCGTTGTGATGGGCATTTGAGGCCTCCGTGCGCTGTGACTTTCTGCACACTTCGATCCGAGGATAAGACCGGCCCCCGCAAATGCCCTGTGAGATTTCGCACACGCGCGAATTACACCCGTAAGGCGGTTACAGCCGTAAGAATCGCGCGCGCCGCGATTTTCCGAGCCGCTGGCTCATGTGGCGAGCCTCGCGGCGGCTATCATTCGGGCATGCGACGTGACCTGCCGCGATGGGGAAAAGCCGAATTGCTTGAGCGGCTTGCGCGTGGCCACGAGGCGCGCATCACGGTCACCACGCCCAACCGGCGCCTGGCCCTGTCCCTGGCCTCGGAATTCGCCGCGGCGCAGCTTGCGCGCGGCCTCAAGGCCTGGGAGACGGCCGACATCCTTCCCTTCGACGCTCTGGTGAAGCGGCTCTGGGAGGACGCGCTCTATTCCGATCTCGCGGCGGGTGTTCCCGTCCCGCTTTCCGCGGCCCAGGAGCAGGCGTTGTGGGAGGAGGCGATCCACGCCACGCGCTACGCCCAAACACTTTTCTCGGCGGCGCCCGCCGCGGTGCAGTGCGCCGGCGCCTGGCAGCTCGCGCATGCGTGGCGCCTTTCGCTGAAATCGATCGATGCTCCGGGCGAGGACACGCGCGCGTTTCTCGACTGGTCATCGCGCTACGAGCGCGCCACGCGCGATAGGCACCAGACGGATTTCGCGCGCCTCCCCGACGTCGTCGCCCCGCATCTGGGCCACGCCGCGCTGCGCAAACCCGCGATGCTCGTCCTCTTCGGCATGGATATCGTCACGCCGCAGACGGGCGATTTCATCGGCGCGCTCGCGCGGCAAGGCTGCGAGATCGTCGAGGTGACGCCACCGACACGCAACGCGGACGTGAAACGCGTGCAGCTCGCCGACGCGAAGGTGGAGATCGAGACGGCAGCGCGTTGGGCACGGTCCAGGCTGGAGAAGAGCGGGGCCGCCCGCATCGGCGTCGTCGTTCCCGATCTCGCGAAGTCCCGCTCACGGGTCCAGCGCATCTTCGCCAACGTGATGCGTCCCGACCATCTCGTCGCGACCGGGCCCGCGCCGCTGCCGTTCAACATCTCGCTCGGCGCCGCGCTCGACGAGTACCCGATGATTTTCGATGCGTTGACGGCGATCGGTCTCGCCGGGGCGCAGGCGCCATTCGAGAGCGCGAGCCGCGTGATCCGCTCGCCATTCTTCGGCGGCGCGGAGAGCGAGATGCAGGCCCGCGCGCGCTTCGATGCGGCCATTCGGGAGCGCTGTGGCTCCACGGTCACGCTCGATTCGCTCGCGCGGCTCGCCGGTTCGCCCAAGATGCCGCGTGCGCCGGTCCTCGCGGAGCGCCTCGATCGCCTCGCCCAGTTCCGAAGATCCGATCTGTTCGGCAGCAAGCCCGCCTCCGAATGGGCGAAGGCGTTCTCGGAAGCGTTGCGCCTCTTGGGATTTCCCGGCGAGCGCGCGCTCGATTCCGCGGAGCACCAGACGCTCGATCGCTGGCACGAGCTCCTCGCGGGCTTCGCGACGCTCGAGCGCGTGAGCGGCAAGATGGGCTTCAACGCGGCGCGCGAGCGCCTGCGCGGCATGGCTCGCGACGAGATTTTCCAGCCCGAGGCGCGCGACGTGCCGATCCAGGTGATGGGCATCCTCGAATCCGCGGGGCAGGAATTCGACCACCTGTGGGTGATGGGCCTCACCGACGAGGCGTGGCCGCTCGCGGCGCGGCCCGACCCATTCATTCCCGTGCACGCGCAGCGCGCGGCCGGCATCCCGCAATCCGATCCGGTGTCGTCGCTCGAGCTCGACCGGCGGATCACGCAAGGCTGGCTCACGTGCGCGGACGAGGTGGTGGTGAGCCATCCGCGCATGAAGGCAGAGAGCGAGCTCGCGCCGAGCCCGTTGATCGCGTCGATCGCCGCGAGCCGCGTGGAGGAACTCGCGATCGCGTCCTTCCCGGCGTTGCGCCAGGCGATGCGCGCCGCGAGCGTGATCGAGACGCTTGACGATTCCCGGGCGCCGCCCATCGGTGTCGCGACGCAGCGTGGCGGGACGGGACTCTTCAAGGACCAGGCGGCCTGCCCGTTCCGCGCGTTCGCGCACCGGCGTCTCGATTCGCAGCCGCTCGAAGAGCCGCGTCCCGGCCTCAGCCTGCGCGATCGCGGCACGCTGGTGCACGAGATGATGAAGCTCGTGTGGAAATCGCTCGGGACGCGCGAACGCCTCGCCGCCGCGGGCGAGACGCTGGGCCCGATCCTCGAAGCGTGCGCGGACCAGGCGCTCACGTCCGTGAAGCGATATCGCTCCGACGTGCTCAGCGCGCGCTATGCCCGCCTCGAGCGGGCACGCTTGATTCGGCTCGCTCGCGATTGGCTCGAGCTCGACGCGGGACGCGGCGATTTCGACGTCGTGGCGGTCGAGGAGAAGCATCCGGTCACCTTCGGCGGCGTCACCGTCAACGCGAAGCTCGACCGCATGGACGAGCTCGCTTCCGGAGGGCGCGCGATCATCGACTACAAGACCGGCGCGTGCAAGACCGCCGCGTGG
>Ga0209131_1002366_pt1 | contig 12818 bp, 8 predicted proteins | sample GraSoi_2013_40cm_FD_185826 | JGI IMG/M metagenome (GOLD analysis project Ga0209131, IMG submission 185826) | Grasslands soil microbial communities from the Angelo Coastal Reserve, California, USA - Sample 9_17_2013_40cm (SPAdes) (version 2) | ecosystem: Environmental > Terrestrial > Soil >...
CCCGCCAGCCACTCGATCTTGAGCGCCACGCTGTCATTGCGGATGTCCTTGTGAACAGCGTACTTGGCGCCGTTGTCGAACCAGTCGATGGTGCCGCTGAAGTAGGCCGGATCAACGTTGAGCGCGTGCGCGCCGTAAGGAGTGCCGCCGGAGCGGCTCATCGAGAGCTTGAGCGAGGCGGTCAGATTGTCGCTGCCCTTGTAGAGGAAGGACAGGCGGCCGGCGAGGGCGTCGACGCCATTGAGCGGCTCGACACCCGGTACGATGCTGTGGACCCAGCCGTCGCGCTTTTCGTACAGCACTGCGGCACGCACGCCGAGCTGGTTGTCGAGGAGCGGGCCGCCGACGGCGGCATTGACGGAGTAGGCGCCATAGTTGCCGAATCCGGCCGTGGCATAGCCGTCGGTTTCCGAGAGGCTCGGACTTTTGGAGTAGAAGCTCACCGCTCCGCCGGTCGCATTCTTGCCGTACAGCGTGCCCTGCGGGCCGCGCAAGACTTCGACGCGATCCAGATCGTAGGTCTGCAGCGCTTGCACGGCACCGACCGCCTTGTACACTTCATCGACGTACATCGCGATTGGGCTGCTCTGGTTCTGGCTGTAGTCCTGCGTGGTCACACCGCGCAATGTAAATGTGGGCTGTGCTTCCGGGCCGTAGGGCGAATTCAGCAGCATGTTGGGGACGCCGGCCGTGATGTCCCCGGCCTGGCGCACACCACGAGCGGCGAGGTCATCCGCCGAAAGGGCGGTGATGGCCAGCGGGACATCCTGCAGGCGTTCAACGCGGCGCTGCGCCGTCACGACGATCTCCTCCAGCGCCGTGTCGGCCTGTGCGAGCAGCGGCAGCACGCCGGCCACAACCGCAGCGGCGGCCAAGAGTGCAGCGCCGGCGCGCCGCCGGCGCGGCCGCGGCGTATACAGATGTGGATTGCTCATGCTGGTCTCTCCCTGGAAAGAAATTATCGTTTATCGATGGACAATAATCGTTGATCGTCCGAGTCTATGCCGCGGCTGTGGGAGCGTCAAACGGGCGGGAACGGCTCAGCGACGGCGGGAAGCGGCGACGCTGCCGGCGGCCGCACGCGCCGCCGCCTGCAGGAGCGGCGCGAACTGTGTGCGCAGCTCCTCGAGGGTCGAGCGACTGATCGTACCGGCGATATTGATGACCGCCACCGGCCGGCCGCGCTCGCCCAGGATCGGCGCCGCGATGGTCAGGTCACCGCGGTAGTACTCCTGATTGGCCCAGGCGTAACCGGATTCGCGCGCCTCGGCGATCGTGGCGAGGATGGACGGTATGTCGTGCAAGGTCGTCGGCGTGAAGGCGCGCAGGGTCGAACGCTCCAGGATCTCGCGGGCCTCAGCCTGGGGGAGTGCCGATAGATAGGCGCGGCCGGCAGCTGTGCAAAACATCGGCAGCCGGCGACCCACGGGCATGTGGATGAAGAAAGGCTTGCGGCTCGGAAAGCGCGCGATGAACACCATGTCGACGCCGTCGGGCTCCGACAGGCTGACCGATTCGCCGCAGGCCTGGTTCAGGTCGATCAGGTGCGGGGTGGCCTGCTCGATCACCGGGTGCCCGGCCAGGTAGGGGTAACCGATGTCGAGTGTCCGCGGCGTGAGCGCCCAGCCGTGCAGCCGTGTGTCGCGCCGCAGGTAGCCGAGCCGCACCAGCGTGTGCAAAGAGCGCTGCGCCGAACTGGGCGTCACGTGCGCGGCCGAAGCGATCTCGGCCAGTCCGAGTGCGCGCAACTCTGCGGTGCCGAACGCGTGCAGCACGGCGAAGGCCTTTTCGACGGATTGATTAAAGAGTGGGTCGCTCGCTGTCCGCACGGCCCGCGGGCGGGTGATGGCCGCGCCCGCCGTGCGGCGCGCGCGGGTGCGGCGCGGCTTGCGTGAGGTCGTAATGATTGTTACCCGATTACCGATGCGGCGCGCGGGCACCCTCCCCTGTGGAGTGCAGGATGTATCTGGCCCTAGCCAGTATAATGACGGACCGCGCGGGTGTAGTTCAATGGTAGAACTGCAGCTTCCCAAGCTGCTAACGTGGGTTCGATTCCCATCACCCGCTCCAGTATGGGCACCGGGGTATAACCATGAAAGCAAATCGATGGAATTTCCTTATCGCCGCTCTGCTGTGCGCCGCCGCGGCGCAGGCCGCGGAGCCCGCAGCGCCGGGCGCGGATGATCAGCCGCTCACGGAATTTCCGTACACACCGAGCCTCGATGTGCCCTCGATGGATAGGAGCGCCGATCCCTGCGGCGATTTCTACCAGTATTCCTGCGGTGGCTGGGTAGCGCACAACCCGATTCCCGCCGACCAGGCGAGCTGGAGTGTGTACGGCAAGCTCTACCAGGACAACCAGCGCTACCTGTGGGGCATACTCGATGGCCTGGCGCGCCAGAGCGAGGGACGATCGGACAACCAACGGAAAATCGGCGACTACTTCGCGGCCTGCATGGACGAGGCTGCGGCCGAGAAACTGGGCAGGAAGCCGCTGGATGCGACGCTCGATCAGATCGCGGCGCTGCGCAGCCGCAAGGCGCTGCCGGCCCTGCTCGCCCAGCTGCAGTTGAATAGCGGCGACCCGGGTTTCTTTTTCGGCTTCGGCTCGAATCAGGACTACGGCGATGCCACCCAGACCATCGCCTATGCCGATGCCGGCGGCCTGGGACTCCCCGAACGCGACTACTACCTCGACAAGGATGCGCACACCCTCAAGCTCCGCACCCAGTATCGCGAGCACGTGGCGAAGGTCTTCGGCCAGCTCGGCGATGCGTCGGCGGTGGCGGCGAAAAATGCGGCGACGGTCCTGCGCCTGGAGACGCAGCTGGCCCGCGCCTCGCTGAAGCCGGTCGAGCGGCGCGATCCCTACAAGCTGTACCACATGTACGAACGGACCGCGCTCCATGGCCTCACGCCGCACTTTGACTGGACGGGATACTTCCAGCCGCTGGGGCTCGAGGACGTGCATGCGATGAACGTGGCGGAGCCGAAATTCTACAAGGCCTTCGATGCACTGCTTGCCAATACGGGCATGGCGGATCTCAAGACCTACCTGCGCTGGCACGCGGCGCACGCAGCGGCGCCGTTCCTGTCGAAGTCTTTCGTCGATGAGCGCTTCGACTTCTTTGATCACACCCTGCGCGGAGTTCCCCAGCAGAAGCCGCGCTGGAAGCATTGCGTGGCGCAGGTCGATGGGCTGCTGGGCGAGGCCCTGGGCCGCGAATTCGTCGACCGCGCCTTCGCGCCGGCGCTGAAGACCAGCACGCTGAAGATGACGACACAGATCGAGCAGGCCATGCGCGAGGACATCGAGCAGCTGTCGTGGATGAGCGCGGAGACCAAACGCCAGGCCGTCGGCAAGCTCGACACCATCGTCAACAAGATTGGCTATCCGGATCGCTGGCGCGACTACAGCGCGGTCGAAGTGAAGCGCGATGATCATTTCGGAAACGTGCAGCGTGCCACGGCCTTCGAAGGACGCCGGCAGCTGGCGAAGATCGGCAAACCGCTCGACCGTGCCGAGTGGGGCATGACGCCGCCGACGGTCAATGCGTATTACAACGCGCAGATGAACGACATCAACTTTCCGGCCGGCGTGCTACAGCCGCCGCTGTACGACCCGAAGCTCGACGACGCCCCGAACTACGGCAATACCGGCGGCACCATCGGCCATGAACTCACGCACGCCTTCGACGACGAGGGGCGGCAGTTCAACGCTGCCGGCAACCTGAAGGACTGGTGGACGCCGGCCGACGCGGCAGGGTTCAAGGAGCGCGCGCAGTGCATCGTCGATCAGTATGCGCAGTACCTGGTCGTCGATGATATTCACATCAACAGCAAATTGACGCTCGGCGAAGATATCGCGGACCTGGGCGGTCTGATCCTGGCGCACATCGCCTGGCGGGCGCAGATCGCCAATGCCCACCTCGAGGATCGCGACGGCCTGACGCCGGAGCAGCGTTTCTTTGTCGGCTACGCGCAGTGGGCCTGCAACAATGAGCGCCCGGAAAACATGCGGCTGCATGCCAAGACGGATCCGCACTCGCCGGGCCGCTACCGCGTGAACGGCCTGGTCGTGAACATGCCGGAGTTCGCTCAGGCGTTCGCCTGCAAGGTGGGCCAGCCCATGGTAAGCCCGAAGCCCTGCCGGGTGTGGTGAACGGCGGCGCGTCCGCCCGATGACGTTGCTGAGTCTGCTGTCGGCGGAGCTCGCCTACGGTCTCACTCCCCTGCTCGACCAGGCGTCCTGCGCCCTGGAGGAGGGCGATCGGGTCGGGCTGATCGGCCGCAATGGCACCGGCAAATCCACGCTCCTCAATGTCTTCGCCGGCCGCTCAGTCCTCGATGACGGCGAGGTGCAGCGCCGTGACGGCCTGCGCATCGTCACGGTGGAGCAGGAGCCCGAGCTGCCGCCGGCGGATACCCTGTTCGAGAGCCTGCGCCAGCGCGGCGGGCTTGAGGATGTCGATGACGAGCGGCAGCGCTGGCGCGGCGAAGCGCGGCTCGTCGAGTTCGCTTCGCGCTTTGGGCTCGACGGCACGATCGATCCGTCTCTGGCCTCCGGTGGCGAGCGCAAGCGCGCGGCGCTGGCCCTCGCGCTATCGCTCGAGCCGGACCTCCTGCTGCTCGATGAACCCACGAATCACCTGGACATCGCCGGGATCGAGCAGCTCGAGGAGCTGTTGCTGAAGTCTCCGGCGCTCGTGTTCGTGACTCACGATCGCTGGTTCCTGGACCGGGTCGCCACACGCATCCTCGAGCTGGATCGGGGCTGGCTGCGCAGCTACCCGGGCAATTACTCCGCCTACGAGCGTCAGAAGGCCGCCGAGCTCGCGGCCGAGGCGGTGGGCCGCCGCAAGTTCGACAAGTTCTGGGCGCAGGAGGAAGTGTGGATCCGCCGCGGAGTCGAGGCGCGGCGCACGCGCAACGAGGGCAGGGTGCGCCGCCTCGAGGCGCTGCGCGACGAGCGCGCGGTGCGGCGCGAGCGCATCGGCAACATACGGCTCGCGATTGACGCGAGCGAGCGCTCCGGGAAGCTGGTGGCGGAACTCAGCAAGGTATCGAAGCGCTACGACGAGCGGGTGCTGGTCGCGAATCTTGATTTGCGGTTGATGCGGGGCGATCGGCTGGCGCTGCTGGGCCCCAATGGCGCCGGCAAGTCCACGCTCATCAGGCTGATCCTGGGACTACTCGCTCCCGACGCGGGGGAAGTGCGGCTCGGCACCAATCTGCAGATCGCCTACTTCGACCAGCTGCGCACGCAGCTCGATCTGGACAAGTCCGTCGCCGATACCGTCAGCGAAGGCTCGGACTATGTCGAGGTGAACGGCGAGAAGCGCCACATCAGCAGTTACCTCGGCGACTTCCTGTTCTCGGCCCGGCGCGCGGCCACGCCGGTGCGCGCACTCTCAGGCGGTGAGCGCAACCGGCTGCTGCTGGCGCGCCTGTTCGCGCAGCCCGCCAACCTGCTGGTGCTGGACGAACCCACCAACGACCTGGATGTCGAATCGCTGGAATTGCTGGAGGCCTCGCTGCAGTCCTTCGCGGGCACACTGCTGCTGGTCAGTCACGATCGCACCTTCGTCGACAATGTCGTCACGCAGACGCTGGTCGCCGAAGGGGACGGTCACTGGCAGGAATATCCGGGCGGGTATCGCGACTGGCTGGCGCAGCGCCCCACCCGGGCGCCGCCCGTCGCGGCCGGACAGGGGCTGGCGCGGAAACCGCCGGCGCCCGCGGCAGGCGCCACGGCGGCGTTGCCCAGGAAACTGTCTTTCCGGGAGACGCGTGAACTGGCGGCGCTTCCGGCGGCCATCACCGCCCTGGAATCCGAGCAGCGCTCGCTGACGGCGCGCATGTGCGAGCCCCAGTATTTTCGCGCAGGCGCCGAGCGGATGCGTCTGGATCGGGGGCGCGCCGCGGAGATCGAGGCGCAGCTGAGTGCCAGCCTGGAGCGCTGGGAATACCTGGAGAGCCAGGCGAGCGCGAGCGCGGACCAGGGCTGATCAACGCACGGCGTGCAGGTCGTGTATGCGGTAGGAAATATAGTCGTTGATCAGCGGTCGGTCGGTGCAGTCGAGCAGCAATCGATGGCATTGCGCCGATACCGCGCTGGCCGCCTGCATGCCGGCATCGAGGGGCACGCCGGAAAATTCCAGGAGCTCGGTCTCCAGGAATGGCACGTCCAGGGCGGCGAGCGAAGTGCCGACGCCCGGCTCGCCGAAGTTGGCGCTGAGCTGATGATAGGTGAGAAAGCGCAACTCTGAGGCGCCCGCGTTGGTTGCGAAGCGCGTGGAGTCGACATCCGCCATGGTGTTGAGGTAATCCCAGGCGAACTCGGGCTGATGATCCCCGAACCAGCCGATGACCCGCGGGTGCGTAGAGCCGAGCCAGATGCGGCGCAGCTGGGCCATGTCCTGGGCGGAGTCATCGAGCCGGCTCAGGTAATCGGCCAGCGGTCGCCCGAGCTTGCCTTCAACCTGACGCACGCTCCGCGGGAGCGGATCTCGGCTTTCGCCGTGCGGCCCGTGATTGCGGATCGTAAGAATGAACACGAACAGCGGCTGCGCGTCATGTCGCTGGGCGAGGGCCAGCAGCGCCTTGCTGAACACGATGCTGTCGCGCACCTGCTGCCAGTCATCGGAGAGCTTCAGGTCCTGGGCGGCATAGAACTCATCGAAGCCGTAGTAGCGGTAGGCCGAGCGTGCACGCAGGAAATCCGCGCCCACTCCCGAAAACACGACGGTGTGGTAGCCGAGCGAGCGCAGATATTTTGGCAGAGAGGTCTCCAGCCGCGGTGCGAGCGAAACCGGCGCATACGCACCGCCCCGGCCAAAGATGCGCCAGTCAAAACCCGACAGAAACGCGAATTCCGTCAGCCAGGTGCCGCCGCCGGTGGTATGTACCAGCAGCGGGCTCTGCACGGTGCGCCAGGGGCCGGCCGGCGCCCGGAACATCGGGCTGTCGCAGGCGGCAAAACGGCATCGGGCGATCAGGCGTGGGTCGAAGGTGCTTTCCTCGAGCACCATCAGGATGTCGGGAAGCTCGTGCGGCGCTCCCGTCTCGGCAAGGCTCGGGGCCTCGGGCTCGACGAAGCGTGATTGCGGATGCGGCGGCGGAAGGGTCGCCAGCATGTCGCGATTGTCGAAGAAGACGTTCAGCCGCTCCACCCAGCGATCGGCGAGTTCCAGGCGGCGCATCGCCAGGAAAGCACTCCAGGCGTCGCGATCGTCCACCGTGCCCACATGAGCCGGCTGTGCGGCGCTCCCATACGCCCTGCCCAGCAGCAGCAGCAGCACCGCCGTGGCGGCATAGCGCAGGGTGTGGGTCAGGGGTGTCGCCGGACCGGGCCAGCGTATGCGCTCGAACTTCAGCCCGGCGAGCAGCAACGTGACGGCGCCCCCGATGATGGTCACGAAACTCGCGCCCAGGGCCGGGTAATTCAGGAACAGCTTCAGGTCATCGAGCGGGTCCAGAAAGAAGAACTGCACATCCGCCAGCGTCAGCGGCATGCCGAGGAAGGATTGCATCACCGCGGAGCTGATCAGCACCGACACCACCAGGTACAGGCAGAGCAGGGCCGCAGTCAGCGGCCGGCGCGTGAGCGCGGCCAGAATGCCGAAGGCGCCGCCGATGGCAATCAGGGTGCTGGCACTGGGCATGCAGCCAGTCTAAGAGAATCACGGATGGGTCGCACGGAGTTGGTGGTGCCGGCACCTGCACGGTAGACTTGCATCACCAATACCATACGGGGGAACGCTCATGAAGCGGGTCCAATCGCGTCTCGGCGCCGGCATTCTCATTGGCTCGGCCTGGTCCATGTTCGGCTTGCCGATCGCCTTGGCAGACAACGCCCCTGCGCCGGCCGCAGCGGCGGCGCCCGCGGTGGACTGGGACCTGACCGATCTTTATGCCACGCCCAAGGCCTGGGACGATTCTTACGCCAAGACCCGCACGGCGGCCGAGAAGCTCGCGGCCTACAAGGGCACGCTGGGCAAGAGCGCCGCTGCCATGGCCAAGGCGCTGGTGGCGATCAGCGACCTGAATCGCGAGATGAACCGCTTGACGACCTATGCCTCGCTGACCTCAGACCACGATCTGCGCGTGGCCGCGAATCTGGAGCGCTACCAACAGGCCCAGGCGCTGAACACGCGCCTGAACGAGAGCACCTCCTGGGTGGCGCCCGAGATCGTGCGCGTCGGGGCCGTCAAGGTCAAAGCCTTCAAGGCCTCGAACAAGGCGCTCGCGGGGCGCTTCAGCTACTTCCTCGACAACACCCTGCGATCCGCGCCTCATACCCTGGGGGACGAGTCGGAAATGATCCTGGCTTCGACCGGGAGCCTGCTGGCGCAACCCGACACCCTCCACAGCCAGCTGGCCAACGCCGAGCTGCCCCTGCCCACCGTCACGCTCAGCGACGGGCAGCAGGCCAAGCTGTCGCAGGCGACCTACGAGAAATATCGCCAGTCCCAGGTCCGCGCCGATCGCAAGCTGGTGTTCGACGAATACTGGGGCGCCTGGAATAAATTTGAAGGCACGGCCGGTTCGATGCTGGCCACCCAGATCATGGGCGATCATTTCACCGCCCAGGCGCGCAAGTTCGGCACCGCGCTGCAGGCGGCGCAGTTCCCGGACAACATGCCGGACAAGGTGTATCGCACCCTGGTGGCCGAGGCCAACGCGGCGCTGCCGACACTGCATCGCTACCTGCGATTGCGCAAGCACCTGCTCGGCATCACCGACGACCTGCACTACTACGATAACTATCCGCCGATGTTCAAACTCGACCAGCAGCCGAAATTCGACGTGGCGGAATCCGAGCGCATCACGCTCGAAGCGCTGCAGCCGCTGGGTGACGATTATCTAAGCCTGATGCGCAAGGGCTTCGCATCGAGCTGGATGAGTGTCTATCCGGCGGAGGGCAAGAAGCTGGGCGCCTACATGAATCCCGGCGCCTATGACGTGCATCCGTATCTGCTGCTCAATCACAACAATGACTACCAGGCGCTGTCGACACTCGCGCACGAGTGGGGCCATGCGGTGCACACGCTGCTGGCCGATCGCGCCCAGCCCTATGATAAGGCTTTCTATTCCACGTTCATCGCGGAGTCGGCCTCGATCGGCAATGAGATGCTGCTGAACGACTACATGGTCGCGCATGCCGCCAACCGGTCGGAGAAGCTTTACTACCTAGGCCAGGGTCTGGAATCGATCCGCACCACCTATTTCCGCCAGGTCATGTTCGCCGAGTTCGAGCTGGCGATACACGAGGAACTCGAGCAGGGCCGGCCGCTCTCGGGCGCGCGCATGAGCGAGATGTATTGCGGCTTGCTGCGCAAGTACTACGGCGAGGCCGAAGGGGTCATGAAGATCGATCCGCAGTACTGCATCGAATGGGCCGTCGTGCCGCATTTCTATTACGACTTCTACGTCTATCAGTATGCGACCTCGATGGCCGGGGCGGCCTGGTTCACCGATGCGATAGTCAGCGAGGGTGGGCCGGCGCGCGAGCGCTTCCTGACCCTGCTGCGCGCGGGCGGTTCGGACTACCCCTACGAGCTGTACAAGCGCGCGGGCGTCGATATGGCGACGGCGGGGCCCTATCGCGCACTGGCGGCGCGCATGAACAAGCTGCTCGATGAAGTCGAGGCGCTGGAAACACAGATGTAGGCGGCTAGCGCGGCGCGATGTAGTACAGGTCGATCGATTTTCCGACGCGCGTGACGGGCGTGTGGCTCGCGAGCCAGGCGTAGCCGTCGGGCTGTTCCTTCATCGACAGCATGTCGGCGGCGATCCAGCCGCTGGCGCGCTGCCCCGGCGCGAGCAGCTGAAACTCCGGCAGGTGCTCGCGTGTCAGGTCCGCCGTGCCCATGTAGGCGAGGCTGACCGATCGGACCTCGCGGCGGGCCAGCTCGACACTCAACCGGCGCAGATCCTGGCCCCAGTCCAGGTCGGAATCCACGAGGATGCGTTCGGGATGATCGCCGCCGAAGGCATTGAAATAGGCGAGGTAGTCGGGATAGGCGAAGGCCAGCGTGGAGAACTGCCACAGGAGCAGTGCCGCCAGCGCGGCGCGCACCGCCCCGGCGCGATACCGGGCCCACAGCGCCGCGGTGGCCGCGGCCGCACCGATCGCCAGCAGCGGGTAGAGCACGAGCACGTGCCGCACTCCGATATTGATGTGGCTGTAGCTGCAGCAGAAAACGAAGATCACCGTGAAACACAGCGGCGCGGCCAGCAGCGGCACCGAGCGCTCATGCCAGCCGCGAAGGGCCAGCAGGGTCAGGCCCGTCAGGCCGAGCAGCAGCAGCGGCAGCGGCGTCTTCACCGCAAGCGCCACCGGATAGAAATACCACCAGCCCATCAGGTCCGTCTGGCCGAGCAGGAAGGCGTGGTGTCCGTGGCTGTTGTGCCATTCGACACCGAGGATGTTGAGCGGGACTTCCTGTACGCCCAGCGGCACCGGGAGCCTGGCCGCCAGGCGATACCCGGCGTCGTGCAGCCAGCCGCTGTCCCCAACCAGCGCATTGAGCGCTTTACTCGGAGCCAAATCCGGTGTCGTCAGGTAGACGAGGTGCGGACCGTACACGGCGATCACCGTCAGCAGCGCGATCAGCACCGCGATCGCTGCACCGCCGACCCGCGGGCGCAAGGGTGGCCGTGGGAGCGTGCGCGGAGTGCATAGAAAATGCGCCGCGAGCAGCGCCAGGCCCGCTAGGCCGATGAACGGCACCGCCGACAGTTTGGTGCTGACCGCGAGGCCGACCACCAGGCCCAGCAGGGCGGCGCGCCCCAGGCTCGGCGAGTCTAGCCAGCGCAACAGCACGTAGAAGCTCAAAGTGCACAGCGCCGTGACCGGCACATCGAGCGCGACGACGCCCGCGTGTCCAAGTATGACCGGCGTGCTGAGCAGGAAAGCACTCGCCAGCCACGCCACGGCCGCACCGTGATAACGCCACGTCCACTGCCACACGGCGAAGATCAGCACCACCAGGAAGGGCAGCATGCCGAGGCGCGCCAGGGTCAGCAGCCGGTCGTAGCTGGCGGAAGAGTGATAGAGGATTTGCCGCCCGGCCTCCTCTCCGTTCGGGCCGGCGCCCTGGCCCGTGTCGGCGGGCGCGCGCGCGCCGGCCAGATGCGGGCCGAGGGCTGCCGCCAGCCGCGCCAGCGGCGGGTGCTGGTCGTCGTACAGGTACTCGTTGCGATCCATCAGCGCCAGGCCCACGGCAATATGCTCGGGCTCGTCCCAGATATGGCCGAACACGGGCCAGGTGGACGCCACCAGCAGGCAGGCGAACAGTGCAAGGAGCGGTGCCGCCCAGCGCGGGGCGCGCGCCACGATCGTTGGCGATTGCGACATCGTCGCCTAGACTAGCACGCACATGGATAACACGGCGTTCGTCGCACCCGCGCTGCTTACGTGGCATGCGCGGCATGGCCGCCACGATCTGCCGTGGCAGCGCGACCCGACACCCTACCGGGTGTGGGTCTCGGAAATCATGCTGCAGCAGACGCAGGTGGGCACGGTCGTCAACTATTACGATCGCTTCATGCAACGCTTTCCCGACATCGAGACGCTCGCCGTGGCGCCGCTCGACGAAGTGCTGCATCTGTGGTCCGGCCTCGGCTACTACTCGCGCGCCCGCAACCTGCATCGCGCCGCACAGCTGCTGGTTTCGCGCTACGGCGGCACACTGCCGGGGACGGCAGCAGAACTCGCCGAGCTCCCGGGGATCGGCCGCTCTACGGCCGCAGCCATCCGTGCGCTCAGCGCCGGCGAGCGTGGCGCCATCCTGGATGGCAACGTCCGGCGAGTGCTGGCACGCTGTTTTCTCGTGACGGGCGCGCTCACGCCGCGCGCCGCCGAGGAGCGACTCTGGCAGCTGGCCGAACAGTGCACGCCGCAGGAAGACGTAGCCGCCTACACGCAGGCCATCATGGACCTGGGTGCCACGATCTGCGTGCGCCGCCGACCGCTGTGTGTCGCCTGCCCGCTGGAGTCGCACTGCGCGGCCAGGCGCACCCGGCGCCAGCACGAGATTCCGGCGCCGCGGACCCGCATGGCGCGCCGCACCCGCGCGGTCGTGATGCTGCTGGCGCAACGAGGCGATGGCAGTGTGTTGCTGGAACGCCGCCCCGAACGTGGCGTATGGGGCGGACTGTGGTGTCCGCCGCAGTTTCCCAGTGTGGAGGCGGCGCAGCTTTACGCTGCGACCCGGTTGCTGTCAGCCGTCATCGAGCCGCGTTCTCTCGCGATCGTGCGCCACGCCTTCACGCATTTCGAGCTCGAGATCACCCCGCTCATGGCGCGCTGCGAAGCCCGGGCTGGCGTGATGGATGAGCCGCCGACGCTCTGGTATAACCCCGCCCAGCCCGAGCGGCTCGGGCTCCCGGCTCCCGTCACGGCACTCATCCAGAGCATCACATGACCCGTACCGTCCACTGCGTCGTTCTCAAAAGCGAGGCACCCGGCCTCGATCGCGTGCCCTACCCAGGGCCCCTGGGGCAGCGCATCTTCGAACAGGTCTCGCGCGAGGGCTGGTCCCGCTGGGTCAAGCACCAGGTTATGCTGATCAACGAGAACCGGCTCTCGCCGGTCGAGCCCAAGGCCCGCAGGTTTCTCGAGGGGGAGATGGAGAAGTTCTTCTTCGGGGCCGGTTCCGAGCGCCCGCCTGATTTCAAGCCACCGGAAGCCTGAACGGCAGACTGGCAAGGGGCTCAGCCGTGCAGCGCGCCTTGACGCTCAGCGCTCCGGCCCGGTCTAATACGCGCCCTCCCATCCGGCGGCCAGGTAGCTCAGTTGGTAGAGCAGCGGA
>Ga0209131_1002370_pt1 | contig 12811 bp, 12 predicted proteins | sample GraSoi_2013_40cm_FD_185826 | JGI IMG/M metagenome (GOLD analysis project Ga0209131, IMG submission 185826) | Grasslands soil microbial communities from the Angelo Coastal Reserve, California, USA - Sample 9_17_2013_40cm (SPAdes) (version 2) | ecosystem: Environmental > Terrestrial > Soil >...
CGCGGCCTGCGCGACGCCCAGCGCGGCAATTGCCAGCCAGCGGACCGATCCGCCGAGTCTCCAATGCATGAACACTGCGCCCCTGAAAGTCCGAATTCTACTATGTGCCTAGTTCCCCTCGGCGGTCTTGGGCGCCGCCCGCGGGTTCCACTGGCCGCGGCGCATGCGGGTGATTTTCACCGTTTGGAACAAACCGGCTTTGCGAAACGGCTCCTCCGCCGAGAACTTCTCCGCCGCCTCGCGGTTCGGCACGTTGACGATGAACACGCTGCCCGTCCGCGTCTTGCCGTCTTCGGCGAGCGTCCCGCCGGCGAGCACGACGATGCTCTTGTGGCGATCCAGATAGCCGAGATGCGCCTCGCGCGTCGCGTCGCGGATCCGGATCGCCTCGCCATCGGAGCGGTCTTCGTTGACCATGATGTAGAGCATCCTCCTCCCTCCCTATCGGGCCTGTTCCGCGAAGAGCCGCTCCGCGTTGCGAAAAGCGATTCGCTCTGCGGCTTCGCGCGGCAGTTGTGAGAGCCAGGCGCGGTATCCGGCGATGAGTTCGGCGTAGCCGTCCCAGCGCTCGGTGACCCAGGTGTCCGAGCCGAGCAGGAAGCGGTCGGAATATTTTTCGAGCAGGCGCCTCCAATCCGGCGTGAGCTTGCCGTCACCGCCCGTGACGCCCGAGCGGTACGAAAGCTCGCCCCTCAGCGCGGTGTAGCGCTCGAAATAGCCCTCGAGCTTTTCCGCCGGAGTGCCGAAGCCGGTGTGCGCCCAGATGATTTTCACTTTCGGGTTGTGCGCGAACAGCCGCTCGATCGCTTCGTCGTCCGAATGCGCATGGAGGACGAAGCCCTTCGCCACGGCGAGATCGACGATGCGCTTCACCTGCGCTTCGCCCGCGTCCGTACCGTGGAGATGGAATTCGCCGATGCCGCGGTAATAGCCGCGCTTCATCTCCGATTCGATGAGCGCGTAGATCGTCGGATCCTTGAACCACGTCTGAATGTCCGCGCGCACCCTGTACGGACGGATGAAGGGCACGACCCGGACGTCCCTTGCCTTCGCCTCGAAAAGAGCGCGCGTGCCGTCGTTGGGACGGCTGTTGGCGAGGATGCCCTTGACGCCGTTTTTCCTGAAGACCTCCAGCGCCTGCGCGACCGTGTAGCGCGCGGCGGCTTCTTCGTTGTAGTGCAGGTGCGCGTCGAAAACCGGGATCGGGTCGGCCGCACGCGCGGCCGCCGAAAGAACGAGCCAGAACAGCAGCACCGGCGCCTTGCTCGCCCTCACACCATCTTCTCCGGCCGCACCCACTGATCGAACTGCTCGGCCGTGACATAGCGCAGTGCGAGCGCTGCGGCCTTGAGGGTCGTGCCCTCTTTGTGCGCTTTCTTCGCGATCTCCGCCGCCTTGTCGTAGCCGATGTGCGGGTTGAGCGCGGTGACGAGCATGAGCGAATTCTGCAGGAGCTCGGCGATGCGCTCGCGGCGCGGCTCGATTCCCCCGGCACAACGATCGCGGAAGCTCTCGGCCCCGTCGGCGAGCAGGCGCACGCTCTGAAGAAAATTGTGGATGATGAGCGGCTTGAACACGTTCAATTCGAAGCTGCCCGACGCGCCTCCGACGTTCACCGCGACGTCGTTGCCGAGCACCTGGGCGCAGAGCATCGTCATCGCCTCCGACTGCGTGGGATTGACCTTGCCCGGCATGATCGAGCTGCCGGGCTCGTTTTCCGGAATCGAGATCTCGCCGATGCCGCAGCGCGGCCCGCTCGCGAGCCAGCGGACGTCGTTCGCGATCTTGGTCAGCGACGCGGCGATCGTCTTCAGCGCCCCGTGGGCATTCACCAGGGCATCGTTCGCCGCGAGCGCCTCGAATTTGTTGCGCGCCGAAACGAAAGGCAGTCCGGTCGCCTTTCCCAGCTCCTTGGCGACGCGCGCGCCGAACTCGGGATGAGCGTTTAGCCCCGTGCCTACCGCGGTCCCGCCCAAGGCGAGCTCGCACAGGTGCGTGAGCGAAGCCCGAACGTGGGCGATGCCGTGGTCGAGCTGCGACGCCCAGCCGGAGATCTCCTGCCCGAGCGCGAGAGGTGTGGCGTCCTGAAGATGGGTGCGGCCGATCTTGACGATGCCGCCGAACGCCACGGACTTCGCCGAAAGGGTGTCGCGCAGCGACGAAAGCGCGGGTATGAGCCGATCATGGATCGCCTGAACGGCGGCGACGCTCATCGCGGTGGGAAAGACGTCGTTCGAGGACTGCCCGCGGTTGACCTCGTCGTTGGGATGCACGCGGCGCTTCTCGCCGCGCTCGCCTCCCAGCAGCTCGCTCGCCCGATTGGCGAGCACCTCGTTCATGTTCATGTTGGTCTGGGTGCCCGAGCCCGTCTGCCACACCACCAGCGGAAACTCGCCGTCGTGCTTACCGGCGAGCACCTCGTCGGCGGCGGCGGCGATGGCTTTCGCCTTCTCCTCGGGAAGCTCCTTCAGGTCTATGTTCACCCGCGCGCAAGAGCGCTTGACCAGCGCGAGCGCGCGGATCAGCTCGGTGGGCATGCGCTCGCCGGAAATGCGGAAATTCTCGAGCGAGCGCTGCGTCTGCGCGCCCCACAGCCTGTCGGCGGGAACGCGGATCTCGCCGAAGCTGTCTTGCTCGATGCGGTAATCGGCCATCGTCAAATCCGGAAATGTCGTGCCGGAGCATGATATACCCGCACCGCAGACTCCCTTGATTCCTGGTTCATTTCTTTCCTCCCGGGCGCCTATCCTGTGATAATTGGCACAACATCGCGGCGCACCATGCACGCACACATGTACGCCAGCGCCGTAATACATTGATTTTCGGAAGAGATGACAGGCACCGGACTGCGGGTGTCCAATATAGGGGACATTTCGGAAGTTCACTATACGTTAGGCGCGAAAGATGGCGTACCGGTTTATCGGGGAAAAATGGTTCGACGGAACGTGGTGGGAAGTCACCGTTCCCGATGCCTGGAGCGCGAAACAGGACAAGACTATTGATGGAGGTCCCTACCGCTTTTCGTCGCCCACGGGCTCCTTTCTTCAGCTTGGGGTGAGGAAACTTGTGGAGCTCACGGGGTGCCCCGACGATTCGGTATCGAGCAAGCTCAGCTCCGAAGACGAACGCCGCGCTTACCTTATGACCAAGAATGCCGCTTGGGTCTCCCACTCCGGCCGCTCGCCTCTCTTCTATGTTCTTGCCCTGCTGGCGCGCGCTCTGGGTTTCGAGCCAAGAATAGCCAAGTGCGACGCTGGAAAGCTGAAGGGATACATGTCTCACAAGGTTCGCGAGAATGGCGTTACATTTCAGGGATATTTCACGTTCCATGACTGGACAACGTACGCCTACTTTCGCGCAGGGAAGGCCGACTTCGACAATGATTCCAAGCAGGCATTGGCGATCCTTGGATCGCTGCAGTTTCGCGCCTAACCCCGCGTTCGAGAGCGGACGCGCCGATAAGCAGCGCGCATTTAATTTGTGTCCGTGCCGGCGCGCCGCTCAACGCGAACGTTATGGCCGCATGAGAGCTCTACTTTTTCTCGGCAGCTATTTAGAAAAAGCCTCATCTTCTGGCGCAGTTAAGGGCTATTTGGAAGGAGACGCACAATGTCCGTCAAGACGCTGATCGCAATGTTTGCGACTGTTGCCGCCGGGTTTGCGGCCCCGACGATCGTGCAAGCGGCGCAGGAGAAGCCGGCCATGCAAACCGCAATGCCCAAGCCCAGCAGGAGCGGCCATGCCGCGGTCAACGGTGTGAACTACTATTACGCCGTCTATGGCAAGGGTGAGCCGCTGTTGCTCCTTCATGGCGGCCTGGGCCAGATCGAGATGTTCGGCCCCAACCTTACCAAGCTCGCGCGGAGCCGGCAGGTGATCGGCGTCGATTTGCAGGGCCACGGCCGCACGTCGCTGGGCAATCGCGAGATCAGCCTGGTCGACATGGGCAACGACATGGCCGGCGTGCTGAAGAAGCTCGGCTACGACAAGGTCGACGTGCTCGGCTATTCGATGGGTGGCGGCGTCGCGTTCCAATTCGCCGCTCAACACCAGGAAATGGTTCGCCGCCTGGCGCTGGTTTCCGCCGGGTACTCGCAGGACGGATTCTATCCGGAGATGTTGCCGCAGCAGGCGGCAGTCGGCGCCGCGATGCTGGAGCAGATGAAGGGAACGCCGATGTACAAGTCGTACGTGGCGATTGCGCCGCACCCGGGAGAGTTCCCGAAGCTGCTCGACCAGATGGGCGCCTACATGCGCAAGCCGTACGACTGGTCGGCGGACGTCAAGAAGCTGACCATGCCCGTGATGCTGATCTTCGGCGACAGCGACATGTACCGTCCGGAGCACATCGTGAAGTTCTACCAGTTGCTCGGCGGTGGACTGAAGGACGCCGGCTGGCAGCGCGAGCACATGTCGCAGAACCGCCTGGCGATCCTGCCGAACATCACGCACTACGAAATGGGCCTCGCACCGCAGTTGGTCGACGTCGCTCTGCCGTTCCTGAACGGACAAGGCCGCGCCAAGAGTTGGGACGAGCAGGTGAGCGGGAAGTAAATCTCACCGTGCCTTCACCGCTGGACCAAACACTTTCACAACCATGAAAATCGACATCTTCAATCACGTCATGCCGCTGCCTTACCTGGACATGATGAAGCAGCACCTGAAGGACCAGGGTATCCTCAAACGCATGAGCAACCTGCGCATGCTCTGGGACATCGAGTCGCGGGTGCGGATGCTGGACGAAAAATTCCCCGACGTGCAGCAGGTGCTGACGCTGTCGCTGCCTTCCCCCGAGCTGGTGGGGGGTCCGGAGCTTTCGCCCGAGCTCGCGCGCATCGCCAACGACGGCATGGCGGGCATGACGGCGAAATGGCCGAAGAAATTTCCGGCCTTCGTGGCCTCGCTGCCGATGAACAACGTTCCCGCGGCGCTCGAGGAGATGGACCGCGCCATCGCCAGGCTCGGCGCGCGCGGCGTACAGATCTGCACGAGCGTCAATGGCCGCCCGCTGGACGAGCCGGAGTTCTTCCCGGTGTTCGAGCGCGCGACCAAGAAGCACGATGTGCCGATCTGGATGCACCCGGCGCGGCCCGGTTCGCGCCCCGACTACGTCGGCGAGCAGAAATCGAAATACGAGATCTGGCAGGTGCTCGGATGGCCTTTCGAGACGAGCATCGCCATGGCGCGCATGGTGTTCTCGGCTTTCTTCGAGAGACTCCCGGGCTTGCGTATCATCACGCATCACTGCGGCGGCATGATCCCGTATTTTTCGGGCCGCGCCGAAACACTCTGGGCGCAGCTCGGCAGCCGCACCGCCGACGAGAACTACGAGGACGTGCTCAAACGCATGTCGAAAAAGCCGATCGAGTATTTCCGCATGTTCTACGGCGACACGGTGCTCGGCGGCTCGGCCTCGGCGCTGCGCTGCGGGCTGGATTTCTTCGGCGCCGACCGCGTGCTGTTCGCGAGCGACTGCCCGTTCGATCCGGAGGGCGGGCCGATGTTCATCCGCGAGGGGATTCGCTCGGTCGAGGATCTCAAGCTGCCGGAAGCGGACAAGCGGAAGATCTACTTTGGAAATGCGATGAAGCTGCTGCGCATGCCGCTCAAGCAGAAAAAATAGCCTGGCGCAGCGCAAATAAAAGGGGCCTCACGGCCCCTTTTATTGAACATAACTCTATTTCAGTGCAGCGAGTCCCGCAGCGGCGCACTGGGCATCCTGTTCGCCCGTGGCGCCCGAAGCGCCGATGGCGCCGACGATCTTGCCGTCCATGACGATCGGGAAACCGCCGTCGAGCGGCACCGCGCCTTCCAGCCCCAGAATGCGCAGGCCAGCGCCGCCGCCCGCCACCGCGTCCTGAAACACCTTGGTCGGCCGCTTGAACAGCGCCGCCGAGCGGGCCTTGCCGATCGCCACCGAAACGCTTCCGGTCTGGGTGGCATCCATTTTCTCGAGGTAGACCAGATCGCCGGAGATGTCGGTCACGGCGAACGCCATTTTCCAGTTGTTCTTGCGCGCCTCGGCCTCGGCCGCAGCAGCGGCCTTCTTGGCGTTTTCGAGACTGATGGGAGCGCCGTAGGGATTCGGCATCTGCGCCAGCGCGCTCGACGCGCATAGCGCGAACAACATGGCCAGCAGGGACTTCAGAATAGTCTGCGACATGGTACTCCTCCTTTGTTTAGCTACGGTTGTAAAGCCACGTCTGTATGCGAACAGGTGCGGCATTGATTTAATTCCCCGGCCCCAACGCAGCGATGCCCGCGTTGGCGATCTGTTCGTCCAGGATGGCGATGACCACGTTCCACTTGTTCTTGCGCGCCTCGGCCTCGCAGGCGGCACCGATTTTCTTGCAGTCTTCCAGGTTCAGGCAGGGTTTGGTTTTCACTTCTTCCGCTCCGGATCAGTTTTTCAATGCGCTTCGAATCTGCTCCAGCGCCGCCGGATCCTCGATAGTGGTGAGATCTCCCGGGTCCCGCCCTTCCGCGAGCGCCTGGATCGTGCGCCGCAAAGTCTTGCCCGAGCGGGTCTTGGGCAGCAGGGACACGAAGTGTACCGCACGCGGCCTGGCGATGGCGCCCAGGTGCTTGTCGACGGTCTCCATGACCTCCTTCTCCAATGCCTTGCGGCCGTCGGCCGAATTCAGCCGCGCCGTATCCTTCGCCACGGCAAATGCGAGCGGCATCTGGCCCTTCAGGGAATCGGCCACGCCCACGACGGCGCATTCTGCGATGTTCGAGTGCATGTTGACCGCTTCTTCGATCTCGCGCGTGCCCAGGCGGTGCCCGGCGACGTTGATCACGTCGTCGGTGCGGCCGAGGATGAAGTAATAGCCGTCCTTGTCGCGGATGCCCCAGTCGAAAGTCGAGTACACCTGCTTGTTCCGGAAGGTGCCGAAATAGGTCTTGACGAATCGCTCGTCGTCTCCCCAGACGGTGGACATGCACCCCGGCGGCAGGGGCGGCGCGATGGCGACTACCGCTTTTTCATCTGTGCCGGCCTCGGCGGCGTCGGCTTCGCGCAGGAGTTTGAGATCGTAGCCATAAGCGGGAAAGCTCGGGCTGCCGAGCTTGATCGCCGTCTTCTCCACGCCCCGAACGGCCGACAGGATCGGCCAGCCCGTCTCGGTCTGCCAGTAGTGATCGATGACGGGCTTGCCCAGCGCTTCCGCGATCCAGCGGTGGGTCGGCTCGTCGAGCGGCTCGCCCGCGAGAAAGAGATGCTTAAGCGAGGAGATGTCGTACTTCTTCAAGTAAGCCGGGTCGTGCTTCTTCAGCACCCGGATCGCGGTCGGCGCCGAGAACATCACGTTGACCTTGTGGTCCTGGACGATTTTCCACCAGATCCCGGCATCGGGCCGGACCGGAACGCCCTCGTAGAGGATGGTGGTCATGCCCGCGATCAGCGGCCCGTAGATGATGTAGGAATGCCCCACCACCCAGCCGATGTCCGAGGTGGTGAACATCGTCTCTCCCGCCTCGCCGCAATAGATGTGCTTCATCGACGCCGCGAGCGCCACCGCGTAGCCGCCGACGTCGCGCTGCACGCCCTTGGGCCTGCCGGTCGTGCCCGACGTATACAGGATGTAGGACGGCTCGTTCGATTCGAGCCAGGCAACCGGCACCCGTGCGTCCATGTGCTTCAGGCGCAGCTCGGCGTAATCCAGATCGCGCCCGGCCGCCACTTGCATCGACTGGTCGAGCCCGCGCCGGACGATGACGACTTTGCGGGGCGGATGCTTCGCCAGCCTGATCGACTCGTCCACCAGCGCCTTATAGGTCACCACCTTCCCCATGCGGCTGCCGCCGTCGGCGGTGACCATGAGCTTCGGCCGGGCGTCGTCGATGCGCGCCGCGAGGCTCGCGGCTGCGAACCCGCCGAACACCACCGAGTGGACCGCGCCTATCCTCGCGCAGGCGAGAATGACGAAGACCGCTTCCGGGATCATGGGCATGTAGACGATGACCCGATCGCCTTTGCCGACTCCCAGCGAGCGCATCATCGCCGCCGCGCGCTGCACTTCGAGGTGGAGCTCGCGGTAGCTGAAGCTCCTCTCCTCGTCCGTTTCCGTGGAAATATAGACGAGCGCCTTCTGATCGCCGCGCGCTGCCAGGTGCCGGTCGAGCGCGTTGTAGCAAAGGTTGGTTTCCCCGCCCACGAACCAGCGCGCGAAAGGCGGCCGGCGGTAGTCGAGCACTTTCGCGGGCGGCCTCTCCCAGTGCACGAGCTTCGCCTGCTCCGCCCAGAAGCCCTCTTTGTCTTCGATGGAGCGCCGGTGGAATTCGCGGTAAGTCGTCATCGGATCCGGCTCTGCCCCTGCCCCCCTACTTCGGCCGGTTCCTGAGCGCCTGGGTGATCTTGTCCAGCGGAAGCTCGACATTGAGGCGCCGGCACACGGCCAGAAGGAAAGGCAGCATTCGTCGCAGCATTTCGCCGGCCGCGTCGCCCAGCTGCTGCGCATCGGCGTGTTCGATGACCTGCACCGCCCGATCGATGTCGCTCGGCAAGCTCACGGGCTTCAGCGGACTCGCTTCGCCCTGGTCGACGGTGCGCTGGGCCTTGCGGCTCGCCGCATCCTGCAGGCGCTGCTGCGCCATCTTCATGAGTTCCTCGATCGAGGCGACGGTATCCACGTCGAGCGCCGCAAGACCGATGCTCGTGCGGATCCTGAGCACCTGGTCGCGATAAGTGACCTGCGCTTTATCCAGCTGTTCGTGCATGCGGCGCGCAAAGGCGAGCGCCTGCTGGGAGGAGGTCCCCGGGAAGATCACCGCAAAAGTCGCCTCTGCGGTGCGCCCCATCGAATCTTCGGCGCGCAGCGTGCTCATCACGAGCTTGGCGACCTTGGCCAGCAGCTGGTCGGCCACGGCTCTTCCGACTTTCTCGGTGATTTCGCCGTAGGTATCCAGCCGGAAGGTCAGGACGGAAAGCGGCCCGCCGTGCCGCCTCGCGTGGGAGTAATGCTTGCCGCCTTCGGTAGCGAGGTAGTGCGGCGTGAAAGTCCCCGTGACCGGGTCACGGGTGACGGTTTGATCGAGCGCCTGCTTGTTGACGACGAGCTGCTGCTTCGCCTCGACGAGGTGCAGGAGGTTGTCGATGCGCGAAAGGATCTCCGTGCCGTCGGTGGTCTTGGTGATGAAGTCGTTCGCTCCGGCCGCGCGCGCGCGCTTCTTGGTGGAGTCCTCCTCGTCCCCGGAGATCACGATCACCGGCATGCTGCGAATGCGCTGGTCTTGGGACTGGCGGATGCGCTCGAGGAGCGCGAAGCCGTCGAGCACCGGCATCTGGATGTCGGAGAACACCACCACTATGGAAGGATCCGTCGAGATCGCCTCCCAGCCGGCCTCGCCGTTCGCCTCCTCCCGGACGTCGAAACTCTTGCGGATCAGGCGCGCAAGCGTGGTGCGGACGATCTTGGAATCGTCCACGAGAAGCACGCGCTGCTTCGGGATCTGAGTGGACACTGAGCCGCCGGGATTCGAGCTCATCTCAGGCTGCCAGATCGACGGCGATGCGTCCCTTGGCCGCGCCCTTCAGCAGGCCGTCGAACGCCCGCGGGAGCTCGTCGAACGGGATGGTTCGCGTCATCTCCTTCAAGTGCGCCGGCCGCATGTCGCCCGCCAGCCGCCGCCACACCTCGCGGCGCAGGGCCATGGGCGTGGCTCCGGAGTCGATCCCCAGCAGGCTCACGCCGCGCAGGATGAAGGGCGCGACCGAGGTGTTCAGATTCATGCTCGCCGCGAGGCCGATCGAAGCGATGGTTCCGCCCGGCATCATCGTGCTCGCCATCCAGGCGAGCACCTCTCCCCCGAGATTGTCCACGGCTCCGGCCCAGCTCGCCTTGTCGAGCGGCTTGATTTTCGAGAGGTCGAGGCTCTTTCTCGACATCACTTCCTTGGCTCCGAGATTCCTCAAGTATCCGGCCTCGTTGTCCTTTCCGGTCAACGCGACGACGTCATACCCGAGGCCTGACAGGACATCGATCGCGATCGAGCCCACGCCGCCGGTCGCGCCGCTCACGATCACCGGACCCTTGGCGGGCGCGAGGCCGTTCGCCTCCATGCGCACGATCGCGAGGCCGGCGGTGTACCCGGCCGTCCCGAGGGCCATCGCATCGAAGAGATTCATTCCCTTCGGCATGGGAACCACCCAGTCCGCCGGGACCCTGGCGTATTCGGCGTAACCGCCGTCGTGCGCGACGCCCAGGTCGTAGCTCGTGCAGATGACTGCGTCGCCGCGCGAAAAGCGCGGGTCGGTCGACTCCGTCACCGTCCCCGACAGGTCGATGCCGCCGACGCAGGGGAAGCGGCGGATGATCTTGCCGGCTCCGGTCGCGGCGAGCGCGTCCTTGTAGTTCACGCTGGAATACGCGACGCGCACCACCACCTCGCCCTTGTCGAGGTCCTCGAGAGAGAGTTCCTCGAAACTCGCAACGGCCTTTTTTTCGATCTCGCGGATGCGATAAGCCTTGAATTTGTTCATGGGTCGATTATACCGGCGCTGCGGCGCCCGACCCGCCGCTCAATCGGGAGGGCGCCGGCGCTCGGCGAGATAGTCGCGCGACTGCATCTCGACGAGACGGCTGGCGGTGCGGTCGAACTCCAACACCATGGCGCGCAGCCGCGGGTCTCCGGGGTCCTCCTCGATCTTGAGCAGCTTTTCCGGCGCCGCTTCTGCGGAGACGATCAGCTTGACCCGGTTGTCGTAGAACACGTCGATCATCAGCGTGAAGCGGCGCGCCTCCTCCGCGAAACCGAGCCCCATTCGCGGCACCCCGGAGACGATCACCGTGTGGAAGCGCTTCGCGAGGTCGAGATAGTCGTGCTGCGAGCGGCCCCAGCCGCAGATCACCGCAAAATCGAACCAGACGATGCCGCCCGCCCGGTGGCGGTAGGGAATCACGCGGCCCTCCACGTCGAGCTCCTGGAATTCCTCCTCGACTTCCGCAATTCTCTTGAAGGTCTCGAGCAGCGCCTGGTCGGTTTGCTCGCCGAGCGGCGCATGGTAGACCTTGACGCCTTCCAGCATTCGCTGACGGTAGTCGACGCCGCCGTCGACGTGCAGAACGTCCAGGCGCTCCTTGAGCAGCGCGATCGTGGGCAGGAAATTCTCGCGTTTCAGGCCGTCCTTATACAGTTCGTCCGGATGGTAGTTCGAGGTCACGCAGCAGACGACTCCGAGATCCATCACCCGGCCGAGCAGCCGGCCCACGATCATGGCATCGGCGATGTCGTTCACGTGCATCTCGTCGAAGCAGATGAGGCGGTAGCGCTTGGCGATGCGCTCGGCGAGCGCAGCCAGGGGATCTTCGCGGCCCTTCAGCTCCTCGAGCTCCCGGTGCACGTCGCGCATGAAATGGTGGAAATGCACGCGCCGCTTCCTGACCAGCGGCAGGCACCGGTAGAAGCTGTCCATCAGGAAGCTCTTTCCCCGGCCCACCCCGCCCCACAGGTACACGCCGCGCGGCAGCCGCGGGTGCACCACCAGGCGCTTGAGCGCCGTGCTGCGCCGCGCCTTGTAGGCGGTCCACTCCTCGTAGAGCTGCTGCAGCCGCTCGACCGCGCGCAGCTGCGAAGAATCGCTTTTGAACCCGCGGCGTTCCAGCGTGCTGTGGTAGAGACCGACGACCGACAGAATCTCCGCGGATCCCTGCAATTTCTCGGCGGTCTCCGGCGGGCTGTCGTTCATCAGATATTGAGCGCGCGCCTGTCCACCGCCAGCGCAGCGTCCTTCATCGCTTCAGAGAGCGAAGGATGCGCGTGGCAGATCATCCCGATGTCCTCGCTGCTCGCCCGGAATTCCATGGCGACCACCGCTTCGGCAATCAGCTCGGAGGCGAACGCCCCGATGATGTGCACCCCGAGTACGGCGTCCGTATTGGCATCCGCGAGGAATTTCACCAGGCCGCTCGTGTCGCCGAGCGCCCGCGCCCGGGCATTGGCCATGAACGGGAAGGTGCCGGCACGGTAGGCGACGCCTTCGGCCTTCAGCTGCTGCTCGGTTTTGCCCACCCACGCGATCTCGGGCGTGGTGTAGATCACCCAGGGGATGGTATTGAAATCCACGTGCGGGTGCTGCCCGGCGATGCGCTCGGCCACGGCCACGCCCTCCTCCTCCGCCTTGTGCGCGAGCATCGGCCCGCGCACCACGTCGCCGATCGCCCACACGCCAGCGAGACTCGTGCGGCAGTGCTCGTCCACGACGACGAAGCCGCGCTCGAGCTTGAGGCCGACGCCTCCGGCGTTGAGGCCTTCCGTGTTGGCGATGCGGCCGATCGAGACGATGAGACGGTCGAAAATCGCGCTCTGAGCCTTGCCCTCCGCGTCCGCGTATTCGACCGTCACGTCCTTTTTAGCCTTCACGCCCGCAATTTTCACGCCGAGCTCGATCTTCAGACCCTGCTTGGTGAACACCTTCCACGCTTCCCTGGCGATCTGCTCGTCGGCAGCGCCCAAGAAAACCGGCAGCGCCTCGAGGATCGTCACCTCCGACCCGAGCCTGCGCCAGACGCTGCCCATTTCCAGTCCGATCACGCCCGCGCCGATGACGCCGAGGCGTTTGGGCACCTCGGGAATGGCGAGCGCACCGTCATTGCTGAGGATCAGCTTCTCGTCGAATGCCGCCCCCGACAGCGCTCGCGGCACCGATCCGGTCGCGACGATCACGTTCTTCGCGGTCAAAGTCTCGTTTTGTGGGCCGGCAACCGCGATTTCGCATCCGTCGGCGCCCGCCTTGGTGAAGCTGCCGCGGCCGTGAAAGAACGCGACCTTGTTCTTCTTGAAAAGGTAAACCACGCCGTCGTTGCTCGCCTTT
>Ga0209131_1002371_pt1 | contig 12810 bp, 12 predicted proteins | sample GraSoi_2013_40cm_FD_185826 | JGI IMG/M metagenome (GOLD analysis project Ga0209131, IMG submission 185826) | Grasslands soil microbial communities from the Angelo Coastal Reserve, California, USA - Sample 9_17_2013_40cm (SPAdes) (version 2) | ecosystem: Environmental > Terrestrial > Soil >...
CGTGCTGAAATGCTCAGACTGAGACACTACGGAGTCATCGAGGTGGTGAGACAATCGAGCCCATGAACGAGATGACCCGTCCCGCGGCGAGCCGGGTGGCCGATCGCATCGACCGAGTCAGGGTTTCGTATGCGGTCCTGCCCCTCGCGCAGCCGGTGAGCGATGCGAAGGTGCTCACGGGACGGCAGAAGCCGCTTTCCGAAGTGTCGTTCGTGTTCGCCGAGATCGGCACGCGCGACGGCCTCGAGGGCGTGGGCTTCGCCTACTCGAAACGCGCGGGCGGTCCCGGCATCTACGCGCACGCGAAGGAAGTCGCGCCGAATCTCCTCGGCGAGGATCCGAGCGACATCCAGAAGATCTACACGAAGCTGCTGTGGGCCGGCGCGTCCGTCGGTCGCAGCGGCCTCACGGTCCAGGCGATGGCGCCCTTCGACATCGCGCTGTGGGACATGAAGGCGAAGCGCGCGGGCCTGCCGCTCGCGAAGCTCATCGGCTCGCACCACGATTCGATCCAGTGCTACAACACCTCGGGCGGATTCCTGCAGGCACCGCTCGACCAGGTGCTGGGCAACATCGATGCGGCGCGCGCGCGCGGCATCGGCGGCATCAAGATCAAGGTGGGCCAGCCCGACATCGCCATCGACATGAAGCGCGTGGAAACCGTGCGGCGCCATCTCGGCGACGGCTTCCCGCTGATGGTGGACGCAAACCAGCAGTGGGATCGCGTGACGGCGATGCGCGTGTGCCGCCGGCTCGAGCCCTTCGACCTCACATGGATCGAGGAGCCGCTCGACGCCTACGACAACGAAGGCCATGCCGGGCTCGCCGCCGCGCTCGACACGCCCATCGCCACCGGCGAGATGCTCACCAGCTACAACGAGCATGCGCAGCTCATCCACGCGCGCGGCTGCGATTTCGTGCAGCCCGACGCGCCGCGCGTGGGCGGCGTGACGCCCTTCCTGCAGATCCTCGCGCTCGCGGACTCGAAGGGACTCAGCCTCGCCCCGCACTTCGCGATGGAGATCCACGTGCATCTCGCCGCCACCTACGCGCGCGAGCCATGGCTCGAGCACTTCGAGTGGCTGGAACCGCTCTTCAACGAGCGTCTCGAGCTCGCCGAAGGCCGCATGAAGGTGCCGCAGCGCCCCGGCCTGGGCTTCACCTTGAGCGAGCAGGCCCGGCGCTGGACCCGGCACGAGGAAACGATCAACGCCTGACGAGGAGGAGACGATGGCCAAGGGCAACGAGAAGGTCGTGGGAATCCTGAACCGCATCCTCGAAGCCGAGCTCGCCGGCGTCGTGCGCTACACGCACTACTCCTTCCTCGTCTTCGGCTTCGGGCGCATCCCGATCGTCTCGTGGCTGCGAAGCCAGGCGAACGAGGCGCTCGCGCACGCGACCGCGGTCGGCGAATGGATCACGACGCTGGGCTCGCATCCGTCGCTCGCGATCGGCCCGCTGCTCGAATCCCACAAGCACGACATCGGCGACATCCTGCGCGAGTCGCTCGCGGCCGAAGCCGCGGCGCTGAAGCTCTATCGCGACCTGCTGAAGGCCGTGGAGGGAAAGCACGTGGCGCTCGAGGAGTTCGCGCGCGGGATGATCATGGCCGAGGAGATGCACGCGGCCGAGGTGAACAAGATGCTGCGCAAGCCCGGGGAGACTGCGGCGTTCAAGGCGCGCGGCAAGGCATGAGCGCAGCGCCGCGCGCGCTCGTCGCCGCGACGGCGCTGCTGGCCATCGGGCTCGCCCTCTCGGGCATCCATCCCCACGACCGCACCACCTGGTTCCTCGAAGTCGTCCCGGTGATGATCGGCCTCGTCCTCATGTGGGCGACGTGGGGCCGGTTTCCCCTCACCACCCTGCTCTACGTCCTCATCATCGTCCACGGATTCGTGCTCATCGTGGGCGGCGCCTATACCTACGCGCGCGTGCCCCTGGGCTTCACGATCCAGGAGATGTTCGGCCTGTCGCGCAACCCGTACGACAGGATCGGCCACTTCATGCAGGGCTTCATGCCCGCGGTGCTGGCGCGCGAGATCCTGCTGCGCGGCGGATATGTCTCGCGCGGCCACGCGAAGATGCTCGCCTTCATCGCGATCTGCATCCCGGTCGCGTTCAGCGCGTTCTACGAGCTGATCGAGTGGTGGGCGGCGCTGGCACTCGGCCAGGGCGCCGATGATTTCCTCGGCACGCAGGGCGATCCGTGGGACACGCAGTCCGACATGTTCATGGCGCTCATCGGCGCATCGACGGCGGTGCTCCTCCTCTCGCGTCTGCACGATCGCCAGATCGCAGCGCTCCCCGCCCCAAAGAACTAGCGGTTCGCCGAACCGATCCGCGCCGGGGGTGTCCTCCATTGACAGGAGGATTCCATGGGAACCACGCTCACACCCGACAACGTCCCGCCCGAGCGCGCGCCGGCGCAACCGAAAGGCCACGACACGCGCTCACTCGGCCCGGGCGACAGCTCCGATAGCGGGTCGGACATGGCAGGGACGCACCTCGAGGACGATGAAACCGAGAGCGAGATCGCGGGCGGAGAGCGCCTTCCGGGCGACGAAGACGTTTCGCCGGATCGCATCGTCGGCGCTAACGAAGCCGGCCTCGGCGACGGCCTCGATGAGGCCGAGGAAGCCGAGCTCGGCATCACTGACGAAGAGCGGCGAGAACCCGGGAGCTTGCGTAACCGTCAGCCGCCATCCCAGCGGAAGACTGGAAAGCCTTGATCGCTTCCACCGTGCGCGAGCCCAAGATCCCATCGGCCGCGCCCGAATAGAAGCCGCGCTCGGTCAGCCATAGCTGCAGCTCCACGCGCTCCGCGCGCGAGAGCATGCGTTCGTCCGTTGGCCACGCGGCGACAAGGGGCCCGCCGCCCTGCAGGCGATCGGCCAGGTGCGCGATCGCGAGCGCATACGATTCCGAATTGTTGTAGACGTGGATGGCGTTGTAGTTCGCGAATACGAGGAACGCGGGACCCCGCGTGCCGGCGGGCAACAACAACGCCCCGCGATCGGGTCCGGTCAACGGCTTGTTGCCCACGCGCCGTATTCCCAGCTGCTTCCATTGCGCGAGATCGTGCCGGTTTTGGCGCCCGGACGGCCCCGAGTATCCCTTCGGCAGCGTGACCTCGTAACCCCACCGCTCTCCATTCACCCAGCCCGCACCCTTGAGGTAATTGCCGATCGAGCCCAACGCGTCGGGAATCGAGCCCACGACGTCACGCCTGCCGTCGCCGTCCATGTCCACCGCGGAACGGCGAAATGTGGACGGCATGAATTGCCCATGACCGAACGCGCCTGCCCATGAGCCCACCATCTCCTCGGGCTTCACGTCGCCTGCCTGCAGGATCTGCAGCGCCGCCACGAGCTCGCCCCGGAAGTAGCGCTGCCGCGGTCCGTTGCACGAAAGCGTGGCGAGCGAACGCACCAACGATCGCCGGCCCAGGCGCTTTCCGTAATTCGTCTCCACGCCCCATACCGCGACGAGCGCGTGGCGATCGACGCCATAGCGGCGCTCGGCATTCGCGAGCGCCGTGCGCCAGCGCTCGAGCATCTCGCGGCCATCGGAGATGCGCTGCTCGTCGACGAGCTTCGCGAGGTACTCCCAGACCGGCGTCTCGAATTCGGGCTGGCTTTCCATCCGCTCGATGACGGTGGGGTCCGGCTGCAGGTTGTTGAACGCGTTGTCGATGACCGTCGCCTTGATGCCGTTCGACCCGGCCTCGGCACGCAGCTCCTTCACGCAAGCGTCGAAGTCCTGCGAGAAAGCGGGACATGATGCGAGCAGCAGCGTGAGGAACGCCTTCTTCATGCCCGCTTCTCGAGCGCGAAACCCGCGATGCGCTTGTAGTTGTCTGAAAGCTCGCGCAGCTGCGCCTGGCTGATCACATCGTCGATGTTGTCGAAGGGCTTGCCGCCGGTCAGCTCTTCGACCTTCATGATGATGTAGTCCGGCGGGAACTGGCGGTTGGTGCGCACGATCTTCGCCGTGGCCTCGAGGCGCGCCTTCTCGTAGGCCGCGAGCGCGGCCATGGGCTCGCCGCCCTTCGCCAGCTCGTCGGCAAGCACGCGCGCATCGATGAGCGCCTGTGCGGCGCCGTTGGAGCCGCGTGGGTACATCGGATGCGCGGCATCTCCCATGAACGTCACGCGCCCGAAGGTCCAGCGATCCACCGGGTCCTTGTCCACCATCGGATATTCGAGGATCGTGCCGGCCGCGCGGATCATCTCCGGCACGTCGAGGAAACCGAAACGCCAGTCGCTATAGATGCCGATGAAGTCCTCGAGCTTGCCGGGCTTGTTCCAGTCGTTCATCGGCTCGCCGGGCATGCGCATCTCCGCCATCCAGTTGACGAGCTGGTTCCCGGCACCGTCCGCGTCGTCCACGATCGGATAGATCACGATCTTGCCGGTATCCACGGTTCCGATGCGCAGGTAGCTGCGCCCGCCCAGGATCGGCTTGCGTCGCGTCACGCCACGCCACGTATTGATTCCGGTGAACGCCGGGCGCTCAGCCGGATAAAACTGCCGGCGCACGATGGAATTGAAGCCATCACACGCAACGGCGATGTCGGCGCGGATCGCCTCGCCCGCGATGCGAAGCGAAACCCCGCCCGCATCCTGCTCCACGCCGTCGCAACGACGCCCGGTGACGATGCTTCCCGCGAGCAGCCTCTCTGTCACCGCGTCGAAGAGCACACGATGGAGCTTACCGCGATGGATACCCAGCTCCGGATGCTCGTAGCCCGCGAACCGTCCGCGCGGCTCCCGGTAGATGAGCTGCCCGAAGCGGTTGAAGAAGACGCTCTCCTCGTTCTCGATGGCCACGGCGCGCAGGCGCTCCTCGAGCCCGAGCGCGGCGAGCTCGCGCATTCCGTGGGGCAGGAGCGTAATGCCCACGCCGAGCTCCTTCACTTCGCGCGCCGATTCATACACGGTGCAGGCGAGCCCATGCCGGTGCAGCGCCAGCGCGAACGCAAGGCCCGCGATGCCGCCGCCCACGATCGCGATGCGCATGCCTATTCCGCCTTGATGCCGGCCGACTTCACCACCTCGGCCCAGCGCACGACGTCGGCCTCCATCAGCGCGCGCAACTGCGCGGGCGTGCTGGTGAGCTCCTGCATCCCCTGCTTCGCCAGCGCCTCGCGCACGTCCGCCGTCGCGAGCGCCTTCTGCAGGTCCGCGTCGATGCGATTCACGATCGCCGCCGGCGTGCGCGCCGGCGCCCACAAGGCGTACCAGATGTCGGTGTTGGCATTGCGAAGGCCGAGCTCGGCGAGCGTGGGAATGTCGGGCGCGAGGGGATGGCGCTTCTCGCCGCCGGAGGCGAGTGCCACGAGCTTGCCCGCCTTCACGTTCGCGATGGCCACATGGACCGGAAGGAACATGATCGGCACTTCGCCGCCGAGAAGCTGCGTGACCGCGGGGCCCGTGGCCGAGAACGGGATGTGCACGATGTCCACGCCCGCGCGTGCCTTGAAGAGCTCCATTGCCATGTGGTGCGGCGTGGCGATGCCGGGGGATCCATAAACGAAGGCACCGGGACGCGCCTTCGCCTGCACGATGAGGTCTTTCGCGGTGGTGATGCCGAGTTTCGGATGGACGACGAGAAGCAGCGACGCGCTGGCCGCGAGCCCGATCGGCTCCAGGTCCGCGACCGGGTCGTATGGCATGTCCTTGTAGAGCGTCTTGTTGATGATGAGCGTGGAGGCGCCCATCACCAGCGTGTAGCCGTCCGGCGCCGATCTTGCGACCTGGTTGGCGCCGAGGTTTCCCGACGCGCCGGGACGGTTGTCCACCACGACCGGCTGTCCCCACATTTCGGCCAGCTTCGGTCCCACGGTGCGCGCCAGGATGTCCATGCCGGTGCCCGGAGAGAACGGGACCACGATCTTCACCGGCTGCGTGGGCCAGGACTGCGCATGCGCCGCGAGGCACCACGCCAGCAGGCCCAACGCGAGTGCATTTCGAATCGAGCGCATCGACTTCCTCCTCGACGGACAGTCTACCGGCGGGAGGCGCGCTTCAGGTGTTGGGCAGCGTTCCCCCCGCCGAACGGCCGATGACCGCGAGGAACTCGCGCCGCGTCGATGGATCCTCGCGGAACGCGCCCACCATGCGGCTCGTGATGAGGCCGACGCCGGGCTTGTGCACGCCGCGCGTGGTCATGCATTGGTGCGCGGCCTCGATCACCACGGCCACGCCGCGCGGCTGGAGGATTTCCTGCAGCGTATCGGCGATCTGCACCGTCATCTTTTCCTGGACCTGCAGGCGGCGCGCATAAATCTCCACCAGGCGCGCAAGCTTCGAGATGCCGACCACGCGCTTGTCCGGCAGGTAGCCCACGTGCGCCTTGCCGATGATCGGAACCATGTGATGCTCGCAATGGCTCTCGAAGCGGATGTCGCTCATCACGATCATCTCGTCGTAGCCCTCGACTTCCGTGAACGTGCGCTCGAGGATCGCGGCCGGGTCCTGCCCATAACCGGCGAAGAATTCCTCGTACGCGTGCGTCACTCGCAGGGGGGTGTCACGCAATCCCTCGCGCGAGGGATCGTCACCTGCCCAGAGAATGAGGGTCCGTACCGCTTCTTCGGCTTGCTGTCTCGTGGGGCGTTCGGCCATTTCTCTCTCCGGCAGTGTTGCCGAAGAGTCTACCGCCTACCGCCCACCGCCTGCCGCCTACCCCTCCTGGAAAGCCTCTTCGCGGCGCTTCGAGATCGAGGGCGAGGCCACGAGCACGATCAGAATCGTCGACACGACCAGCAGCGTGAGGCTGATCGGTCGCGTGAGGAATACCATCGGATCCCCGCGCGAGAGCAGGAGCGCGCGCCTCAAGTTCTCCTCCATCATCGGCCCCAGCACGAATCCGAGCAGCAGCGGCGCCGGTTCCACCTCGAGCTTGATGAAGACGTACCCGATGAAGCCGAAGAGCGCGGCGAGAAGCACGTCCATCCACGCGTTGCTGATCGAATACACGCCGATGCAGCAGAAGATGAGGATCGCCGGAAAGAGGTAGTCGTACTTCACGGTGAGCAGCTTCACCCACATGCCGATGAGCGGGAGGTTCAGCACCACCAGCATGAAGTTGCCGACCCACATGGAGGCGATCATTCCCCAGAAGAGCTCGGGCTTGGCCGTCATGATCTGGGGGCCCGGCTGGATGCCGTGGATGATCATCGCGCCGATCATGAGCGCCATCGTCGGATTCGACGGGATGCCCAGTGTGAGCAGCGGAATGAAGGACGTCTGCGCCGCGGCATTGTTGGCCGACTCCGGCGCGGCAACGCCCTCGATCGCGCCCTTGCCGAAGCGCGACGGGTCCTTCGCGAGCTTCTTCTCCAGCGTGTAGGCCGAGAACGAGCCCAGCACGGGGCCGCCACCCGGGAGGATGCCCAGCGCCGAGCCCAGGACGGTGCCGCGTACCACCGCGCCGAACGACTGCTTGATGTCCTGCCAGTTGGGCCACAGGCCCGTGATCGACTTGGTGAACACCTCGCGCTCCGCGTCGCCCTGCTCGAGGTTGCGGATGATCTCGGAGAAACCGAACATGCCCATGGCGATCGTGCCGATGCCCACGCCGTCGATCAGCTCCGGCAGGCCGAAGCTGTAGCGCGCCACACCCGAATTGACATCGGTGCCGATGAGGCCCAGCAGCAATCCCAGCACGATCATCCCGATCGCCTTCACGATCGAGCCGTGCGCGAGCACCACCGCGGCGATGAGGCCCAGCACCATGAGCGAGAAGTAATCGGCCGGTCCGAACTTCAGCGCCAGCTCGGCGAGCGGCGGCGCGAACGCGGCGATGAGCAGCGTGGCCACGCTGCCGGCGAAGAAGGATCCGAGCGCGGCGATCCCGAGCGCCTTGCCGGCCTGGCCCTTTCGCGCCATCTGGTACCCGTCGAGGCAGGTGACTACCGAGGACACCTCACCGGGCAGGTTCACGAGGATCGAGGTCGTCGATCCGCCGTATTGCGCGCCGTAGTAGATGCCGGCCAGCATGATGAGCGCCGAGACCGGCGGCAGGACGAACGTCGCGGGAAGCAGCATCGAAATCGTCGCGATGGGTCCGATGCCGGGAAGCACGCCGATCAATGTCCCGAGCATGCAGCCGAGGAAGCAATAGAAGATGTTGGTCCACGTCAGCGCGACGCTGAATCCCAGGACCAGGTTCTGCAGCAGCTCCATGGCGATCCTTGCTTGTAGCTTAAGGGCTGCCCGAGTCTGCTCTGGAAAGCTTGCAGGAAGCTTGCTGCCTTGCGCGAACCTTGCTACGGCTAGAGCTTCGGGATGTGAAGCGTCTTGCTGATCATGAGGCTTCCGGATATCGCGTACAGCAATGCGAGCGGATGCAGCACCCATCCGATCGTCCACGAGCCGCCCCAAAGCTCGTCGCCCAGGCGAGCGTTCCATGCGAGGTACGCGAGCACGGCGACGATCACGACACTGGTGGGAATCGGCGTGCCCTCGAAGTACTTCACCTTGCCCGATTCGCCGGACAGCGACTCCGCGGTGACGTTGTAGCGCGCAAGGCGGCTCACACCGCAGCACACGAAGTAAACAAGTATCACGGCGTCCCACCCACCCTGCATTCCGGCCGCGAATCCCATCGCCGCGGGCGCGACACCGAACGAGATCACGTCGGCCAGCGAATCGAGCTCGCGCCCGAGCGCCGAATGCTGCTGCCTCGAGCGCGCGACCTTGCCGTCGAAGACATCGAAGATGAATGCCGCCGGCGCCATGGCCGCCGCGAAGAGGAAATACGGCAGCGACTCGGTCGCCGTGTACAGCATCGCGAGGAAGATGCACGCCGTCCCGCACGCCGCGTTGGCGAGCGTGAGGAAGTCCGCGAGGTGGAACTCGCGGATCATCGAGAAATGGCTGAGCTTGGCGGCCATGAAGTGTCAGCGCCGAAAAGGGTAGCATTCCCCGAAAACCACACACCGGAGGACAACCCCATGCGGCACTCCATAGCATCGAGACGCGCATTCCTGAAAGGTTCCGCGGCGGTTGCTGCCGCATCGATGGCGCCCGCGATCGTCCGGGCCGCCGATCCGGTCCGCGTCGCATTGATCCTCCCGCTCACGGGGCCCTTCGCTTCCACGGGACGCCAGATCGAGGCCGCGGTGCGCCTCTACATGGCGCGCAACGGGGATACGGTCGCCGGCCGGAAGATCGAGCTGCTGGTGAAGGACGACACCGGGCTCGCGCCGGAGACCACCAAGCGCCTCGCCCAGGAATCGATTGCGCGCGACAACGTAATGTTCCTTGCGGGCTTCGGACTCACGCCCCTCGCCTTTGCGACGGCGCCGGTGGCCACCGAATCGAAGACGCCGATGATCGTCATGGGCGGCGCCACTTCCGTCATTCCGCAACGCTCCCCATTCATCGTGCGCGCGGGCTTCACCGTGCCGCAGATCACCGCGCCGATCGCGCAATGGGCAACGAAGAACGGCATCAAGCGCGTGGTCTCCAGCGTGACCGAGTTCGCACCGGGCCTGGAGTGCGAAAAGACGTTCATCAAATTCTTCACCGAGGGCGGCGGGACCATCATCGAGTCGATGCGCACGCCGCTGCAGAACCCGGACTTTTCGCCGTTCCTGCAGCGCATCAAGGATGCGAAGCCCGAGGCGGCGTTCATCTTCGTGCCCTCGGGCCAGGGCGCCGCGATCATGAAGCAGTTCCAGGACCGCGGTCTCAAGGAAGCCGGCATCAAGCTCATCGGCACCGGCGACATCCTCGACGACGACCTGCTGGAGGCCATCGGGCCCTCGGCCCTGGGTGCCATCACGTCGCACCACTATTCCGCGGCCCACGACTCGCCCGAGAACAAGGAATACGTAGCCGCTTTCATGAAGGCCAACAACATGCGGCCCAACTTCATGTCGATCAACGGCTACGACGGCATGCACGTGATCTACGAGATGCTGAAGAAGACCGGCGGCAACGGCACCGGGGAGCAGCTCGTGGAGGCCGCCAAGGGGCTCAAGTGGCTATCACCGCGCGGGCCCATGTCCATCGACCCGCAGACGCGCGACGTGGTGCAGAACATCTACATCCGCCGCTGCGAGATGAAGGACGGCAAGCTCTGGAACGTCGAGTTCGACAAGGTCGAGAACGTGAAGGATCCCGGCTGATGACCGCGCGCAACAAACCCCCTTTTCGCGCCGACCACGTCGGCAGCTTCCTGCGCCCGAAGTCCGTGATCGACGCGCGCGAGAAGCTCGGGAAGGGCGAGATCAGCAAGCCCGAGCTTCGCAGGATCGAGGACGATGCGATCCGCGACGTCGTGAAGTTCCAGGAGAGCCTCGGCCTGCACGGCATCACCGACGGGGAATTCCGTCGTGAGTATTTCCACATCGATTTCCTCGAGCAGCTGGACGGCGTGGAAACGCACACCGGCTTCACCTCCCAGTTCCACACCAAGCGCGGCGACGTGGGATTCGCACCGCCCGTGCTCAAGGTCACCGGCAAGGTGAAGCACGCGAAACCGATCCAGCTCGAGGACTTCAAGTTCCTCAAGTCCGTCACCACGCAGACGCCGAAGGTCAGCATCCCCTCGCCCACCATGCTGCATTTCCGCGGCGGGCGCGAAGGCATCAGCAAGGAGGCGTACCCGGACCTCGACGCGTTCTTCGACGATGTCGCCGCGGCGTACCGCGAGGAGATCCGCCAGCTGGGCGATGCGGGCCTCACGTACCTGCAGCTCGACGACACCAACCTCGCATACCTCTGCGACCCGAAGATGCGCGAGGCGGCGCGCGGCCGTGGGCTGGACCCCGATCATCTCCCGCGCGACTACGCGAAGCTCATCAACGCAGCGATCGCGGACAAGCCGAAGAACATGACCATCTGCACGCACCTGTGCCGCGGCAACTTCAAGAGCGCGTGGGTGGCCGAGGGCGGCTACGAGCCGGTCGCGGAAGTCCTCTTCAACGAGCTCAACGTCGACGGCTACTTCCTCGAGTACGACGACGAGCGTTCCGGCGACTTCAAGCCGCTCAGGTTCCTGCCCAAGGGCAAGACGATGGTGCTGGGACTCGTCACCACGAAGCTGGGCGAGCTCGAGTCGAAGGACGCGATCAAGCGCCGCATCGACGAGGCCGCGAAGTACGCGCCGATCGAGCAGTTCTGCCTCTCGCCGCAATGCGGATTCTCCAGCACCGTGCACGGCAACGAGATCGCGCGCGAGCAGCAGGCGGCCAAGATGCGGATGATCGTGGACATCTCCCGGGAGGTCTGGGGCTCATAGCGCGGTAAAATCGGGCGTTCCCGCGTTCGATGACCTCCCGTGACCCGCTACGACGAGCAGTCCATCAAGGTCCTGAAGGGCCTGGAGCCGGTGCGCGCGCGCCCCGGCATGTACACGCGCACCGATTCGCCGCTGCACATCATCCAGGAGGTCATCGACAACGCCGCGGATGAGGCGCTGGGCGGTTTCGCGAAGCACATCGACGTCACGCTCCACGCCGACGGCTCGGTGAGTGTCGAGGACGACGGCCGCGGCATCCCCGTGGGTCCGCACCCGGTCGAGAAAGCCCCCACTGTCGAGGTCGTATTCACGCGCCTGCACGCGGGCGGCAAGTTTGACAAGAAGGGCGGCGGCGCGTACGCCTTCTCCGGCGGCCTGCACGGCGTGGGCGTGTCCGTCACGAACGCGCTGTCGAAGCGGATGGAAGTGCGCGTCACGCGCGACGGCGCCGTGCACGAGATCGTTTTCGCGGGCGGCGAGGTCACCTCGAAGCTGAAGAAGGTGGGCAAGGCCGGGGCGCGCGCGAGCGCAACCGTGGTGCGCGCGTGGCCAGACCCGAAGTATTTCGACGAGCCGAAGGTGAAGCGCGCGGACCTGGAGTCGCTGCTGCGCGCCAAGGCCGTGCTGCTGCCGGGACTCGAGGTGAGCCTCACCGACGAGGCGAAGAAGGACGAGCGCAAGTGGAAGTACGAAGGCGGTCTCACCGCCTACCTGCGCGAGCGCCTCACCGATGCCTCCGGCTACGTGAGCGCGATCTTCGCGGGCGAATCCCACGTGGGCGCCGACGACCAGCAGTTCGCGCAGGGGGAAGGCGCCGAGTGGGCCCTCGCGTGGGCGGAATCCGGCGGCGAAGGCGAATCGTTCGTGAACCTCATCCCGACGGCGCTCGGTGGAACGCACGAGGCGGGACTGCGCAACGCCGTGTACGAATCGGTGAAGGAGTTCTGCGAGCACCACGAGCTCCTCACGCGCGGCGTGAGCCTGCAGTCCGAGGACGCCTGGAAGCCGTTGCGCTACGTGCTCTCGACGCGAGTGCTCGATCCCCAGTTCCAGGGCCAGACGAAGGAACGGCTGTCGTCGCGCGAGGTATTGAAGCTCGTCTCCTCGCGCGTGAAGGATCCGCTCGACGCGTGGCTGAACCAGAACGTCGAGGAAGGAAGGAAGATCGCGCAGCTCGCGATCAGCGCCGCGACGGCGCGCCAGAAGGCCGGCAAGGTGGTGGAGAAGCGCCGCGGCTCCGGTGTCGCCGTGCTTCCCGGCAAGCTCACCGACTGCGAGTCGCAGGACATGACGAGGAACGAGGTGTTCCTCGTCGAGGGCGACTCGGCCGGCGGCTCGGCCAAGCAGGGACGCGATCGCCAGTACCAGGCCATCCTGCCGCTCAAGGGCAAGGTGCTGAACACCTTCGAGGTCGCGGCGCAGGAGCTCTACGCCAACACGGAAGTCCACGACATCGCCGTGGCGCTCGGCATCGATCCGCATGAGCCGGGCGCGCCGGATTCCGTCCTCGACAACCTGCGCTACGGCAAGGTGATCGTCATGGCGGACGCGGACGTG